>OGKG01003614.1_pt1 | contig 14188 bp, 10 predicted proteins | sample 1572201 | NCBI WGS metagenome assembly OGKG01 (sample SAMEA2582146, study PRJEB24529) | metagenome | biome: Human gut stool | place: China | collected 2011 | reverse complement strand
CTGCAGTGCAATAATACGTGCCAGTGAGGTATCCTTCACCAGCGTGATGATCTCATTGGACATGGGTGGAACGATCCGCTTGATCATCTGCAGTAAGGTTACCTTAAAGAAAATCTGTGCTTTGGTCATGCCAAGCACCAGTCCTGCTTCTTCCTGTCCCTTCGGCACACTCTGGATCCCCCCACGGTAGATCTCAGAAAAATAGCAGGCATAGTTAAAAATAAAGGATACAGCAGCCGCCATAAAACGTCCGGTCTCTCCGCCGCCCCAGATCGTCTTTCCAAGAACCAGCCCTGGGAAATAATAGATGATCAGAAGCTGGATCATCAGCGGCGTACCACGCACGATCCATACGATCACTTTGGTAAAATAACTCAGCGGCTTAAACTGTGACATAGAACCGAATGCAATAATAAGTCCCAGCGGGAACGCGCCGATCAGCGTCACCAAAAATAACCTTAAAGTCTGTAAAAAGCCGATGTTCAGTGAATGAACAACGATCGGCATCTGTTGTAATATCAGTTCCATGTAAATCCTTCTCCTATTTCTCTTGTTTATTACGCACGAAAGCAGTGCAGTTTTCGCTTACGTTCCGACTGCACTGCCATAATGGTTTTCATTTCTTTTCAAACAGAACTTATTTGATAAGTGCTGCCTGTACTCCATAGGTCTCTGCAACCTTCTCCATACTACCATCCTCAAGGCTGGTTGTAAAGTAATCATTGAGTGCTGCTGCAAGATCGGAGCCTTTACGGAAGCCTACACCATACTCCTCGCTGTTCAGGCCGATGGTGTAAGTCAGATCTGCATATCCGGTTCCCTCACCGATCATAGCACCTGCCATCAGGGAATCGATGACTGCTGCATCAGAGCTCTTGGAAGCAACCTCCATCAGAGCATCTGCCTGAGAAGATACCGGTGTGTAGTTCAGTCCCAGAGCGCTTACCTCAGCCTCTCCTGCACTTCCTGCTTCTACTGCGAAGCTTAAGTCTTTGAGGCTCTCTTCATCCTGATACTGATCAGCTACATCAGCCGGAACAACAACTACCTGTGCATTGTTCAGATATGCATTGGTGCACTCCATAGCACTGGTAACTTCGTCTGTCAGAGTCATTCCGTTCCATACACAGTCGATGGTCTTTCCTTCAAGCTCCAGGATCTTGTTATCCCAGTCGATTACCTGGAACTCAGCAGTTACACCAAGGCTCTCTGCGAATGCTTTTGCCATATCAGCATCGAATCCGATCCACTCGCCATTCTCATCTTTGTAATCCATCGGCTCAAACTCGGTAATACCAACTACCAGAGTTCCTTTTTCTTTTACATATGCAAGATCGCTCTTAGCATCTGCTGCTGTGTCTTCTGCTGCCTCTGCAGTATCCTCTGTTGCCTCTGCTGCTGCATCAGTTGATGCGGATGTATCTGCGCTGCTTCCACAACCAGTCACCATTGCTGCGGTCATGGCTCCTACTAACATAAGTGCTACTAACTTTTTCATAATAGATCCTCCTGTTGATCGTTTTGTATGCTACCACTCTACCATGGTAAAGCAATCAAATATGAATGAATTATAGCAAGCACTTCTATAATTGTCAACCAGTTTTTTGACGACTTCTGTAATCTTCTTCCCAGCGAAGCAGTTTTTTCTGAGGATCCGTGTCATCAGACTCCGATGTGCGCGCTTTCTTTCCATTTCCCGGACGTTTTCCTGCTGCCAGCTGTTCTGCCAGCTCCCTGTATTTTCTTGTATCTTCATGAGGTGCGAACTGCATGGACGTTTCAAAGCACTCCACTGCCCGTTCAAACAGGAACTGCCGCACATAGCAGATTCCCAGATTGTTCCATACTGCCGCATAGAACTCTACGCCAAGCCGGGTGTTCTGATGCATCCGCAGGATTCTTCGATACTCTTCCGCTGCCGCCCATTCGTTGCGGCTGTTCAGAAGTCCATCCGCCCGGAGCTTTAAGCGCTCCTGTTCCTGCATAGTACCAAGGCTCTTCAGCTGCTCCCCCAGCTCTGCCAGTTCCTGATTGGTAAACAGATCCACTGCTCCCACAATGGAAATCACCAGATTCTGAAAGTTCGTCCCGGACTCCTTTCCATTGCGGATCCTTCTGGCAAGCTCTGAGGAACCGATCTCTTCCTCCAGCCAGCGGCACAGACGGTCATCGAACATCTGCGGCTCTGCCAGACAGATATTGTGATACAAAAACCATGCCAGTTCTTCCAGACTGTACATGTTAAGACCCGCCTGTTCCAGAAAATACGGTGTCTTTGCCCTGCGGTATTTACAGATCGTTACCAGTGCCATGACCGTCCTCCTGTTCTTCCATCAAAAATGATTCCTTCCAGTACAGATCTGACGCGGGATACAACTCGCCGAAGCCCAGGTCTGTCACCTTCACCTCACAGCGGTACCGGTCTGTAAAATGCGCCTCGACCAATACTCTGGAAGCTCCATCCGGTCTTGCAGGCAGATCCGTCAGCTGGAACCGCTTTCTCACCGGATCTCCACCCATCATGGACTGAAAGTAAAATTCTAAAATATGATCTTCTCCCCGCAGCAGCATTTCTGTGTGACAGCCCGCATCGTACCAGCTGCATCCGGCACTGATCAGCGTGTAGATCACTTCTTTTCCATTTTTGATACTGCGGATCCCCACATTGTGAAGCAGCGTCTGTTCATTTAAAAATAAATACTTTTTCTTTCCACTCTGGTCTCCTGCTGCTGCACAGGCACCTCTGGCATAAATCTGTTCCGCCAGAAAGACTCTCCGATGAAAACAGATCTCTTCCCGGCTTTTCTTATAATCTCTGGCATTAAAGTCTGTTCCCGCCAGAAAGACTGCCGACACCGGGCCACCTCCAAACCGCTCTTTGGCCAGCTGTGCCAGCTTTTCGTCCCTGCTTCCTTCCAGAAGAGTTCCCACATGCCAGTATTCCGGCTCTCCAGCCTTCACAAGCATGGGCATGGCCCGTCGGTTCACTTCCAGCCAGGTAGCCTTGATCTCATCTGTGTCAAATTCCAGAAGCCAGACCCGGTGCTGCCAGATGTCCGGTGTCTGCTCCATCACAAAGGACACCAGGCTCTGGGTCTCGCTTAAGATCTGTAATTGCTCTCTTAAAAATCCTGCTTCACAGGCTTCCTGCATATACTGCTCAATCGTCTCCTTCTCCATATCCGGAAGGACCAGAGACACCTGCATCTCTTCCTTGACAGCAAAGCGCTTCAGCGCGGACAGCACCTTCCGAAAGCAGGCGCACCGGCCTGTCTGTCCTGTGAAATCAAGGGGCAGCGGCTGAGCCTCTTTCATCTGTATCGACTGATAGCAGACCTTTGGATATTCTTCCCGGTAATCCACTCCCACTGCCAGCGGATTCCGTCCACTTGTTATCTTCATCGCTCTCTTCCTCCGCTACCTTGCCCGAAATCCATCCTGCGTGATCTCCAGCAGTTCTTCATATTCTGCCATCATCCGGCGCAGTGCCTTTTCCTGATGAAGGTCCAATGCCCTCTGCATCCGGCACAGTCTCTCATAACGGGTCTTATTGTCCTCGCAGTCCTGCTGCTGTTCCAGCGTCTTTGATACGGTGGAGACCACCGTTCCATCCGGCTTCTCCTCCGTGAAAAACCAGGTCAGCCGTTCCCCGTAGAACAATGGGAAGGATTTTACAAAGATACCTCCGCAGACCGGGAACAACTGTACCGTCATATAATCAAAGGTCCGCTTTCCATGATATTCCAGCACATAATGAAGGATCACCTTGTGAGACGGATCACAACGATACTCCAGGACTGTCCTTGCATCCTGATACTCAATCTCATCGGTCAGCGGAACCAGCTGATCCATAAACGCAAACCGTGTCCGCCGGATAGCCGGTTCCTTCAGAAGTCTTCCCGCCAGCCGTTTCTGAGCATCCGTCAGAAGCAGAAGTGCCGAATACTGCCTGAGCACCGACAGCTCTGCCACCGTGCACAGATGGTCTTCCCACATAAGATGGTGTTCCAGGCTTTGGAAAAATCCTTCCGGCACCGGCTCATTTTTCACAAAATCCTTCCAGCTCATATAATTCAGCCAGGCGCTGATCATGACCGGATCTCCCCCTCGGTCATCCACCTGCTGAAATACCGGGAACACCTCTTCTGTCATATGCTCCGTAAACAGGGACTGTGCAAGTAAAGTATCCTCCAGCTCCGGCAATGCCAGTCCAAACTGGTCTGCCGCTTTCCACAATTCCAGAAGCTCTTCCGTATTTCCCTTAAGCTCCTCTGCCAGGAGTGCCACGATCTTCTCTGTATAAACACCTTTTCTGAACACCTCTCTGGCAAATGGTCGCAGGTGCTCTTTTGTATCTCTCTCATCACTGAGCAGACGCTGAAGAAGTTTTAACAGAGAACGGGGATCTACAAGCTTACATCCTGTCTCTTTCAGAAGAGCATATGCCTCTTCATCCTTTCTCACATAGATCAGGATCTCCAGATAGGCAGCCTGATCTTCTCTGGAAAGCTTTTCCGGATGCTCAATGACCAGCCGCTCGTCCAGTTCTTTTCCAGGCTCCAGTCTCCGGTGACGCTTCTCATAGTCCAGAACTTTAAGCTTCAGCTGCTGCGCATATGTTTCACTCAAGCCCTGATCTTCCAGAAGCCGATAAGCAGCATCCACATTATCATGGGTCAGACGGCCTTCCACTCCGCCCTCCACCAGATAGATGTTCAGCCCCCGGTTATTTTTCAGACGCATAAGACACATCTGCAGAAATCGCGGCTCGATCATCAACCGTTTCAGGTTATATTTTACTGTTCCCACATGCTCCCGACCCGCCTCATCGATCAGAACGACCTTCGCCCGGGGCGTATAGACCTGTACCTGGGCAGTTCCGTTCTGTAAAGGCACGATTTGAGGACGCTCCAGCTGCGCATGCACTACTTTTATCTGACGGATCCTCCGATCCTCACAGGTGACCTTTCTGGTAAATAAAAGCTCCGCCACTGCCGTCAGCTCTTCATTGTCCAGTGTCTCCGGCAGCAGACACCTTCCATACAGCCACGCCAGTTCTTCATTGATCCGACGCTCCTTGACCTGCTGAAGCAGAAATTCCTGCATCTTTTTTCTGTGCTCCTCATACTCCGGCCTGCGGATAGCTCCGAATCGCACCAGATTGCTGTAGAACACAGTCTTCTGACGGCTGGTCAATGTGTTGTGATATTCAAAATACAACAGAATCTGCCGCGGAAGCAGCTTGTCATAATCCTCCGGCAGAGAATAAATAAAATACTCATAGAGATTGGTGATCTTGGCATCCAGCTCCACGCCTTTTTCGTACCAGCCAAAAGCTTCCTTGTCTGTCCGATGCCCTCGGATGTAGACCGCACACACAGCTCCCACGGTCTCCTTGCAGGGTTCCTTCTGATAACATCCCTTCAACAGACGCACAGCCAACGGAGACCAGCGCTTCAGCCTTGCAGCCTGCCCTGCCGCCAGCAGCGCGATCTGAGAAGTCAGAAGCCCATGTTCCGATGCCCATGCACAGATCTGCAGGACAAATCCATCCAGCCCCTGAAACAATGCTGCATCCTCACTCAACAGATTCCATGCTTCCAGATACAGAAGACGGTGCCTGGTACCCATCCGATACTGACGCTCCAGGATCCGATAACGGGTTCTCTTGTCTCTTAACAGTTCCGGATCCAGCTTCAGCAGAAAATATGTGAGCATCCAGTCTTCCGGGTATTTCTGGTAGAGTTTCCGAAGCTGGACTACCGCCTGTTCCGTCACCTGACCGTCTTTTCGATAAATGCTGTTCACATAGAGATAGAGTTCCTTGGTTCTCACATCCCGCTGCTGAAACAGTCTGGTCTTCTCATATTTGCGAAGGATCCAGCCGGCTTCCTCCTGACGGTTCTCAAGCCCCATCACCCATGCATTCAGAAGCATCCATGCAGAATGATCCGGATCCAGCTCCAGCAATGTATCCACATGAGTCCGGAACTCTTTTACCGCATCCTTCCGGCTGCAGGTATGAAGCTCTGATTTTTCCATACAAAGCTGAAGACCCGCCAGTGCCTGCTCCCGCTTTCTCTTTAACAGCCATGCTTCACTGCGCCCTTTGCCCCTGCAAGGCTTCTCCTGTACATTTTCTTTCGGCTCCTCAGTCTCTTCCGGCAGTGCCAGATCTTCCAGATTCTCCACCGCAGGTTCCTGGGAACGGATCCTTATGGTAACCGGGATCTCATATTCTCCCGCATTGGATTCGATCCAGAGAGATTCTGTAAAGGTCTCTCCCGGCCGCAGATGCTCTGCATAATACGTATATTCCAGCCTTGCGGCTCTTCCAAAGAACGAGGACTTCTGAAAAGTCAGCCCTGGCACCCGGCTGAAGATCATGCCCTTCACCCGTCTCTCGTCCTGAGAGCTGACGATCAGATCCCCTTTGACTCCTTTTCCCGGATCCAGCTCGATCTCGATCCGCTCCGGCTCTGTAGTCAGCCGCACCTGGTCGTATGAAAATATTCCATTAGAAAAATCAATGATCTTCTCTTTCATGTGTCCCCCGTTGCAAATTTGCTTACTTCGTGTGATAATGAGGATATCTGATTATTATTATAACACCCATGGTTTATCTTTCGCAACCATGGCAGAGACTAACGCAAAGGAAATAAGATTATGAGTACAAGCATGGAACAGAAAATAGAAGGAAAAGAACATTTTCATGGCAGTGACCTGGAAAAGATCGAGAAATATTTTGGCATTCCAAAGGAAAAGATCACCGGATTCGGTGCCAACGTCAATCCACTTGGCATCTCTCCTAAGATGAAAGAAGGACTGGCCACACATCTTGATGTGCTGACTGCGTACCCGGACCCAGAATATACCGAGTTGCGGAAGCATATCGCCTCTTACGCCGGATGTAAACCAGAGCAGGTACTGGTAGGAAATGGATGTACGGAACTGATCTCTTTGTTCATCGGTATCCATCATCCGAAGAAAGCACTGGTCGTTTCTCCCACTTATTCCGAATATGAACGGGAATTAAGATTAGTTGGCAGCGAAGTCAACTACTATGCATTAAAAGAAGAACTGGATTTCCAGATGGATGTGGATAATTTCTGCCAGACATTAAAAGACGGCACAGAACTTTGCATTATCTGTAATCCGAACAATCCCACCTCCACAGCCACCACCCCGGATGACATGAGACAGATCCTGGAGTGCTGCAAGAAGCATCACATTTTCCTTATGGTGGATGAGACATATGCAGAATTTGCTCCGGAAGATACCAGTGTGAGCTCCGTAGGTCTGCTGCAGGAATTTGATAACTTTGCGATTCTGCGCGGCATCTCCAAATTCTTCGCCGCTCCGGGACTTCGTCTCGGCTATGCCATGACCTCCGATCTGGAGCTGTTGAAAAATATCAAGGAGCAGATGAATCCCTGGTCCATCAACAGTCTGGCTGAACTGGCAGGCTCCTATATGTTCAATGACTGGGACTATATCCGCCACACCCGAGACCTGATCTCTTCCGAGCGTGAACGGATCTATCAGGAGCTGCTGACCTGGAAAACCGTGAAAGTTTATAAACCTTATGCAAATTTCATTCTGGTGAAAATTCTCAAAGAGGGCGTGACCTCTTATGATGTATTTGTCCATGCCATCAAAAAAGGACTGATGCTCAGAGACTGCTCCACATTCCTCGGAATGGAAGATGAGACCTTCTTCCGGTTCTGCTTTATGATGCCTGATAAAAATACAGAGTTGCTGGCATGCCTGAAGGAGCTACTGGGGTAATCTGGTGAGACTCAGTTTAAGGTATTGCCCTCCAATAACATATGATGTGCGAATACTGACATCATATGGAAGTGTATGAAGTGCAGTTCGGGATATATATAAGCTCGTATGAAGTGTATCGGACAGGAAAGCCCTGCAATATTGGCCGGATATGTACACCTATGGTGTACATCCCTGCCAATACAGCAGAACTTTCCTGTCCGCTCCAAGTCATACAGCGTCTTTCACATTCCCATGAGCTGCTCTTTTTAGTTTTTACTGCACCTTGTCAGAAGCCATGTCTGCAGATTTTCACACGATTTGTTCCAGACTGTGTCCCACAGGTTTCTTCCCGCTCCTTCAGGCATACCCAGTGCGACAAGGAGCTTATGCCTTTTCCGTAAGAGCTTTGTGGTTGCCGGAAGCAGCGATCGAGGCACAGGGTGGGGGATATTGTAAGACGCTGTGTGACTTGAAGCGAACGTAGTGAGCTTTGTGTATCGGCTGGTGCGTACACAGTATGTGTACGTATCCAGACGATGCACGATGCTTACTATGTCCGATTCACGTCATACGAGCTTACATATCCCCCACCCTGTGTCCTTAGCAGTCTTATTCAAAGTATTCCTGGTACACTTCAAAGAAATTACTGGTTGTGACGGTGTCGTAATCTGTGAATTTGATATTATCCCACATTCTCTGCTGGAATTCGGAGATGGTGTCTTCCATCAGGTCAGAGTAGATGGCATGGAATCTTTCAGTCTTGCGCTGGCGGGCAACTTTTTCTTTATTTGCCTCGGATTCGGACTCCATATAGGTATTCAGGCATTTGAGAATGTAATAGCCGTTGTTGTCCGCAAAGACATCGCTGATTTCGTCATTTCCAAGATTAAAGGCTACCTCTTCGTAGGTCTGATCCTTATCTCCTCTGGCAATGGTGATGGTTGTCTGAGATGCCTTGGAATAATTGGCTGCCAGGCTCTCAAAGTCTTCTCCATTGTCCAGCTTGTTCTTAAGTTCCTTAGCCTGATTTTCCTCCGGCACAAAGATCTGCTGGATCTGAATGATCCGTGCTTCATCATCGCTGATCTCTACTGCCTCATCACCGGTGATCTGCTCATAAGCCTTATCTGCCAGACAGTAATCTTCATACATGGTCTGGATCTCTTCCTGGCTGACTTTCAGTGCTGATACTTCTTCCTCGCTAAGCGAAGTAAAATATTCCTTTGCTGCTTCTGCTGCCTTCTGTTTTTCAGGATCCGTCAAGGCGATCTCCCGTTCATCTGCCAAAAGAACCATGCTTTTCACCTGGGACAGCTGGGATACCACCTGATTTTTCAGGTATTCTTCCAGGGTCATGTCTCCCACATTGTGGTCCCACATCTCGATGCCATAGACATTTTCATACTGATTTTTCTCGTTGCACAGATATACCAGCGCTTCCGATAATTTACAGGTCTCACTGCCGATCCGGAACAGTTCATTGGATGCAAGACCTGTCGTGACCACGATCTTTGTATCGGAACATCCGGTCAGCAGACCAACACTCATAGCCATGATAAGTCCTGCAGCCGCCATGGCAGCCACTGTGCGTCTTCCGATTCTCCGTCCTCTATTCTGCATGATTCACCTCCGAAGTGTCGCTTCCTGTTCCTTCCGGGTCTGTCAGAAAAGCTTCTTCATTTTCCAGAATTCGCTTCAGGACTGCAAGTACGCCATCCACCTTCCAGGATGCCACCTGATAATGGGCTGCTGCTTTCACATCCGGGTGAGACAGTTCTGATGCAAAACTATAATGCGCCTGCTTAAGCATGGACATATCATTAAAATTATCACCGAATACAACCGTCTCTTCCGGACTGGCACCTGTCTGCTGCTGAATCCAGGCAACCGCTTTTCCCTTGGTCGCTTCCTGCAAATTAATATCCACCCAGCGGTCCCCGGAAATATTGACACTGAAGCGATCGCCCCAGCGTTTATTTACCTTATTATAAGTATCCACAGCTCCGTCCGGGCAGTAGATAGCCATTTTAATACTTTTATCTACATAAGCTTCCAGATCCTCTACCACACTTTTATTTCCTTTGTAGCCTCCCAGAACACCTTCGCTGAACGTTTCATCCTTCGCATCTGTATAAAATCCATCTACTGCGGAAAACATCACATAGCACCCTTCCATTTTCCGGGCTTCATACAGAAGTTCGCGAAGCTCCTTTGCCGGAAGATACAGCGCCCTCTCTTCTTTTCCATTTTTTTCAATACAGGCTCCATTGTCCGACACGTAATAGATTCTTTCACTGACAGGCTGAAATACCGCATGAATGCTGCTGGCATGGCGGCCGCTGGCTGCTGCAAAGACGATCCCCTTTTCTGTAAGTTTTTTGATCACTTCCAGATATTCTGGATTAAGATCTGTATTTCCTTCCGGAACCAGCGTTCCATCAATATCACTGACGATCAATTTTATCATAAACTATGTTCTCCATTGTTTTTCTGATTTATTTTTGCCAAATACAACGTTATTCTACCTTGTAAGTACAATTTTTGCAAACCCCCACGATCATTTTTCTAAATATTTAATAATTTTGTACTTTCAAAGCAGCGCATTTTATATTAAAATAGTGTAGAATAAATTTGCACGAAGAAAGGGGCAATTTTCTATGAAAAAAGCAGTAAAGATTTTTACAGCCATTACTGCAGCAGCCGTTGCTGTGGCAGGAGCCGTTTATGTAGTACGCAAGTTCTTCTTACACGATGACGAGCTGGAAGAGTTTGATGACGAAGAGCTGTTTGAAGACGAAGATGATGACAGTGATGACGATGGCATCGAAGCTTTTGATGATGAGTCCGAGATCTTCGAAGACGAAGCAAAAGAAGCTGACAAGGCTGACGCCGAAAAAGCTGAAGATACTTCCGAGAGTTCTGAAGAACCAGCTGAAGACGCTGTTGCTGAAGACAGCACTGAAAAATAATGAAGATTCCAGGAAGGAGCTGCCGTTCCATAGATGAGCATCTGATATGCTACCACATCTATAGAGCAACAGCTCCTTTTATATTCGCTATGTCAGCCACGCCTGTGCCAGCAGCCGGACTCCTTCTCTGATCTCTTCTTCTGAAAGTGTCGCATAACCAAGGATCACCGTCGGCGGGTAATCTGCCTCATTTACACAATATTCGGACAGAGGGTAGACCTTGATGCCCGCCTGTCTGGCTCGTCGAATCAGTTCCTGCTCCGTCAGATGACCGTCCATCTGCAGCAGAATGTGAACTCCTGAATGATCTCCCAACACCTGTCTTACACCACGCATTTTCCTGATCTCACTCATGAGCACGTCATGCTTACTCTTATAGAGAGCACGCATCTTATTCAGATGCCTCTCATAATAGCCCTTTTCCATAAAAAGCTGCAGCACCCGCTGATCCAGTCTGGATACGGTACTGGAAAATACATTATCGATCCGTCTGTAGGTCTCCAGAAGGCTCTCCGGCAGCACCAGATAACTGATACGGATGGCAGGCGCAATGGATTTGGAAAAGGTTCCAAGATAGATCACACAGCCGCTCCGGTCATTTCCCTGCAGGGAAGGAATGGGTTTTCCAATATAACGAAACTCACTGTCGTAATCATCTTCAATCAGATATCTGCCAGGCTTCTCTTCTGCCCAGCGCAGCAGCTCCTGCCGCCGCTTGATAGGCATGACAATTCCCAGCGGATATTGATGAGAAGGCATCACATAGGCAATGTCCGCACCACTCTCTTTCAGCTTTTCCACATTCATGCCAAACTTATCCATAGATACCGTCCGACAATCATAACCAAGCTTCTGGAACACATCCCATGCATGTCGATAAGTAGGACTCTCCATGGCAATCTTATGATCCATCCCAAGAATCCGGGACAACAGCATGAGCAGATAGTCATTTCCAGCTCCCACGATCACCTGCTCCGGCTGCACATGCACTCCACGGGCCTGATGAAGATAGGAACTGATCACCTCTCTGAGTTCCCATTCTCCGCTGGCTTCTCCCAGCAGAAAGAGATCGCTCTCATCCTGCTGCAGCACTTCCCGGTTCAGCTTCCGCCAGGCTGCAAAGGGAAAATGCTTCAGATCAATTCCATTTGGCGTAAAATCATAGCGATATGTATTGGGTTCCGGCTCTACTATCCTCTCCGGCTTCACCGGTGCTGTATCCAGTCGATACAGTGCTTCCATCTGACACACAAAATAACCCTTACATGGAATGGCTTCAATATACCCTTCAGACAACAGCTGCTCATAGGCAAGCTGGGCGGTACTCCGGCTCACATCCAGATGAGACGCCAGCAGACGGGTGGACGGCAGACGCTCCCCGCACTTTAACGTTCCTTTGCGAATCTCATCCCGGATATATTCGTAAATCTGCTCATACAATGTTTTCGTGGATCTTGGATCCAGATTCATGGTGATCTCGTACATATTTTATAAAAAAGCCGAAGGAAGCATAAGTTTCTCCTGCAAGACCCTCACTCCTTCGGCTTATCCTCTTATCTTATTCTATAGCAACATCAGTCTTTCTTCGGCAGCTTGAAAGAACTCTTCAGTGATACGATCCGGTTAAATACCAGCGCATCCGGTCTGGAATCCTTTGCATCCACACAGAAGAATCCGTTTCTTACGAACTGGAAGCTGTCATAAGCCTGTACATCTTTCAATGCCGGCTCCAGCTTTGCCTGTACAACAGTCAGAGAATTCGGATTGATATTCATGGTTCCATCTTCGTTATATACACCCTTTTCCTCGTCGATCAGGTTCTCATAGAGACGAACTTCAGCATCAACTGCAAAGGTTGCCGGTACCCAGTGAATGGTTCCCTTTACTTTACGTCCGGTGAATCCGCTGCCTGCCTTGGTCTCCGGATCATAGGTACAATGTACAACTGTCACATTGCCATTCTCATCCTTCTCAAAGCTTACGCATTTTACAAAATATGCATGCATCAGACGCACTTCGTTGCCCGGGAACAGACGGAAATATTTCTTCGGCGGCTCTTCCATAAAGTCATCTCTCTCGATGTACAGCTCTCTGCAGAATGGAATCTGTCTGCTGCCAAGATCCTCATTTTCCAGATTGTTGGCTGCATCCAGATATTCAACCTCACCTTCCGGATAATTGTCGATCACCAGCTTGATCGGATCGAGCACTGCCATCATACGGGATCTCTTCATCTTCAGATCCTCGCGGATACAATACTCCAGCATTGCATAATCCACAGAACTGTTGCTCTTGGACACACCACACAGGTCTACGAACATCTTGATGGACTCCGGTGTAAAGCCTCTGCGGCGCAGCGCTGCGATGGATACCAGACGCGGATCATCCCAGCCGTCCACAGTACCGTCCTCTACCAGACGTTTGATATAACGCTTACCAGTTACCACATTGGTCAGATACAGCTTTGCAAACTCGATCTGACGAGGCGGATGCGGATACTCAAGCTCTCTTACCACCCAGTCATACAGCGGTCTGTGGTCCTCGAACTCCAGCGTACAGATGGAATGTGTAATACCCTCGATGGCATCCTCGATGGGATGAGCAAAGTCATACATCGGGTAAATGCACCATTTATCTCCGGTATTGTGATGGGACATATGAGCCACACGATAGATAACCGGATCACGCATATTCATGTTCGGCGAAGCCATATCGATCTTTGCGCGGAGTACTTTCTCTCCATCCGCATATTTTCCGGCTTTCATATTCTCGAACAGCTCCAGGTTCTCTTCCACGCTTCTGTCTCTGTATGGGCTGTTCTTACCCGGCTCGGTCAGAGTTCCGCGGTACTCGCGGATCTGCTCTGCAGTCAGGTCACACACATAAGCTTTTCCTTTTTTGATCAGCTTTACAGCTGCCTCATACATCTGATCAAAATAGTTGGACGCAAAGAACAGACGATCTTCCCAGTCAGCCCCCAGCCACTGGATATCTTTCTTGATCGCATCTACGAACTCCACCTTCTCTTTGGTCGGATTCGTATCATCAAAACGCATGTTGAACTTACCATTGTACTTCTGAGCCAGTCCATAGTTCAGCAGGATGGATTTTGCATGTCCAATATGCAGGTAGCCATTCGGCTCCGGAGGAAAACGGGTATGCACTGTGTCATACACACCTTCCGCAAGATCTTTTTCTATCTCAACTTCAATAAAATTCTTAGATACCACTTCATTCTCCATAACAGGATCCTCCTCGGTTAAAACTGTGATTAATCATAGCACATCAGACTGGCTGTTTGCAAGGCTTGCGTACCAAATCGTACCAGATTCTTTCAGGTAACGAAAAAAGCGAAAAACCTTTATTCTCAAGGTTCTCCGCTTCTTAACTAGAAAGCTGCTGACGGGAATCGGACCCGTGACCTCCGCACTACCAATGCGACGCTCTAC
>OGKG01003613.1_pt1 | contig 14190 bp, 9 predicted proteins | sample 1572201 | NCBI WGS metagenome assembly OGKG01 (sample SAMEA2582146, study PRJEB24529) | metagenome | biome: Human gut stool | place: China | collected 2011 | reverse complement strand
GGAAAGCACAGAACCCTGAACCGCGGCACCGATAGCCACAGCCTCATCCGGGTTCACGTCCTTACGCGGTTCCTGACCGAAGAACTCCTTCACCACTTCCTGGACACGCGGCATACGGGACTGACCGCCGACCAGAATCACGTCGGAAATGTCAGACGGCTGCAGGCCGGCATCCTTCAGAGCCTTGCGGCAGGGTTCGATGGAACGATCCACAAGGTCACCCACCAGCTGTTCCAGCTTGGCGCGGGACAGCTTGATGAGCATGTGCTTGGGCCCGGTCTGGTCAGCCGTGATGAAGGGCAGGTTGATTTCGGATTCCATCGACGTGGACAGTTCCTTTTTGGCGGCTTCCGCGGCGTCTTTCAGACGCTGAAGAGCCATGCTGTCCTTGGCAAGGTCGATGCCCTGTTCCTTCTTGAATTCTTCCACCAGATAGTTGATGACGCGCTGGTCGAAGTCTTCGCCGCCGAGGAAGGTGTCGCCGTTGGTGGCGCGCACTTCAACCACGTTGTCGCCCACTTCGAGGATGGACACGTCGAACGTGCCGCCGCCGAGGTCGTACACCAGAATCTTCTGGTTGCCGTCCTTCTCAAGGCCGTACGCCAGAGAAGCAGCTGTCGGTTCGTTGATGATACGCAGCACTTCCAGACCCGCGATACGGCCAGCGTCCTTGGTCGCCTGACGCTGAGCGTCATTGAAGTACGCCGGGACGGTGATGACCGCCTGCGTAACCTTTTCACCCAGATAGGCTTCCGCGGTCTCCTTCATCTTCGTCAGAATCATAGCGGAAATGTCCTGAGGAGTGTAGGCCTTGCCGTCGATGTTCACCTTGTAGTTCGTGCCCATCTCACGCTTGATGGAAGAAATATAGAATATATCCGACATATTAGCCCCGATACTGATTGTCTCAACTTTCCACTTGTCACGCAGGAAATCTGAATGTAACCGATACTCCACACTGGCACTTTGGAATTGGAACACGTTATCATCCATCACGAAACGGGAAGTCGCTTTTGTCTCCACGGAACCATATCCCTTGTAAGGTTTCACGTCTCCAATATACTGCCATCTCTTTTTCAACACCCGACTATCAACATTATTCTTATCAATTTCGCCATTGGTCACTTCCACCTTGTTAAGTAATGTCTCGTTATATTGTTGTCCTCCCCATTGATAAGCAAATGACAGATTAACAGAAAGATCCTTCCAAGCAAAGTAAGTACTGATATTACCCCTGTATTTGGGCTCATCAACTCCAAAATAACGTTTGTCGGATGAATTCCATTTATCCGTGATATTCCCATTCTTATCCAAGAAAATTTCATATCCGGTACTCGGATCAATTCCCATGGAAGGAACAGCCCAAATTGAATTCTGTGCATACCCTTCATACAATAACTGATTAATCTCTACATCTTTTGATTTGTAAAGCTCATTCTGCCGTTTGATTGCTTCAGAAAGCTTGGTAATTTCATTTTTCGTGTAAGCTAATTTTGCTGTCATAGACCAGATGATATTCCGGTGCGTATCACGCATTAAATATCCACTAATCATGGCCTCGTAGCCCGTATTTTTCACCTCTCCCACGTTATCCACGTAAGAACTGAATCCGTTCGCCAAAGGCAAATCCATTTGAGACAACAAATTAGAAGTCTTTTTACTATAAATATCGAAAGATGCCGACAAGCGTCCGTCGAAAAGTCCAACTTCAACACCACCATTTAATTGCTTGGTAACCTGCCATTTCAACTTTTCATTTCCTAATCCCATCAACTCAGACCCGTTCCAAATAATGTAACGTTTTCCCGTGTAACTCTGGAAGGTTGACAACGCCTGATAGGAAGAAAACTGTTGAGATCCGGTTTCTCCGTACGATCCTCTAATCCGAAGATTATTCACAATATTCTGATTCTGCATGAACTTCTCGTTATGCACGTTCCACCCGATACCGGCACTCCAGAACGGGGCAAATTTATTTTTTGTCCCGAACAACGATGAACCATCCACACGGAAAGATAAATCCATGAAATAACGATTGTTATAAATGTAATTGACATTCCCGGTAAAACCAACCCGACGAGACAATTCTTCCGTACCTTTAGGTACCCCATTTTTCTCATACTGCAAAGCATTACCAATGAAATCCAATTTACCATCAGGAAATCCTTCCACGATAAACGTGTAGAAGTGATTTTTCTTCTGGGCTATAGAGTAATCGAATCCGGCATATAGCTGGTGTTTTTCATGAAATATCTTTGAATAACTCAACGTCACGTTTGCATCGATATTAATATCCTCTCCCGTTCCGTAAGTATACTTTCCTTTGCGAAAATAACTATCACTATCTGTAGCAGTCGCAAAAGTCGTGTGATCGGCAGGTAAATAATTATCAGAAGTACTATTTTTCTTTTGTAAGCCTAATTGAGCTCGTAAACGCAAATCATGATTAATGCTCCATTCAATAGAAAAATTATTCGTGATCAAGGTATATTTATCCTCGTCGATTACCCCCAACTGGGCATTATAAAGCGGGTTATACTGTTTTGTCCCTTTTATCGTGTACACCTTGATATATTCTCCATTCTCATCTTTTATCCGGTAATACGGATTCATTTTGGCATAATCAGAGAATGTTCCATATTTACTTTCTTTTCCTTTATTTATATCAATGCTGGTCTGATTCTTAAAGAGCACATTCTTCACGGAATATGACAAAGTTACCGTACCACTGAAAGTATTTCTCTCGGATCCCTTCATCGCTCCTATAACAGAATTATAAGAAATATTTGTTCCCCAACGAAAAGACTCATTTCCACCCTCTAGACGCAAATTATATTTCTGACCAATACCGGTCTGTACCGGTTGGCTCAACCAATGCGTGTTCACACCTTTCAACACCTCCGAATATAATTGACCATATTTCTCCTTTAACGCCCGATCGTTAACGACATCATCTTCATCATCATAGAGTCCGACAATCCGCTCCAATTCCAATTTGTTACGTGCAAGGAGGAATGAATATTGAAAAAGAATGCAGCAATTTATTGTCGTGTTTCTACTGAAGATCAAGCAAGAGAAGGTTATTCTTTAGGAGAACAATTAGAAAAATTAAAAGATTTATGTAAGTTTAGAGATTATAATGTTTATGGAGTTTATGAAGATGCTGGAATAAGTGCAAAAGATATGGAACATAGACCTGCATTTCAAGAGATGTTACGAGATATGAAGGACGGAAAAATTAATTATATTGTAGCCTACAAACTAGATAGAGTTACTCGTTCAGTTCGTGATTTAGAAGAACTAATATCTCAGTTAGAAAAATATAATTGTTATCTTGTTTGTGATAGAGATGATGTTAATACTTCTACTGCTAACGGAAGATTTTTTGTAAGAATGCTAACAGTATTATCACAGTTAGAAATTGAAATTGTATCGGAAAGAACTAAATTTGGACTTAATGGAGCGATTAAGTCAAGTCATTTACCAGGTCCTGCCCCACTAGGATATAAAAAAGATGGTAATAAAAAAACTATTGTTGATGAAACAACTAAACCTGTTATTGAAAGAATATTTAAAATGTATTTAGAAGGTAAAAGTTTTCAGCAAATATCAAATATCTTTAATGAAGAGAAACTATTAAATCCAAAGAAATGGAAAGACACGACTATTCAAAAGATAATTGATAACAAAATCTATATGGGAGATTATGAGCAATATAAAAGGATTGCTAAAAAAGAAAACAAAGAACCTGTCATTTATATGAATGTTGTTGAACCCATAATATCACGTGCAATGTGGGAAGAATGCCAAAGACAAAAAGAAGTTAATCAAAGAACTTACACAAGAGATAGAGTTTATTTATTCTTTCAAAAGAGTAAATGCCCTACTTGTGGAAGAATAATGAAGTGTAAAGGCTCTGGTGGTAAAAAGAAAAAATATATGTATTATAACTGTGAGAAATGCCATTTAAATTATCGTGAAGATAAAATTGAAGAATGTTTAATGCAATTTATTTATGATTTAGTTGAGTATGATATGGCAGTTAAAAAGTATTTTTTACCTATTCTAGCAGACCATAAACCAACAAAAACTGATGATATAGATAAAGATATTAGAGGGTTAGAAAAACAAAAAGAACGCATTAAAAAAGCATATATGAGCGGTATTGTTGAAATGGAAGATTTTTCAGAAGATTATAAACTAATTGAAGAAAAATTAGAAATTTTAGAACAAAAGAAATCCGAACTATTAAATCTAGATAATATAACATTTACCCCACAACAATTAATGGCAGATAGAGATATAGAGCGCGAGACTATGATAAGATTAGACACCTTAAATGATGTTGTTAAAACAAATTGGGAAAGTAAAACTAAAGATGAAAAACAAGAATTTATATCTAAATTTATTGAATCAGTTATTCTAATAAAAGATAAAAATAATGAACTTCATATAGAAAAAATTAATTTCAGAAAGAGTTATATAAATAACTTAATGAAGTTTTTAGATAAAGGAATATTAGATGTATTAGTACCAGTTGAAATAAATGGTAAAGATGAATTTATTATTGGTAGTCCTAATTTTTCTAATTAACAAGTACAAGAATATTTAGATAGATTAAATGAATTTTATGAAACAAAAATGTATGAACTTTATGAAAAAGTTGATGAAGATACAGGTAATATTATTGGTGAATTTACACCTAAAAAAGATGAAAAGATTATAAGAATAGTGCCTATTTCACCTACTGAAATAAAAACAAAATCAATTATAAATAAAGAAGATATTGAAACAAAATATGGAATTGTTACTTACAATCCTAACAAACCAAATAAGAAAGGAAATGATTAAATTATGGAATTAAAATATACAAGAATTGGTGATTATGAATTACCAAATTTAACTTTAAATGATAATAAAAAAGGGACAATTAATAAGTATGGAATGTTAAGACTTGATTATTTAAAACAACATAAAAAAGCACTTTACACTACACTTTTAATGAAAGATGAAATTACTAATCATCTTGTTTCAGTAAGTAAAAATGCAGAAAATTTATTAAATAACTTGATGGAAAGTTATAAAAAATCAGATGAAAAACTATCTGAAAAGAATAAAGAAATAAAACAACTTGAATGGGTAAAACTAATGAATAATTATAAAAATACAGCTGAAGAAATCATATTAAATGAATTAATTTATACTGAAAATGTGTGAGTACGTACTCACATATCGTGTCTAGCAAGCACTGAATTTGTACTCCCATACAAATTCCAATATGGGAATTCCCATACCCTTAAATTTTAGAAAGGAGACTTTAAATTATGAGAATAAGAAATAATAAAGTTAATGTATTTTTAAGTGATGATGAGAAGTTTATTTTAAAAAGAGATTCTTCACAATTAAATTTATCTCAGTCTGAATATATTAGAAATTTAATTATAGGATATGAGATTAAATTTCCAGAAGTTAAAGAAGAACAAAAACCTAAAAAAGATGAATATATTATAGAAAATATTGTTAAAGCACTAGAAGAAAATATTAATTGCTTAATCAAAGTAAAAAATAAATTTCATCATCTTGGATATTTTGAAGATGAACGAGCAATCGGAACTAAAATTGAATGTTTAAAATTGCAAAATACTACACTAAAAAATATACTTGCTGAAAATGATAAAGACAATGCCAACTAAGCATTGTCTTTATTAATATTTTTTTTTGATATTACTTTTCCTGTTTTTTCTACATTATAATTTAATTTAAAAAATATACTTACCGAGATAAACTGATATACTGATGAACATACTTGTCCGATACCTGTACAAAATGGTGTTTTTAAAAGAGACATCATCATTCTCAAAACAGAAGCACATATTTTATTAGATGTTGTTTTAAAAGCAGACCATTCTAATTGTAAATAACAAGTTTTAATTCTGTATATAGGATAAATTATGAAATTTACAATTTCGAATCCAAAATAAATCATCGTAATTTTAAAATTCAAATCATAAAATCCATATAAACAAACAAACATAACTAAACTGGTTATAAATAATATACCTAATAATTTATAAGCGTTATTCCTATGATACTTATAATTGAATTCATTTTTACTAATATCAATTGTTGCTGCAGTAACTATTGCATCAGCAGTATCCCATTGTGTATCTGTTATAAGGGCTACAAATGTAAGTGCAATTGTAAATTGTTCACCATACTCCAAAGCATTACTTAAACCAAATAAAAAAATTAAGAAAAACGCAATGTTATTGAACAATTCTACTGAATCATATTTAATACACTTAAAAACATTTAATTGCAATTTGAATTTATTGCTATTTTTTATATAAATATATAAAGTAAATAATGATAATGGAATTAGTGTTGTAGTAATTATAGCAATTTGATTTTTTGTTATTAAAGATGTTCCAATTAATAATATAAAATTTAATAAATTAAATATTAGTGAATATTTATTTGCTAACGTATTTTTTTCTTCATAATATAATTTGTTTAACACCATTGCAAATTCTAAACAAATAAATAATTGTAATACAGAATAGATGGTGAACACTTTATATGTATCGATATCCATGTTCATAAAATTTATATAATTATCTATATTAAATAATAATATTGCAAAAATAATTACCGAAACAATAGTTCCTATAATCATACCTGACATTACAGCATTTTTATTTTTATCTTTTTCCTTACAAATATTAGCGCCAGTAGAAAATAATGATTTTAATATATAATATATAAATTGTATTGGATAAGTTAAGGTAAAAATATTAATTAAATTTTTGTCAACTATTATACCTAATAAAAGCCATGAAATTATTGGTATAAAAGACAATAAAGATAAGTCAAAACTAATTTTTAATAATCTCTTCATTTTCTAATCCTTCATAATTATTCTGTAAAAGAACTAGGGTGATAAGAATCTATACCCAAAGTTTCTGCTTTTCTTAAAACATCAATTCTATCATCTACAAATGCTACTTGTTTTATATCAATGTTATAATGTTTACAATATTCAATTATAACTTCTGGTTTTAATAATGTAGAACATATAAAAAATACATTTTCTCTTTTTATATTTGGATAATGTTCAGATAACCATTTATATTTTTGATCTATTTCAGTATTAGTTGTAATCGCACCTAAAACAAATATTTTATTACTATCTAAATTTTCTACAACTCTTTGCATTGTTTTAAGTGGCCTAGCCTTATAAAACAAATCATTAAACAATAAATCTTCAAGTGATTGACATCCAAGTTCAGAACATCCTCCACCATATAATCTATCTTTATATCTATATTCGGATAATGTTCCATCAACATCAAAAAAAACATATTTTTCTTTTAATTTTTCAATCATAATTATTACTCCTAACATATACTATTTATATCAATTTAAAAACTAAATTAATTATACTATACTTTGACATTTTTTTCTATACTTCCTTGAAAATATCTAGGAAAATGATATAATGAATTTATCAGAGAGATTTAATCAAATCTTATAGTCTTAATTTCGCATATGTGTATAGTTAAGGCTCCAATAAATAATAAGAGAAACTCCCCCAGTCACACAAAATGTGATTGAGGGAGTTCTTAGACTATCCAAAATAATTATTTTTTTAGCAAAGCAATAAAATCATCCACAGTTTTTAAGAGATTTTTACTACTAGAAGCCTTTTTATAAGACTCGTCTTTATTAATCTGTTCAAGCTTATAATTATCTTCATTGAAAATTTCTAGAAGCTTTTTATCTTTTGAAATTTCAATAAATTCACCTCTGCTAGTGCTATACACTGGAGAAATAGCTTTCCAAGTTTGTACATCCACGAGAACTTGAATGTACTCTTCTTTCCTAAAAGAAAGCAACTTGTAATTAACCAATAGGTATTTTGGATATTTAGAATTTGCATCATCATCAAATATTAATTCGGTGTGATACGAAGAACAAAACTCTAAACTATCAACTGCTGGTCTGGTAACAATATAAAAAATGTTTTCTTTGCATTCTATATGATTCGATATTGAAAATACTGTTGCAGTGCTACAATCTTTATCAAAAAGAACCAAATCATCACTAATAAAATCAATAGAATTAAATGGTTTTTCATAACAAGAAAATGCCACACCATATTCTAAAGTATAATATAAAAAATAGCTACTGTCGTCAGCTTTTTCTAAAATTAAAAAATCATAATCAGAAATTTGTTCAACAGCAACGATATTTCCTTTAAGAAAATAGGAAACATTATTTTTTTGTCTAGAATGTTACATTCTTTTTGATTGTTCCGTTTAACCTCCCATAATTTATTGTTGTACTTAAGTCCATTAAGTCTGTTCATTAAAATTTACCTCCGAAAATGTTTCTTTGGTTTTTTATACATATAAAAACCATTATATATTTTATCATAATACAACCCCAAATTCAAGGAATTTGAATAAAATGTATACAATTCAATAAAAATATGTTATACTAATTAAGGAAAAAATAAAAAGATAGGAGAAAAATATGGGATTTTTCGATAAATTAAAAAACGGATTAAACAAAACAAAAACATCATTTGATGAAAAAATAAACAATGTATTTAGCAACTTTAGAAAAGTAGATGAAGAATTTTTAGATGAATTAGAAGAAGTATTGATAATGTCTGATATAGGAATGGATACATCAATAAAAATAATATCAAATTTAAGAGAAAGAATGAAAAAAGAAAAAATTCAAGATGAAGAAGATGTAAAACAAGCATTAAGAGAAGAAATGCAAAAAATATTAGATGTAACAGACATAAGTTTACATTTAAATACAAAACCATCAGTAATTTTAGTTGTTGGAGTAAATGGAGTAGGGAAAACTACATCAATAGGAAAAATGGCAAATAGACTTGCTAAAGATGGTAAAAAAGTTGTTGTAGCAGCAGCAGATACTTTTAGAGCAGCAGCTGTGGAACAATTAGAAATCTGGGCAAATAGAGCAGGAGCAACAGTAGTAAAAAGAGATGAAGGAGTAGACCCAGCCTCAGTAGTATATGATGCAATAAAACAAACTAAAGAACTTGGTGCAGATATTTTAATAGTAGATACAGCAGGAAGATTGCACAATAAAAAATACTTAATGGATGAATTAAATAAAATACAAAAAGTAATAAATAAAGAAATGGCAGATGCTGACAAAGAAGTGTTACTTGTAATAGATGGAACTACAGGACAAAATGCAATTTCTCAAGTTAAAGCTTTTAAACAAGAAGCAGATATAACAGGAATTGTATTAACAAAACTAGATGGAACAGCAAAAGGCGGAGTTGTAATAGGAATAGTAGAAGAAAATCAAATACCAGTAAAATTCATAGGTGTTGGTGAACAAATTGATGATATGGAAATATTCAATTCAGAAGATTTTGTAAAAGCAATAATTTAATGAACATTCATTAGGAGGTAAAAAATGAAACAAGAAAAAAAGCAAAATAAAAAAATGAAAACAAGAGTAATCTTAGTTTTATTATTTATAGCATTATTTTCAGTAATTAGTTATATAAGCTTAAGAGGAAGTTATTTAGAGTATAAAGAATTAGGAGAAAATTACACAGAAGTATTTTTTACAAATTTAAAATATAAGTATACAATATTTGGAATTAATTTTATAGCCTTATATTTTATAATATATATGACAACCAGAGGAATTAAAAAAGGTTTAAAATCTTTTTTTGATAAAGAAAAAAAGGAAATGCCTAAAGTACCAAATAAATCAATAGCATTTATCATATCTGCAGTTGTAAGTGCATTAATGTCAAGTGTTATAATGAAACAAATAATACTATGTTCAAGTAATGCAAGCTTTGGAATACAAGACCCAATTTACAATTTTGATATAGCATATTATATGTTCCAAAAACCAATAATTCAAATGTTTTTATTATATTTCATGGCAATATTAGTTGGACTAACAGTATATATGGCATTATATTATATAATTGTATTTAATAAAGACTTTGATGGTGTAGATGGTAAAATGCTAAAGCAAAGTTCATTAATAAAAAAATTAATAAGAAATGCAGTATTAATAGTTGTATTATTTGCATTAATGACATTATTAAATACAACAGATATATTAACAAGTAAAATGTTAACAATAAAAGATGGTTCTGATAGCACACAAAATATTGAGATAACAGGTGCTGGCTATACAGAAGTAATGATACAAAGATGGGGTTATTTAATATTTGCTTTTGTTATGATTTTTTCAGCAATTAGAGCATCAAAAGGATTTAAAGAAGATAACACTTCAAAAGTATTAAAAAATTTAGCTATAATTCCTGGATATTTAGTAGTTTTATTTTTAGTAATAATAATCTTTAATGTAGTATTTGTAAATTCCAATAAACTAGACAAAGAAAAAGAATATTTAGCATATAATATTGAAAACACTAAAAACGCTTATAAAATAAATATAGAAGAAAAAAGTTTAGAAAATTCAGGAACAATAACACAAAAAGATGTAGATGAAAATACTGATGTAATAAATAATATTAGAATAGTAAATGAAGATACTGTATTAAAAACTTTAGAAGATAACCAAACAGGAACAGGTTATTATTCATATAGAAATGCGAATATTGCTCAATACAAAATAGCAGGACAATATAAATTAGTATATGTTTCACCAAGAGAAATCAAAAATTCAGGAAGAACTTATAGTAATAAAACCTATGAGTATACTCATGGAAGAGGACAAATTGTAGCATCTGCAACAGATGTATCTGAAACAGGAAATTTAAATTATATTCAAAAAGATGTATCTGGAGAAGATGATAAATTAGGAACAGTTAATCAACAAATATATTATGGATTAGAAACAAATAATATAGTAGCAACAAATACAAAAAACAGAAAAGAATATGATTATACAGATGAAAATAATAAAGAATATACATCATCATATCAAGGACAATCTGGATTAAGCTTAAACTTTATAGATAGAGTTATTTTAGGTATAAAAACAGGTGATTTAAATTTAGCCTTTTCATCAGAAGTAACAAATGAAAGCAAAATTTTAATAAACAGAAATATTATAAAAAGAGCCAAAACAGCAATGCCATATTTAATATATGATGATAATCCATATACAGTAGTAACAGATGAAGGAAAAACAGTATGGGTTTTAGATGCTTACACAGTATCTAGTCAATATCCTTATTCGCAATTTACTTCAATCGAACATGATGGAATAAAAGAAAAAATAAATTATATTAGAAATTCAGTAAAAGTTATAATTGATAGTTATGATGGAACAATGAAATTCTATGTAACAGATAAAACAGATCCAATAGCTATGGCTTATAGAAATGTATATAAAACATTATTTGAAGATTTAGATACGGAAATTCCTGCTGATATAGCACAACATTTTGTATATCCTAAATATTTATATAATGTACAAGCAAAAATGTTAAAAACATATCATAATGTAAAACCAGATGTATTGTATAGAATTGATGATTTATGGGATTTTGCAAAATACAATAGTACAGTAATTTCAAAATCAACAGGAACAATTTTAGAACCATATTATACAACTGTAAATAATGGAGATGGGGAAGAAGTTGGATTGGTACAAATATATACACCAAGTTCTAAACAAAATCTAATTTCTTACTTAGTAGGAACTACAAATGGAAGTAATAATGTATTAAAATTATATAAATTCTCTGAAGATAGCAATATTTTAGGACCAATGCAACTTGACAAGCAATTAGAACAAGATGAAACAATTTCTTTAGCTATAAATGCTTTAAACACAACAGGAACAAAGGTTACTAAAGATATAGTTATAGTACCAGTTAATAATACACTTTTATATGTAGAATCAATTTATCAAACAATGTTAAATGAAGAAGTAAAAGTGCCAGCATTAAAGAAAATAGTAGTAGCTTCAGGAAATAAAGTTGCAATGGGAAATAATTTAAAAGAAGCACTTCAAAACTTACTTTCAAAAGATGCATCAAATATTGAAGTAGAAAATACAGATGATATAGATGGGGTAATAGATGCGTTAGTAAAAGCAAATAAAAATTTATCTGAGTCAACTTCTAATAATGATTGGGAATTAGTAGGTTCTGATATTAAGAAAGTGCAAGGATTAATAGATACACTTGAAAAATTAAAAGAACAAGAAGACAAAAAGAAAGAAGCTTTAGAAAAAGAAAATAAACAATCAAATTCTATTAATAATGTAGTAGAAGAAAATATTATAGAAGAGAATAATATAGTTAATAAAACAAAATAAAAAATGTGTGGAAAATTAATCCACACATTTTTTATATAATTATTAAACTAATTTATAAAATACTTTTTTACCTTTTTTCAAAATAGCATAACCATCTTTAAAATCAGTATCAGAAAGTACATAATTTACATCAGAAATTTTAATATCATTTAAAGAAATACCACCTTGATTAATTAAAGTTCTAGCTTGTCCTTTAGATGGGGCAATTCCTGTTAAAATAATAGCATCAACTATAGAAATATTTTTATTTTCTCCAATTTCAACAGTTGGCATATTGTCAATACTTCCTGAACCAGAAAATAGGGCATTTGAAGCTTCTTCAGCTTTTTTTGCTTCTTCTTCACCGTGAACTAATTTTGTAATTTCATATGCTGCAACTTTTTTTGCTTCATTTATTTTTTCATCTTTTAAAGAAGCTAATTCATTTATTTTTTCTATAGGTAAAAATGTTAATAGTTTTAGAACTGTTTTAACACTTTCATCTTCAATATTTCTCCAATATTGATAAAATTCATATGGAGAAGTTTTAGTAGGGTCTAGCCATAAAGCTCCTTTTTCAGTTTTACCCATTTTTTTACCTTCTTTAGTTGTAAGAAGTTTGAAAGTTAAACCATAAGAATCATCTTTTCCAATTCTTCTAATTAAGTCTACACCACCTAAGATATTAGACCATTGATCATTTCCACCCATTTCTAATTTGCATCCATAAGTTTCATATAAATGTAAAAAGTCATAAGATTGCATAAGCATATAGCTCATTTCAAAAAATGTTAAACCTGTTTCTAATCTTTGTTTGTAACATTCAGCAGCAAGCATTTTATTAACTGAAAATAAGCTTCCAATATCTCTCATAAATTGAACAAAATTTAAATCTAAAAGCCAATCAGCATTATTTACGATTATGGCTGAATTTTCTCCTTCAAAACTAACAAATTTTTCTATTTGTTTTTTAATACATTCTACGTTGTGATCAATAGTTTCTCTTGTCATCATTTTTCTCATATCAGTTTTTCCTGATGGGTCACCAATTGTTGCAGTACCACCACCAACTAATATTATAGGTTTATGACCACATTTTTGCATATGACTTGCAACCATAAGTGAAACAAAGTGACCAACGTGTAAACTATCAGCAGTTGGGTCAATTCCAATATAAAAAGGAACACTTTCTTTTCCAAAAAGCTCTTTAATTTCAGCTGGATGAGTCATTTGCTCTATATATCCTCTTTCTTCTAGTATATCAAATACATTTGTCATAAAAAACATCCTTTCTTTTATAATTTAATATTTCCTAAACCATCAATGTAGTTATTATAACCAGAATAGTCTAAAAATCTATTTAAGTTTTTAACTGAGATTCCAGTTTGGCTAGAAATTGTATCTAAATTTTGTGTTAATCCATTTTCTTGAATATAAGATTGAAAAGTTTCAAATTCAAAAGCATCTTTTGCTTTGCATTTAGGGCAAACTAAATCATTTGAAATATAAAAATATTAATATGCATCCTCCCTAAAGAAAACTCTTTTTTCGGGTGAGGTGTGCTTGCAAAAAAAGAGATAGTGATATATTTATCGTGCGTACATATATAAATCAATTCCATTCATATATGACACCGCATCAATAGCCAATAAGATAGAATTATTGAATAAATTTATGTGTACACATGTTTTGCTTGTCCCCTGATGAACACCTTTACGCAGTACGAAGGAGGTTTCCATGCATCGCTTTATGCGATTCCGCACATGACCCAACCAACGCCGTTCAAGGAGGTTCCACGCATTCCCCCAAAAATTGAGGAGCAGTTTTTATGGAAAGCGCCAACGATCCAAAGAAGTTCAGCATTCTTGGCAACTACGACAACAAGATTTTTTGGCCAGTGGCCAT
>OGKG01003612.1_pt1 | contig 14190 bp, 8 predicted proteins | sample 1572201 | NCBI WGS metagenome assembly OGKG01 (sample SAMEA2582146, study PRJEB24529) | metagenome | biome: Human gut stool | place: China | collected 2011 | reverse complement strand
TTGGCAAGTCGTAATCAGCCTGTTGGGAATAGGTGTCATGATTTGGGGAGTCATACAGGTGGTCTGTCTCTTCCTGGATTACAAGCAGACCGAAACCAGCAACGATGCCCAAATAGAACAATATATATCACCAATCAACATACGCGTACCGGGATATGTAAAGAAAGTTTACTTCACCGAACACCAATTCGTACACAAAGGCGACACATTACTTGTTCTGGACGATAGAGAATACCGTATACGAGTATCGGAAGCCGAGGCGGCTTTGAAAGATGCCGAAAACGGAATTGCAATCTTATCTTCCAGTTTGACGACGACACAGGCGACTGCTTCGGTTTATGATGCCTCTATCGAGGAAATAAATACACGCATAAGCAAATTGCAAAAAGACTTGACTCGTTACCGCAACTTATTACAACGTAATGCGGCTACCCCCATACAAGTGGAACAACTCGAAACCGAGTTAACAGCGACACTCGCCAAGTTAGAAGCTCTGAAAAAACAGAAAGCCGCAGCCACTTCGGGAGTAAACGAAGTTACAAACCGCAAAGCATCGGTCGAAGCCGGAATATTAAGAGCCCAAGCAGCTTTGGAAATGGCTCGATTAAATTTGTCCTATACAGTAGTTACCGCCCCTTGTGACGGAACACTGGGAAGACGGGCCTTAGAGGACGGACAATTTGTACAAGGCGGTCAAAGTCTCACTTATATCATACCCGATACTCAAAAATGGGTGATTGCCAATTATAAAGAAACCCAAATAGCCAATTTATACGAAGGTCAAAAAGTAAGCATCAAAGTCGATGCCTTTCCCGATAAAGAGTTTTCGGGACACATATCGGCCATATCGGGAGCCACGGGTTCTAAATACTCCTTAGTACCTACTGATAATTCAGCCGGGAATTTCGTAAAAATACAACAACGCATTCCCGTAAGAATCGAGTTCGACGAATTGTCGGAAGAAGACAACCGACTCTTAGCAGCCGGAATGATGGTTATTATAAAAGCTAAATTGTAAAATGGCTCACACAAAAAATTATCCTTTTTACGACTGGGTTCCAAAACCACTGGGAATCATCATACTCATCATGCTATTCTGCCCTATTATGTTCATTAACGGGGCATATACCATAAATAGTGGAGAGATGTCGTCTGGTCTTGGAATTATCTCGGAGCACATTCAATATGCAAGCTATGCCGGAGCAATCGGCATGGTAGTATTCGCACCATTTATGCAACGAGTCTTGGCTGTGAGGAGACCCAAAATGATGTTAATGACAGGCTTCATTCTGTTATTTTGGCTCAGCTATATTTGTGCAATTACAGACAGTTGGTTACTACTCATGTTATGCAGTCTCATTACGGGTTTTATCCGCATGGCTCTCACTTTGGTAAATCTATTTGCTCTCATACTGTATGCATTTAAGATAGAGGCCAGCGACATCATCACCCCGGGAGCCGAAGCCACCGATCCCGTAGTTGCCGACAAGAACGATCAAGCCAAAGGCCTCACACAACCTATCATTTATCTCTTTTTCATGCTCTTCGCGCAAGCCGGTAATTCGTTGACCGCATGGCTTGCCTATGAATATGAATGGCAATATGTCTATTACTATATGATGGGAATGTTGATGCTCTCAATCGTCGTTGTTCTTTCCACCATGAAATATCAGAGGCATCTGAAAAAGCTCAACTTCAATCTCCGTCAATTCGGCGATGTAATTGCCGCATCATTGATGATGATGGCTGGGTCATTCATACTGATTTATGGTAAAACACTCGACTGGTTTGACAACTACTACATACGGCTGGCCGCCATATTATTCCTACTATCCACGGCTGCTCTCATTTTTATTGAGGGAAACTTGAAACACCCCTATCTGAAACTAGGAGTATTCAAACAGAAAAATGTTATTTTCGCTTCAATAACATTCATCATGCTCATGATGATTAATTGCAGTGCCATGTTCGTGAGCGTATTCACCAGCATATCTATGAAAATAGACAATTTCCAAAATGCCATGTTGGGAAACTATTCATTGGTAGGATATGTAATAGGAGCCATATTGTGCATGATTCTATCGGCTTTCAAGGTACCCTTCAAATATATCTTCGCATTCGGGTTCAGTTTCATCACAGCCTACGCCATATATATGTATTTCCAATACCAAAGCATGGGTCTTTATGAACACATGATATGGGCCACGATACTGCGCTCGACCGGTATGATGATACTCTATACCATGTGTGCCGTATTGGGTAGTATACGCCTGCCTCTCAAATATATGTCGTCTTGGATTTTTGTAATGCTCTTTGCCCGGTCAATTATCGGGCCGACCGTAGGAACAGCGATTTATTCCAACTTATTGAACGAACGTCAGCAACATTATATGGCCACACTATCGACAGGAGTAGACTTGATGAATCCAGAAATCGCAGGCAGCTTCAATCAAACGGTGAAAGGCAGTCAATTCATGCAAGGACATAGTGCCGAAACCGCGACTACTCTTGCGACCATGCAAGTATCAGGACGCATTCAAGTACAAGCCATGTTGTCGGCTCTCAAAGAAATCACGGGCTGGACAATCTTTGCAAGCATATTATTCATTATTATAGTTCTCTGTGTCCGGTACAAGCAACCAGAATATCCGGGAATACTGAATCTCAAAGAAAAAGGAACTTATGTAGGGAAAGAATTAGCCTAATATATAACAAATAAAAAAATGTCCTACTTTTCGAGAATTTATTTGTTATCTTTGCATAAAATGCGAAAATAGGCTACACTCGGCACAAACAAATAAATTGGTTTCTGCTCTCGTTTGCACTATCTTTGCATATAACCAAAACAAATATATATAATGAAAAATTTTCTTTTTACCGGATTCATTATTTTACTTCTATCCGCAGTATCTTGTAAAACGACTGAAAAAGGAAGTATGACACAAACTCAAACTCCCACATCACAAACCAATGAGAAGAAAAACATTTCTATAAATCGAGAAGAACTCAACGGGACATGGATTATAAAAACAGCCAAAGGTAAAACCGTTATAGGCGATTCACCAGTAGAAATCACTTTCGATCTCACAAACGGACGTATTTACGGCAACGACGGTTGCAACGTGATAAACGGCACTGCATTTTTCGAAAATGAGAATGGGTTACGTTTCGAATCGCTCATCTCGACGATGAAGGCCTGCCGACCAGAAGTTACAGATCGTACTGTCCTCAATGCTTTGAACGAAACCCGCTCTTATAAACGAGCTGATACCAAAGAGCTATCTATCAAATTCTGTGACGAAAATGGGAAATCTGTGATGACCCTTGAAAAACGAATGGTAGATCTATTAAATGGTTCTTGGAAAGTCACAACTATCGACGGAAAAAAAATCACCGAAGAAAATCCGACTATGGTTATCGATATCCCAGAGGCAAAATTATCTGGATTTGCAGGCTGTAACCGTATGTTCGGAGGGATTTCTTTAGATGGAACCGCTTTCGGAATAGCTTTTACACAAGTAGCAACTACCCGCATGGCTTGTCCAGATATGAAAACGGAGCAATTATTCTTATCGGCACTCGGCAAAGTTACCGGATTTTACATGATAGACAACTTTCATGCAGCATTATATCAACAACCCCAACCGCCGATCATCACCATCGAAAAAGTTCAATAAGAAAATACAAAACAACGATTACATATCCACTGAAAAAAGAGCAGGATAAAAAAATTATTCTTATAAAAATAAAAAAACGCAGGCGTTATCGACCTGCGTTTTTTTTATTTAGAGACCCATTTAAATAGTCTACAAACCATTAAAAAATTCGGGTTATAATAGAATAGCCATTTTTTCAAAAAAATGGAATCAAGCACCTCCTTTTATTCAAATCTATTGCTTAATTTTGAGTCGTCTTACTTGCTTACATTAGGGAAAATATGTGTGTGTTACAAAATAGGAAGAAGGATTTTAAACCTTCCGCCTAATCATGTGTAGCACACACCATTCTGTGAAAGCAAGTAAGACATCTTTTGAAGAATGTGAATTAGGCGGAGGTTTTAATATATACAACTAAAAAACAAAAAAGTTTATGTTGCCGCCGACAGTCAAGCAATTTTTCTTCAAATTACTCATCTCCATTTTTGTTCACGATTACAAAAATGTACTAAGGCAATATCGACAAGCCTACAACGACTCAACGTCAAATGGAACAATATTTAAGAGTCATCACACCCGAAGACTTATACGATAAAGAACTCGTACGAATTTCAGAGCGAATGAGCGATCTACAAAAACTTATTTATCAACTGCGAAAAAAGGGACTAAGCGACGAGGCAATATCTCGCAAACTAAATCTACCGTTACACAAAATACAAAAACATCTCGATCTCGTAGAATTAGATATTCTCCAAATTTCCCGATATTTCAATTAAGATATAAACAAAAAAGGAGATAATCCCAATGGGATTATCTCCTTTTTTGTTTGCTACAATCCATTACCAAATAATCACCCGATCTTCGGGAGCCATGTACATGGCATCTCCTTCTTTAATATCAAAAGCCTTAAAGAAAGTTTCCATATTACGCAACGCAGCATTGACACGCCAACGGCCCAACGAGTGAGGGTCAATCTTCGTCAACCGGAGAATTTCGGCATCTCTAATATTGCCGGCCCACAATGCAGCATACGCCAGATAGAAACGTTGATCGGCAGTAAATCCATCGATCGGAGCCGGCTCCACACCATCGAAAGTATTGTGCAATGCAGTGTAAGCAATGCGTAAACCTCCATGGTCAGCAATATTCTCACCTAATGTAAAATGACCATTGGCATGCACTGTATCGAGCACAACAATGTTATCATATTGCGAAGCCAAAATTTCAGCTCGTTTAGTAAATTGCTCGGCATCGGCAGAAGTCCACCAATCATTAAGATTACCATCTTTATCGAACTGTCGCCCTTGATCATCGAATCCGTGAGTCATTTCATGTCCTATAACGACACCGATAGCCCCGTAATTAACGGCATCATCGGCATCAAAATTAAAGAATGGAGGCTGCAAAATTCCGGCAGGGAAACAAATTTCGTTAGAGCTCGGATTATAATAAGCATTAACGGTTTGAGGACTCATATACCACTTGGTCTTATCCACAGGTTTCCCCTCATCTTTCAGAGAATATAAAGTTTCAAATTCGGCTGCACGACGAATATTAGCATAATAACTATCTTTCGGATTCACCGTCAAACCTGTATAATCGCGCCACTTATCGGGATAACCGATCTTCACATAAAAGGTCGCCAACTTCTCATGAGCTTTCGCTTTGGTTTCATCGCTCATCCATTCAAGGCTGTCTATATGTTGTCCCAATGCGGTCTGCAAATTCGCAACAAGTTGTACCATACGCTCTTTTGCCTCAGGAGGGAAATATTTAGCGACATACATTTCGCCCACGGCCTCCGACAAGAGACTGTTAGGAACATCGAGAGCACGTTTCCAACGAGGTTCGATTTGCTCTTTCCCCGATAAAGTTTTCGAATAGAAGTCGAAATGAGCATTTACAAAGTCATCGCTCAAATAGGGAGCTGCGCCATCGATACAGTTGAACGCCAGATAATCGCGAATCTCTTGCTCGCTCAATGTTTCCAGCAAATTATTTACAGCTTTCAATGTACGCGGCTGACCGATGTTTATCTTTTTCAAGCTGTCTAAACCCACCGTATTAAAATAAATATCCCAATCCAGACCGCCGAATTGTCTTTTCAATTCATCGATTGTCATAACATTATAACCCGCCTGAGGGTCTCGCAACTCTTCGCGAGTAAAAGCGGCCTTAGCGATTTCAGTCTCCACCTTCAATACGGTAGCAGCAGCTTGCGCTGCGGACTCGGCACTGTATCCCGACAATGTAAATATTTTCTGAATATAGTTGCGATAACTATCCCGTATCTTGCTATTGGCTTCATCGTCGGCTATATAGTAATCACGGTCACCCATATTCATACCCGCCTGATACCAACCTGCGATATTCATCGTACTGTTCTTAGCATCGGCATCCACGTATATGGCAAAAAATGGGGCAGATGTGGTACGATGCATCTCTCCTATCATGGCACTTATCGCCTCTTTACCGGAAAGTGATTGTATACGACTCAATTCTTCCGCAATAGGAGAAGCTCCCTCCTCATTCAATCGCACACTATCCAATCCCATATTGTACAAATCGCCAATTTTTTGAGCGATGCTACCCGGTTCAGCCTTTTGTTTACCTAATTCTTCGAATAACAATCGGATTTGTTCTCGGTTATTTTCACGTAATTGGTCGAAAGATCCGAAACGAGCATACTCAGGCTTCAACGGATTTTTCTTCATCCAGCCGCCACACGCATAATCATAAAAATCATCACCACAAGCTACCGTCGTATCGAGATTGGAAAGATCGATACCCGGAGTCTTTACGGTCGATTTGCTTGTACAACCAGTAGCAAGCAAAGCAGCAGCAAACGATAAAATCATTACTCTTTTCATTTTACTTTCATTTTTATATGTTTCATTCACTTTGTAGAATATAGAAATGCGTTTCCTCAAAGATTCTAATCGAACTTAGCTTTTTGCATTCGACTTTTGCTATATTTATTTCTGTAATTTATCCAATACTTCGGAGGCCTCGGACCATTTCCACATCACATCATCGAGTTGCTTCTTCAACTGTCCATGTAGTTCGTATAACGAAGTATCTGCCGCACCATCGGGCGTTGCTAACTTTTCCTCCACCTCGGCTATTCGTTTTTCCAAACCTGCAATCTCCGATTCAATATCTGCGACCGCCTTTTCGGCCTTTCTCAAACGACGGGCAAACTCTTTTTGCTCTCCATACGACAACTTAGAATCCTCCGATTGGGCCGGGGAAGCAGAATCTTTCGAAATATTTCCGTCCTTCTCTGTTTTCGAAACTGTGGCTCGTTGTTCAAGCTCTCGCAAAGAAGCCAGCTTACGGCTTTCCAGGAAATCATAAATTCCGCCCAAATGCTCTCGCACCTGTCCTCCACCGAACTCATATACTTTCGAAACCAAACCATCGAGAAATTCCCGGTCGTGGGAAACAAGAATTACCGTCCCGTTAAAATCACGAATCGCTTGTTTCAACACATCTTTGGTACGCATATCCAGATGATTAGTCGGCTCATCGAGAATAAGCAAATTAACAGGTTCGAGCAATAAACGTATCATTGCCAATCGGGTCTTCTCCCCTCCCGACAAAACTTTTACTTTCTTGTCCGAAGCCTCGCCCCCAAACATAAAAGCACCGAGTATATCCCGTATTTTTGTACGAATATCCCCTACCGCGACCCGATCGTTCGTATCGAAAACCGTAATAGATTCGTCGAGCAGGCTCGCTTGATTTTGAGCAAAATACCCGATCTTTACATTATGTCCTATCTTCAAAGTTCCTGTATAGGGAATTTCGCCCATAATACATTTTACCAAAGTCGATTTTCCTTCACCGTTTTTCCCGACAAAAGCAACTTTTTCACCTCGTTTAATCGTAAACGTGGCATTCGAAAAAACCACATGACTGCCATAATTCTTTCCTACCCCTTCGGCGATAATGGGATAATCGCCCGAACGAGGCGCCGGTGGGAATTTTAGATTCAACCGAGAGGTATCCACTTCGTCCACTTCTACTCGTTCGAGTTTGGCAAGTTGCTTGATACGCGACTGTACCTGTACCGACTTCGTTGCCTTATAACGAAAACGCTCGATGAAAGCCTCGGTATCCTGTATCTGTTTCTGCTGGTTCTCATAAGCTCTCATCTGCTGTTCGAGACGCTCTTGCCGGAGAACAACATAACGGGAATAATTGACTTGATAGTCATAAATGCGTCCCAAAGAGATTTCAATCGTCCGTGTTGTCACATTATCGATAAACGCCCGGTCGTGAGAAACCAATACGACCGCATTGGCGCGAGTCGATAAAAAACTTTCGAGCCATTGTATAGACTCTATATCCAAATGGTTGGTGGGCTCATCGAGCAAAAGCACATCGGGACGCTGTAACAACAATTTCGCCAATTCGATACGCATACGCCACCCTCCGCTGAACTCCGACGTATCCCGCCCGAAGTCCTCTCGTGTAAACCCCAGCCCTATTAAAGTTTTCTCTATCTCTGCCTGATAATTGGATGCCCCGATAAGAGCCAATTGCTCATTAGCATTGGAAACCCGCTCTATCAACTCCTGATAATATTCCGACTCATAATCGGTACGCTCGGACAATTCGGTATTCATGCGCTCTATACGCGACTGTAATTCGAATATATGAGAAAAAGCCTGTTCCGCCTCTTCCATTACCGTACGAGTATCGGATAGATTCATCTGCTGCGGAAGATACCCCACCGTAAGGTCTTTCGGCATATTCACATTACCCGATGTCGGAGCCTGCAACCCGGCTATGATTTTCAACATAGTCGATTTCCCCGCACCATTTTTCCCCACCAATGCAATGCGATCCTTTTTATTAATTACATAAGTAATATTGTCAAATAGTGTATTTCCTCCAAAAGCGACCGAAAGTCCTTCTATCGATATCATATCTTTTATATTACAGTCTGCAAAGATAATGTATGGTAAATACAGAACAAAATTTATTTGCTTCCCATTTAGTCATAAACTATTCAGAATCCTATACCACAGAGTGAATATTTGCAGTCTCCATTTCAAAATCCGAATAAAAAGCGTAAACTTGTAGTCATAAATTTTACATTACAATATGACACCCTTTCTATATCGCATAGCCCAAGCCTTTTACAAAAAGTACGGTAACGAAATCTCTCGACTTGCATTTGTTTTTCCCAACCGGCGAAGCGGCATTTTTTTTCAAAAATATTTGGCCGAAGTTTCCGGGAAACCGATCTTCTCGCCCAAAGTAACCACGATAAACGACCTAATGGCCGAGCTATCGCCCTATACCTTAATAGACCGAATCAGCCTACTTGTAACGTTGTATAAAAAATACATCGAACTGAGAAAGAGCGATGAGACATTCGACAATTTCGTCTTTTGGGGAGACATGCTGTTAGGTGATTTCGACGATGTGGATAAATACATGGTCGATGCTCGGCAATTATTTACCAATATACACGATCTGAAAGAGATAGACGAATTTTATCTGACCGAAGAGCAAATAGAAATCGTCAAACGTTTCTGGGGGCATCTGTTTTTTCCTTCCACCGAAAGCGATAATAAACAGCAATTCATTCAACTGTGGCAAATCCTTTTCGATCTTTATACCGGATTACGAGATGAACTATCCTCCCGAAACAAAGCCTATGAAGGCATGATATTCCGAGACGTCGCCGAACAAAGTAAACGGAAAGAAGCTCTCGACTTACCTTATACACAAGTGGTATTTATCGGATTCAACGCTATCACCGAAGCCGAAAAAATATTCATGGAATATTTACGCGACATCGGCATAGGAGATTTCTATTGGGATTATTACGCTCCCACCTTGCAAGATTCATATAACAAAGCGGCGTTCTTTCTCAACGATAATAAACGAAGATTCCCATCAAAAATCAAGATCGACGAGCGTATCGAACAAACGCCTCAGATCGAATTAATATCAATACCGTCGGCTGTCGGGCAGGCAAAACAAGCGACAGATATACTTCAAAGCCTTATCGACAATAATCATTTATCTCCCGAAAAGGCCATCAATACAGCCATCGTTCTCCCCGACGAAGAATTGTTGCTTCCTATGCTATACTCCATTCCACCGGAAATCTCTACGGTAAACATCACTATGGGATATACGTTGCAACACACCACTGTCGCAGCACTCATGGAATCGATATACCAAATGCAGCGCCACGTCCGGTTCTCAAAAGGAGAGCCGAGATTCTATCATCTCGATGTAAAGCAATTATTGGGACACCGGTTCATAGCGTCCCGAATAGGCGAAAAAGCCTATCAAATAACGAATTTCATCAACGAAAACAATCGCACATTCGTTTCCCCAAAAGAATTAGGGAATCATCGACTGATAAAACTTCTGTTTCTTATCCCCCGTACGACAGATGAAGCGGCAACCTATCTGATAGAATTGCTCGAATATTTGCAACAAGGTGGAAATGGGAGCGATTCATCAGAAGCCGGCGACGAAGAAACTCCTATGGGATTCTCGGCGATAGAACTGGAATTTATGTATCATTACTACATTACCGTCAAACGGTTACGTGATGTTATCGCCAAACAAGACATAGAGATGACCGTAGAAACATTCTTTCGGCTATTGGGGAAAATGGCCGCATCGATTTCCATACCGTTTCAAGGGGAGCCTTTATCGGGATTACAAATCATGGGCGTACTCGAAACTCGTGCGCTCGATTTCGATAATCTTATTATCCTTTCCATGAACGAAGGGGTGTTCCCCGTTAAGAAAGTAGCTGCCACATTCATTCCCTACAATTTAAGAAAAGGATTTGGCATGGCTACGACAGAGCATCAAGATAGTATTTATGCCTACTACTTTTACCGCATGATAAGCCGGGCTAAACGGGTATTCTTATTATACGACAGTCGCACCGACGGACTCAAAAGCGGAGAAGTGAGCCGATATATATACCAACTGAAATACCATTACCGCATACCCATACAAGAAATACAGATCAATTGCGACATAGCGACCTTCTCTCCGATAATAATCTCCATCGATAAACGGAAATATGGCATAGAAAAAAAATTAGCCGATTTCATGCAAGGGGGAAATAGCGCATTATCGGCCAGTGCAATAAATCGTTATTTGAACTGTCCTTTACAATTTTATCTGCAATACATCGAAAAGATAGAACAAACCGACGAAGTCGCAGAAAGCGTCGATAGCAGTACTTTCGGTAGCATTTATCACGGTATGATGCAAAAAATCTACAACCGTATCAAAGGCGAAAAAGAAAAAATAACTGTCACCGCCGACCATATCGACGCCATACGCAAAGACAAAGGTTTGCTCACCCGGTATCTCGAAGAATGTTTTGCCAAAGAGTATTACAAAACTCCACATAGCCCCGAACCGCTAACCGGGTATGATTACCTGACTGGGGAAATCATTCTTAAACTGATTGACAAAACTCTGGAAAAAGACCGTGCCCTTACTCCTTTTTCCTATGTAGCTTCTGAACTTCCCATACATAAAAACATATCTATCGGAAACAACCGATCCATACAGTTGAAAGGCTTTATCGACCGGGTAGATGAACATAACGGACTTATTCGTATCGTCGATTATAAAACCGGACGAGAAAGACTCGATTTCAAATCGGTAACAGAACTTTTCGACCCTTCTGAAAAAGATCGTAAAAAAGCAATCATGCAGGTGTTATTTTACTGCAAATTGTATAAACTAGACAAAGCACCTATGCAACCTTTACAGCCGTCTATTTATATTGTCCGTAACTTATTCGATAAATTCGAATCCTTCTTGAAATACGACAAAGAGCCTCTCACAGACTTTAACCTTGTAGAAAAAGAATTCGACCTATACCTTACTCGTTGTTTAGAAGATATATTCGACCTCGACAAACCATTTTCACAAACCACTGTTGAATCGCATTGTAAATATTGCGATTTCAAACAGTTGTGCAAACGATAACTCGAACAAATGAAAAGCGAATAAATTTCTCTACATAAGCTAATGTTCTTTCTCCAAGAAACATGGTATCGCCCAATTTATTTTAACTTCGCCCTTATACGGCTTAAACTTACAGGAGTAATTCCCAAATACGAGGCAAGACATTCTAAGGGAATTCTTTGTAACAAATCGGGAGTACGCTCCAACAAAACTCTATAACGTTCAGAAGCCGTCGTGAATAACAGTGGAATTAGTTTTTCCTCTGCTCGCAAAAATTCCAATTCGGCGAGTTTTCTCCCCCAATTCGCTATATCGATGTCTTCCTCAAACAAGCGATACAAATCGCTCCTCTTTAAGCAATACAAAAGAGAATCTTCCATAAGCTCTATGGTTTCGTATTCAGCCTCATTCTTTACATAACTTTTCAATGACATGATAGTCGCCCCTTCTTTCCCGATCCAAAACGTTATATCTTTACCTTCGTGCGAAACATAGGCCCTCACAATTCCTCTTTTTATAAAGAATATATCCGACTCGATTTTCCCTGCCTCCAATAGGCGATGCCCCTTAGGGCGTCCGAGTTCCAAAGAACAAGATAACACCCTATCCATCGATTTCTCCGATATCGGATATATGCTGTTGATTATATCTCGTAAATCCATAAAACACGACTCATTCCAAGTATATTAAATACCTCTCAAAAAATCTTCGAGCGACTCTTTCCCCAAATTCAACTTTTGTCTCAAACGATAACGATTTTTCTTAACGCTCTCAGGTTGTAAAGAGAGCATTTGGGCTATATGTTTATTTTCCATACCTGTACGGATATATGCACATAAACGAAGCTCCCCTTCGGTAATAGATGGACACAAAGTCTTCAACCGAACAAAGAAATCGGGATGTACCTTTACAAATTGCATTTTAAAGAAATCCCATTCATCGTCGGTCCCCAAGTGCATTCTTATATTGTTACTAATTTGCAAAGCCGTGTTCGATTGAATATTTCCGGCATCTTTTTCTTTTTCCAACTCATCGACAAGAGATTTCAATACTTGGTTCTTCTCCATGATGATCAACGAATTGGAGGCAAGCTCCCTATCTTTGTACTCCAATTCCACTTTGAAACAATTATTCTGCAACATCTCATTCTCCAACCGAGTCACCAATTCTTTATTTTCCAACTCTTTCAATTGTTTCTTTATCTTCTCCTCCCTACTCTTTTTCCAAAATATATAACAAATCAATGAGGCAATACAAAGTATGAATGCACAAACGACAAGAATCAAAACGAACCGGAACCTGCCTCTTTCTTCCGCCTGCTGCAATTCGAGTTCCTGTTTCTCTATGGCCGCCCGGCTTTCCATACGTCTAATCTCAGCCAAACTGTTTACTTGGTCCAACGAATCTTTATATTGTTCATACTTGTTCAAATAAACATAAGCACTGTCCTCCTGCTGTATGGCAGCAAAACATTCCGACATATTCTTTATGACAGGGACGATGAGGTCGATATTCCGAATATTCATTCTACGGCATGCCTTTCTATAATAATACAAAGCACTATCCGGTCTATGATTATTTTGGTAAAAACGCCCCATAAAACACTCCGACTGAATCAACAGTCTTTTATTCGCAAATTCGGTAGACAATCGATACGCTTCTGAAACATACTTTTTACTCAGAGGTACACCATGTTCAGTCAACAATAACAAAGTATTGATATGGAAAGATGTATCTTCAACACAAACAGGATTTTCCAACAGCTTATAAAGAATTTTTTCGGCCTGCACCTCTTCATTCATCGAATATAAAACGTTCGAAATATTCAACTGGTTTTTTGCCCGATAAACCGGCTTATTCAGTTTCTTATAATAAGAATCTGCTTTCTGCAAATACTCCAACGCCTTAGGATAATCGTTCAGGCGACTCAGTATGTTTCCCATATCGATATAAGCATGAGCCAACATGAACAGATTGTTCGTCCGGGCATAATACTCCGATATTTTCTTTAAATTCTTATAAGCAACATGCGGCTGATTTTTATGCATAATTGTCCATAAATGAAAAACACGCATATAATCATAAACATAACGTATGGAATCTACCTGCTGATAGGCCTCATCAATTAAATGAATTGTAGAATCGGAATTATTCTTTTTAAGCTGCGACCTTGCATCCCAAAATTTAGCTCGCCACAGGTACACCGGTTCTTTATGGTGAGCTCGGGCTATGGTATATAATTCCTGTATCAACGAATCCCGATAATAAATACTATCGGTAGATATAAATTCCAATTCAAGCACATCTGCAATCGAATCGAATGTATTATCGATAGGCTTCCAATACGTCCCTATAACCTCACGCCCCCAAAAGTTAAAGGAATATAACCATAAACAAACGAATAAAAAACCTCTTTTCATGATACAAATATACGAAAAATGCCATCTGTCCACCGATTGTCCATTCTTTTTTTTCGAGAAAAGCAGCATATTAGTTTACATTTGTATACACTACTGTCCACTAAAAATGGACAAGGTTAAAAATTAAATAAATTCAGTTCACT
>OGKG01003600.1_pt1 | contig 14231 bp, 12 predicted proteins | sample 1572201 | NCBI WGS metagenome assembly OGKG01 (sample SAMEA2582146, study PRJEB24529) | metagenome | biome: Human gut stool | place: China | collected 2011 | reverse complement strand
ACGACCCGTTTCGGTAATGTATTAGGAAGTAATGGCTCCGTGATACCTCGTTTTCGCGATCAGATCGCCAAAGGAGGCCCAGTTACGGTAACCCATCCCGATATCATCCGCTACTTCATGACAATCCCCGAAGCCTGCCGTTTGGTGTTGGAAGCCGGTACGATGGGCAAGGGCGGCGAGATATTCATCTTTGATATGGGTGAGCCGGTCAAGATCGCTGACTTAGCGAAGCGTATGATCGAGCTTTCTGGTTTGCAGGTGGATAAAGACATAGAGATTAAATACACAGGTCTTCGTCCCGGTGAGAAATTATATGAGGAACTATTGAGCAACAAGGAGAATACGAAGGAAACCCCTCATGAGAAGATTCGTGTGGCTGCGGTCCGGGAGTACACTTATACGGACGTGGTAGAGCATATCAATTTATTGGCAGAATTATCCCTTCGTGTCCAAATCCTTCCGATGGTAAAGGAGATGAAATCTTTTGTCCCCGAGTTCAAGAGCCAAAACTCCAAATTCTCGGAATTGGACATCAAAAATCAAGAATCATAAATCATAAAACAAAAATCAATCGACATGCTAATAGCGGTAGACTTTGACGGTACGATCGTTGAGCATAAATATCCGGCGATCGGTAAGGAGCTTCCTTTTGCCATTGAGACATTAAAAAAGTTACAATCGGAACGCCACAAGCTAATCTTATGGAGTGTGCGTGAGGGCCAGCTTTTAGATGATGCTATTGCCTTCTGCCGGGAGCGCGGCTTGGAATTCTATGCCGTGAACCGGGATTACCCGGAGGAGGAGAAGGAGCAGAACAACCATTTCTCCCGCAAACTGAAAGTAGATCTTTTTATCGATGACCGTAATCTTGGTGGTCTCCCGGACTGGGGTATGATTTACGAGATGGTGAGTAAAAGACTTTCCTATGAGGATTTAATGCGGAAATACGAGTCGGAATACGAACCGGAGAAACCGAAAGGCCTTTTCTCTCGTTTGTTTCGCTAAATCCATATCATTCTGTGTTCAATGAAATAAAAAAAGATAACAAAATAATATGAAAATCAAAAGATTACTACTTTTATTGGCTTTACCTCTGTTGGTAGCGAGTTGCACCTCTTACAAGAATGTACCTTACCTCAAGAATCCAGAGGCTGTGAACGATTTTAAGGAAACACTTCCTTTGTATGACGCGAAGATCATGCCGAAAGACTTGTTGTGCATCACGGTCAATACGACAGACCCGAAGGCCGCAACTCCGTTCAACTTGACGGTGCAGACTCCGCTCAATGCGGCTTTGACAAATATCAGTACGACTACGCAACCGACCATGCAGCAATACTTGGTGAATAACAAGGGCGAGATCGATTTCCCTGTTATCGGTCGCTTGGCGGTGGGTGGTCTTACAAAGAACGAGGCCGAGGATTTGATTCGCGAGCGTTTGAAACCTTATTTGAAGGAATCCCCGATCGTTACGGTCCGTATGGCTAATTACAAGATCTCCGTGTTGGGTGAGGTGGCCCGTCCGGGTAGCTTCACGATCGGCAACGAGAAGGTGAACGTGCTGGAGGCTTTGGCTATGGCGGGTGATATGACGATCTATGGTGTTCGCGATAACGTGAAGCTAATCCGTGAGGATGTGAACGGCAAGCGTAAGATTATCAACCTGAATTTGAACAATGCCGGAATCGTGACTTCCCCGTATTATTACTTGAAGCAGAACGATATTATTTACGTGACCCCGAACAAAACAAAAGCAAAAAACTCCGATATCGGTAACAGCACGACTCTTTGGGTGAGTTCGATATCGATTCTGGTATCTATCGCCGGTTTATTAGTGAACATACTTAAATAATTGAAAATTGAGAATTGAAAATTAGGAGAGATGGTAGACGAACAGATAAATAGTAATAGGAGCTTGGAGAATGAGGAACATGAGATTGATTTTCTCGCTCTTTTATTCAAATACCTTTTTTATTGGCGTTGGTTTGTTGCTAGTATATTGATATGTTGTATCGCTACTTACCTGTTTCTGCGTTATCAAACGCCTGTGTATAATATTTCCAGTTCCGTGTTGATAAAGGAGGAGGATAAGCGAAGTGGTTCGGGTAACAATCCATTAGCGGCTATTCAAGATTTGGGCATGTTTTCCATGACAAATAATTTTGATAACGAGGTGGAGATTTTGAAATCCCGTACTTTGATAAAAAAAGTCGTGAATGACTTGAATTTAAATGTCCGTGTAGCGAAAAAGCGAGTGTTCGGGTATGCGATTCCTCTTTATAAGAACACTCCGGTGCGAATTTATATGACACCGGAAGAAGCTTCTAAACTGGAGGAACCGATAAAGTTGGAACTCGCCTTTACGAAAGCAGGGAAATTGTCTGTTAAGGCTGAATATGTGCAAGACGGGGAAGATCAAGAGATGGTGCAGGCATTTGACCAATTGCCGGCGGTGTTGCCGACACCCGTGGGCGTTTTAAGCTTTACGCGAGGTGATTCCTCGTGTATGGAAGAAGAGGAAATCGCTTTACGTGCGACTATAAACACTCCGATAGAGACCGCTGAGGAGTATATGAAAGATTTGAGTGTGAGTGCCTCTTCCCAGACCACGACCATTGCAAAGATCAGCGTGAAGAATACGGTGAAGGAACGGGGAGTGGATTTTGTTAACCGTTTGGTGGCGTTTTATAATCAAGACGCGAACGACGAGAAAAATGAGGTAGCCCAGAAAACTGCCGAGTTTATCGAGGAACGCATCGGTATCATTAACCATGAGTTGGGTGCGGCGGAGAGCGAGCTCGCGGATTTCAAGCAACGGTCCGGTCTGACTGATTTGACAAATGATGCCCGTTTGGCTTTGCAAGAGAGTTCCAAGTATGAGCAACAACGTGTGGAGAACGCCACGCAAATCCGTTTGGTTCAATATCTGCGTACCTATATCAACGATCCGGTCAACCAAGAAGAGGTCATTCCTGCAAACGTGGGATTGCAAGATCAAAATCTGGCTAGGGTGATTGAGCAATACAACACGATGATCGTCGAGCGTAAACGTTTGTTGCGTACCTCTTCGGAAACCAACCCGGCGGTGATAAACATGAATACGGGAATCGAGGCGATGAGGCGTAGCGTGGAAACAACAGTGAATAGTGTTTTGCAAGGATTGCAAATTGCCCAAAAAGATATAGAGCGTCAAGCGAGTAAATTCGAGAGCCGGATCAGCGACACGCCCAAGCAGGAGAAAGAGTTTATGACGATTTCCCGCCAACAGGAAATCAAGGCAACTCTATATATCATGCTGTTGCAGAAGCGAGAAGAGAATGCGATCACGTTGGCATCCACGGCTAATAATGGTCGTATTGTAGAGGAGCCCTTACCCGGCAAGGAGCCGGTAGCCCCGAGGAAGCTCGTTTTTTTATTGGCAGCTTTGGTGGTCGGCATGATTGTTCCGGTGGGAATCATCTTTATCGTGGAATTATTGAAATATAAGATTGAGAACCGGGGTGATGTAGAGCAATTGACGAATGTTCCTATTCTGGGAGAATTACCGTTAAGCCCTCATAAGTCATCAGATAAAGGTGCTATCGTGGTACGCGAGAATAAGAACGACATGATGGAGGAGACCTTCCGGGGATTGCGAACCAATCTGCTCTTTATGCTACAGAAAAACCAGAAGGTCATACTTTTCTCCTCCACGCAGCCCGGCGAGGGTAAATCTTTTGTGACCGGAAATCTTGCTGTCAGCTTGGCTTTTTTGGGAAAGAAAGTGATAGTGGTTGGTATGGACATCCGTAAGCCCGGCTTGAACAAAGTGTTCGGGCTGTCGAGCAAGAGGGAAGGAATCTCCAATTACTTGATGAACCCGGAAGACACCGATCTTTTCGGGCTCGTGCGGTCCTCCGGCATTCACCCGAACGTGGATATTCTTTTGGGTGGAACAATTCCCCCGAACCCGACGGAGTTGGTAGCCCGTGATGCATTAGAGAAGGCGATAGAACAATTGAAAGCTCGTTATGATTACGTGTTATTAGATACGGCTCCGATTGGAATGGTAACAGATACGGCTATAATAAGCCGTGTAGCCGATATGTGCGTTTATGTTTGCCGTGCGGATGTGACCCCCAAAGCCGCTTTCTGCTACATCAATGTTCTTAAGGACGATCATAAATTCGATAAGTTGGCGGTTGTGATCAACGGAATTGACTTAAGCAAGCGCAAGAACACCTATGGCTACGGTTACGGTAAGAAATACGGTTATGGCTATGGTAAGCATTATGGCTATGGTTATGGCTACGGGTATGGTTATGAGGCTGAGAATAAGAAAAAGAAATTGTGATCTTGAGATTGATGCATTTTATTATTGTCTTAGATGAAAAAAATAATGATTTTGGGGGCAAGTATCCTCCAGTTTCCTGCTATAAGAAAAGCAAAAGAAATGGGTTTGGATGTGATCGTTGTAGATATGAATCCAGATGCCGTGGGGTTTAAAGAAGAGGGAATCACGAGATTACAAATCAGTACGATAGATACTCCTAAGATTGTCGAGGCTGCTCGTGAATACCGTATCGATGGTATCATGACGCTTGCTTCGGATATGCCGATGCAGACCGTGGCGGCCGTTTGCGAAGATTTGAATTTACCCGGAATCACACCCCGGACAGCATTGAACGCCACAAATAAAGCAGAAATGAGGATATGTTTGAAAAAAAACGGTGTGCCGGTTCCTGAATTTTATATTGTTTGCGAGTGGGGAGAATTTTATGATGCCTCCAAGAATTTTGTGGAAAAATTTATCGTGAAACCTGCAGATAATTCCGGCAATAGGGGGATTAAGTTGGTTACTGATTTTTCGATAGAAAATTTGAAGGAGGCATATGCTTATAGTAAACAATATAGCAGGGATGGCAAAATTCTTTTGGAGGAATACATGGAGGGAGATGAGTTCAGTGTAGAAAGTATAAGTGTTCACGGGGTTTGTAATATCATACAAATTACGGATAAAATTACTTCCGGGAAGCCCTATTTTGTGGAGATGGGGCACACGCAACCCTCTCGGTATGATACTGCAAAATTGAGAGATATAGCAAGTGTTGCGAAAATGGGAGTCGAGGTATTGGGAATAAATCATGGTCCTTCGCATACAGAGATAAAATATACAGCAGGAGGTCCCAAAGTTGTGGAAATTGGAGCACGGTTAGGAGGAGATTTTATAACGACTCATCTTGTACCGTTATCAACCGGGGTGGATATGGTTACGGCTAACATCAAATGTGCTATAGGTGAAGATCCTGATATAGAGAAAAAGCATGCAAAATGTTCTGCCGTACGTTTTTTGCAACCTCAACCCGGGAGGTTAAAATCTGTGTCAGGGATAACAGAGGCGGAAGCCGTGAATGGGGTTTTTGAAGTGGGTTTATTGAAACATATTGGAGAGATTGTACCGGAGATGCGTAATAGCTTGGATCGGGTCGCATATGTTGTCGTTCAAGGTAACACGAGTGATGAAGTCATGGCGGCGTGTGAGGAGGCTATAAAGAAGATTCATTTTGAAATCATGTAGATAATCATGTATAATAAATTTTTTAAACGTCTGTTAGACATCCTGATTTCGTTATGTGCGCTGCCGTTCGTGTTGCTGGTGATATTAATCGTTGCTCCTTTTATTTATTTAGAAGACAGAGGAAGTGTATTTTATTTGGCCAAGCGCAGGGGACGTCACGGGAAAATATTCAGCATGTATAAATTGCGTTCCATGGTGGTAAACGCTCAGGATATTCGTAATAAAGACAATTCAACTTTTAATTCGACATCAGATCCAAGAGTAACGAAGATAGGAGAATTAATAAGGAAGATGTCCATAGATGAACTGCCTCAGGTTTTCAATATCTTAAAGGGTGATATGAGTTTTATAGGACCGAGAGCAACAATCCCGATTGATGGAGTGTTATATGATGATTTGAATGAAGTACAGAAAAAGCGTTTGGATGTGCGGCCGGGTATAACCGGATATGGACAGGCGTTGTATAGAAATTCTATCGGAAAAGAAAAAAAACAAGAGCTTGATTGTTACTATGTTGATCATGTGAGCTTCATTTTGGATCTCAAAATTATATTTTGGACTATAAAGACCGTTCTTCTGCGTAAAAATTTATACACAAATGCAGATGAAGAGGTGATGTTAGGGAAGGAATAAGAAATGGGTAATTATATATTCGATATGATAGGAAAGAAATTATTAATACTAGGTGGCACCTCATCCGTGGATATTGTGAAACAAGCGAAGCGTATGGGTGTTTATGTTGTTGTGGCAGATATTGAGGAAACAGATTCTGGTAAAGAAATAGCAGATGAGGCTGTTTTTATGAATACGGTTGACCATGAGACCATCGTAAAATTTATTAAAGAGAACAATATTGATGGTGTCTTTTCGGGACCCTCTGAGTTTAATCTTCAAAATGCGATGAAGGTTTGCGAGATGTCAGGACTTCCCTTCTACTGCACTAGAGAACAGTGGGATATCTGTATGAACAAAGTGAACTTCAAAAAACTGTGTAATCAGTATGGGGTTTCCTGTACACCAGAATTTCATCTAACAGAGGAACTAAAAGAGGAAGATCTGGCAATGATTAAATATCCCGTAATGGTAAAGCCTGCAGAAGCAGGAGGATCTAGAGGAATCAGTATGTGTTACACGGAAGAAGAGATCAGACGAGCAGTTCCAAAAGCAATAAAAGCTTCTGCCAATGGTGAGTTCTTTGTAGAGAAGTGTATCACTAGTGATTACGGTTTTGGCAGTCGTTATATCATTAATAATGGAAAGATTATGCTATCCGCTGTTTGTGACCGTTATACAGTGGATCAGCCAGGGGGAAAGGCACTCATCAGCAGTGGTGCGATATTTCCTTCAAAGAAGATTGAGGAATATATAGAAGAAATTAATCCAAAGGTTGTCAAGATGTTCGAGTCTATTGGTATTAAGAACGGAACGCTCTTCATGCAGGCACTTGTTGATCAGGATGATGAAAAAATATATTTCCACGAGATGGGATTACGCCTTAGTGGAGGATTGATATACTCCATGTTAGAGGCTTCTTGTGGATACAATGACGTTCAGATGATGATTCGCTATGCGCTTGGCGGTCCAATGGTTGAGGACGATGAATTCGAGAAAATTGATCCCTATATGCATGGGCATTATATAGGAAGTCTTACCATTCCGTTGTGCGATGGCGTGATCGGAAGTATTGAAGGAGTGGATGAAGTTAGGAAACACAAGAACGTAATGGATTTGGTTCAGTATTACACTGAGGGACAGGAAATCAAACCTGATTATATAGGAACTCTTTCTCAGCATTTCTGTCGGGTAAAAATGATGACTGATTCTATTGATGAATATAAGAATATGGTAGATTGGATTCAGAATATCATTAAAGTCACTGATAGCAATGGCAGGAATATGATTTATCGATTGTTTGATACAAGTCGTATGAAATAGCGGAGTGTGTATGGCGAATATTACTCAGCGATTTGTGAATAAGCTCTATGAGATGCAAGACGCACAGTTCCCGGATTCTGTGATGAATAAGGCGCAGGAGTGTTTTGTGGACTATGTATCTGTGGCTATTGGCGGCTGTAATATTTATATTGACAGGAATAAGAAATATATAGAAAAGAACAATCTGAATGGGAAGTGTCATATTTTCGGTTTGGAAATAACTACCGATTTACATACAGCGGTGTTTATAAATGCCTTTAATGCTCATGTGCTTGAATTGGATGATAGTCATCGTGTTGCTATGACACACTTGGGTGCTCCGATTTTCTCTGCGCTTATTGGTGTTGCTGAAATTTATGAATGTACTTTGATGCAGATAATGAAGGCTGCCATTGTTGGATATGAAGCGGCAATCCGGCTGGCAAATACCATACAACCCAGCCATAAAAAAAGAGGATTTCATGTTACAGGTACTTGTTGTACGGTGGGATGTGCAATGGGGATAGCTTCAATGCTGAATTACTCGGAAGATGAGATGCGGAATGTTTTTAGCGCATCTGTAACATCGGCTGCGGGATTGTTGGCTGTGATTTCCGGAAATTCCGAACAGAAACCTTATAACTGTGCCAATGCTGCCATAGCCGGGGTTAATGCTGCGCTTTATGGCAAATATTTTATAGGAGCCATCGACATATTGGGTGATTCTCGTGGTTTTTTTCATGCTATGACCGATGAGGTGCATGAGGAACGGTTATTTGATGATGGTTATGCAATTCTTTCTATTTATCAGAAATTGTATGCGGCTTGTCGTCATTGTCACGCACCGATGGAGGCCATGCTGAAAATCAGAGGTGAGTTCTGTTGGAATGATGTAGAGAAAATTGAGGTAAAAGTTTATGACATTGCCATAAATGGTCATGACCACACAGAAATTGCGAGCATTAGTTCCGCAAAGCAGAGTATTCCTTATGGAGTAGTGGCAGCTTGTATATTTGGAGATTGTGGACAGAATTCCTTTACGGAAGAAAAAATAAGAGATGAACGGATACATGAGCTTATAAAGAAGGTTGTTGTAGTAGAGGATCCTAAACTGACTGAGCTTGTACCAGGAAAAAGAGTAGCAATTGTGGACGTTATTCTAAAAGACGGGACAGAGATAAGTCAGAGAGTTGATTATGCAAAAGGCGAGCCGGAGAATCCTATTACACAAAATGAATGGGAAGAAAAGTTTTATGGGCTATTACAGAGTGTTGGAATAAAAGCAAATAATGCACAAAGCTTTTATCAGTTGTTGCACATGGGAGAAGGAATGTTAATTTCTAAAATTTTTACAATAGTATAGTTTAATGATATTCATAATAGATATAGTATGAAAAGGATTAAAATGAACAGCATGGAGAAAACGAGAGAGTTTCTGAAGTCGATAGGGATGCCTGGTGGAGATGCGTATGACCTTCCTACATCGGAGAAGAGATTTGCAGATGGCGGACAGTTCCGTTTTGAAGTTCCCGGAATTCAAGGTCCGAAGGTCATGAAAGCACTTTTGGAAGCAATGGACAGCTATGGTTTGTATCTTCATCGTGTTACACAAACGCAGGGTATTATGCGCCTGTCTGATGATGATATTAGTAAGATGGTTGAACTGGCTCATCAGTATCAGACAGATCTTATTCTTGCCGTTGGTCCAAGAGCGACTACTGATACATCTGCATCTGTGCATACAGAGGAAGGTGTGCGTATGGGCTACAGATTAAGAGGACAAGAGCAGATTGTCAGGGCTATTGAAGATGTAAAAAGAGCTGTACGCCTCGGCTGTCGGGGGTTCCTGGTTTACGATGAGGGTTGTCTTTGGGCTTTGAACGAGATGCGTAAAGCAGGAGAAATCCCTAGTGATTCTCATTTCAAGGTATCTGCCCATGCCGGACATGGTAATCCCTGCTCCGCAAAACTTTTGGAAACCATCGGTGCGGATTCAATCAATCCTGTCCGTGATATTCAGCTTCAGATGTTGGCAGCAATGCGTCAGGCAGTAAACTGTCCTATCGATATCCATACGGAGAATCCGAAGTCCACAGGTGGCTTCATCCGCCATTATGAGGTACCGGAGATGATCCGTATTGCTGCGCCTATCTATTTGAAGACAGGGGGCTCTGTGGCCGCTACCCATAGCTGGGACAGCACAGAAGACGATGCCCGGAAGAGAGCAAAGCAGTGTAGCTTGGTAAAACGAATGATTGATGAGTACTATCCCGAAGCTGTATGGAGCCCAAGAGGAAGTTTAGTGTGAGGAGGTCGTAATGACAAGAGTTAGCTTAAAGGATATTGATAGGGTCACTAGAGGATGCTTGGTATCCATTGGTGTACCGGATAGTTCCATAGATATTATTCTTGACACTATCCACTATGCGAATAGACGTGGAATTTCAACCCATGGAGTGGGCAGACTGCCTCTGTATGTAAAAAAAATCAAAGCCGGCCATTTTGAGGCTGATGCGCCGATTGAAACGGTGACCGACTTTGGAGCAATGGCTATTTTGGATGGCAATAACGGATTTGGTCAGATTGTGGCCTATAAAGCCATGAAGACTGCCATTTCAAAGGCTAAGGAGTTTGGTGTTTCCGTGGTAGGTGTGCGCAATAGCAATAACTTTGGTACTGCTGGGTATTATGGCAATATGGCAACGGAAGCTGGAATGGCCGCCATAATATTTGCGAACGCTGCTCCTGCTATAGCACCGACTGGCGGCACAAAGCCTATCTTTGGAACAAATCCCATGTGTTATGCATTTCCGGGTAGTGAAGCCCAAAATCCTGTAATTTTAGACATGGCTACGACTGTTGTTGCTCGGGGAAAAATTAGGCTTGCCGCCAAGAACGGCGAGAAAATTCCCTTGACATGGGCAGTGGATGCTGACGGAAATCCCACAGATGACCCTAAAGAGGCACTGAAAGGGACGCTGTGCCCTATCGCTGGGCATAAGGGGTATGGAATATCTGCTTTTATAGATTTGTTTGCCGGTTTGCTAACTGGTTCTGCCTCCACAGGTGGTGTTAAACCACTCAGCGATATGACTGAGAATTCTGGAAACGGACACTTGTTTGTAGTCATAGATGTGTCTCGATTTATGACAAATGATGAGTTGGCAGAGAAGATGTCTGTGTTTTACAAAGCAGTGAAATATTGTGGTGAAGAAGACAGGGTGCTGCTTCCTGGAGAGCGGGGATTCATTCAGATGAAGAAGAATGTTGATAGCGTTGAGATTCCAGATAAACAGTTACAGGAAATTAATGCTCTTGCTGAGAGCCTAGGTGTAGATGTCAGATTGAAAGAAATGTGAATTATGAAAAATAAGAAGGAGAACGTTTAACATATGAGACATCATCTATACAATCCAAACTATAAATTTGTTGTACCACCAATGGAGTTTGACAAATATACTGATCGCTCTATGCTGCAATACTGTCTTGGTGCAACTATGTATATGCCAGGGAATAAGGACTTCGCTCAGGCAATTATTGACCAAAAGTATAAGGGGCTTGCTTCCATGGTAATGTGTTTTGAGGATGCCTGCAAGCCGGAAGATGTGCCGGCTGCGGAGATTAATAGTATCGCCTTGTTAGATACGATAAATGAGGCAATCAAAGCGGGAAAGTTCGAGTACAAACTACTTCCCTTGATCTTTTTCCGGGTCAGGAACGTAGAGCAATTTAAACACTTTGCTTCTATGTTGAAACTGGAACATGTAAAGCTCATCGCTGGTTTTAATTTTCCGAAGTTCAATGTTTCAAATGGAGAGGATTATTATCGCCATCTAAGGGAGTTAAATGAAAAGTTCGGTGAGATTATATATGGTATGCCAATTATCGAAGATCGGTGTGTGGCATTTAAAGAAAGCCGAATCCAAGAACTTATAGGCATCAAAGAAATCATTGACAGATACGAGGATTTGGTTCTGAATATCCGTGTGGGAGGTACGGACTTTTCATCTGTATTTGGTGTTCGTAGAGGTATGAGCTATACTATTTATGACATGCAGACAGTCAGAAGCTGTCTTTGCGATATCCTCAATGTGTTTACAAGGGATAATCAATATACTGTGTCAGGACCCGTTTGGGAGTATTTCAGGGCCGAGAAAAAGATGCGTTTCCAGCCCTTGCCTGAGTTTGATTTTACAACAGCTCTTATCAAGCATGATGCCATACTGAATGATGCAGTGGACGGTCTGCTTCGGGAACTAGTATTGGACAAGGCTAATGGTTTTATTGGAAAGACCATTATCCACCCTACTCATCTTAATTATGTTAATGGAATACTGGCTGTGGTAAAGGAAGAATATGAGGATGCGTTACAGGTTATGAATACTTCCGGTGGCGTTATCAAAAGTTCCGGTGGAAATAAGATGAACGAAATAGGACCCCATAAGAATTGGGCGGAGAAGCTTTATTATAGAGCGCAGGCTTATGGTGTAATTGAGAATGAGCGGAGCTATTTACAGTTGTTTACATTGGTAAATTAAGAGGAGAGACTATGAGAACATATACCATCCCTTTTACGGATAAAGATATAAAAGAATTGAATGTAGGAGATATGATTTATATTTCCGGATATATTTTCTGTGGAAGGGACGCTGTACTCCCTACACTCATTAAAGAAATAGAAGCAGGCGTACTGAATTCTGCTATTGACTTAACAGGGTCTGTCATATTCCACACGGCAGTCAGCCCGGCAGGAGTGGGACCTACTAGTAGCAATAAATTGGAAATAGAATCCAGTATGTTGCCTTTGTCGGATGCGGGTATTAAAATGCATCTGGGGAAGGGCAAGCTAAAAGACGAGACAATCAGGGGGCTTGCGGAGAGAAATGCAGTTTATGCTATTATTCCGCCAGTGACAGCTCTTTTGGAGAGCAAGACATCAGAAAGACACTGTGTTGCACATGAGGAGTTAGGGATGGAAGCCCTTTATCAGGTAAAAGTAAATCAATACCCTGTAATTATTGCAGGAGCGAAGGGGAGGAGTATATACGAATGAAGTACAATGAGATAGTTGAGAAGGTTGCGGAAACCCTTGTAACAGCAGGCTCAACCTTTTCTAAGGATAAGATACTTGCCTATAAACGGGCAATTGAAATGGAACGTAACCCTCAGTCTAAATGGGTAATGGAGCAAATCGTGGAAAATGCTCTTGTAGCAGCAAAGAACCGCAGTCCGCTTTGTGATGACACGGGAATTCCACATTTGTACTTGGAGGTGGGTAAGAATAGAGCGGTAAGCAGCGAAGATATAGCAGCGATTTATGAAGGAGTCAGAAAAGGTTTGCGTACTCTTCCGGGTCGTCCGATGGCAATTATGGGAGATGATGAGCAACGAATAGATCAGTCTGGTGGGCTTAATCCTGACCCTGGCGGTCTTGCTCCTGCGCCAATCCAGATCAGAACTGTGGAAGAAAATGTTGTAAGGCTCTATGTATTGATGGAAGGAGGAGGCCCTGCCATTAGGGGAAAGGATTATCGAGTTTTCCATAAGCATAGTGTTGATACTGTTATGGATGAGATCGTAACATGGGCTGTAGAGGCTGTGGCGCAGCTTGGATGTTCTCCTTGTACGCTGGCTGTGGGAATTGGACGTTCCCATTACGAGGCAGCCGCAATGGCAATGGAAGCTCAGGTACATGGCAGCTATGGAAATCCCAGCAAGATAGAGAAAGAGATAACAGAACGGGTGAACAAAGCGAATATCGGAGCTCTCGGTTTAAAGGGTGATATTTCTGTGATAGGAACATTCGTTAAGGTAGGACCGCAGAGAGCGAGCGGTGTGAGAATTGTCTGCTTGAGGCCTTGCTGCTGTTTCGAGCCTAGGGTCGCAAGCGTTGAATTATAGAGGGAGAGAAAGGAAATGGAAAAGAAAATAAGAGTTCTCTTGGTAACTAGTGGATTTCGCAAGGGGGTCAGCGGTGGAATAGCCTCTGTATTGCATAATTATTGCACTGCGTCCGCTTTGGAGAATAGTGAGATACAATTTGATTACTTATCTTTGGGATATCAAACCTTTGAACCATACCGAGAAGAAATAGAAGCGTGTGGAGGAAACCTCTACTGCTTGGATATTCATTCTAACGGGAAAAGGAGACTTATTGATATCTTCTTTCGTATGAGAAAGTTTTTAAAAGATAAGTCATATGATATTGTTCATACTAATAGTGGTGCTTTAACGCAATTGCTGATGATGTGTATTGCGGCTAAAACTAGTGGTATAAATACGGTTATTGCTCATTCCCATAATGCGTTGATTAAGTCTAAAGGAACACAGATAGTGTACAATTGTCTTAAGCCTCTGTTTTATGTTGCGGCAGATGAATATTACGCATGTGCATTGGTGGCAGCGGAAAGTATGTTTCCGAAAGGCATCATAAAGCGTGATAAATGGGTATTCATCCCGAATGCAATTAATATAGAAAAATTTTTATATAACGAAGAAACAAGGATTTCATATAGAAAACAATTTCGGTTTGAGGATAAATTTGTTATTGGTCATGTGGGGCGCTTCAATGAACAGAAAAATCATGCCTTTTTGGTTGATGTGTTCTCGGAAGTATCAAAGCAAAGAGATGATGCCTTGCTAATGCTTGTCGGAAATGGAGATTTGCAACAGTCTATAAAAGATAAAGTTGAAGAACTGGGGTTGTCGGAAAAGATTGGTTTTACAGCGGCAGCATCTATCAGAATTTTGATCCGGGTTC
>OGKG01003597.1_pt1 | contig 14241 bp, 13 predicted proteins | sample 1572201 | NCBI WGS metagenome assembly OGKG01 (sample SAMEA2582146, study PRJEB24529) | metagenome | biome: Human gut stool | place: China | collected 2011 | reverse complement strand
CCCATAACACCGGATACGGAGAAAATGTTGATGTCCCGGCCGCCTCTCTGTTTTACCATCTGTCTTGCCACATGACGCATGCAGTTGAACGCGCCTTTTAAGTTGGTGTTTAAGACTGCGTCAAAATCTTCCTCGGACATCTTCATCAGAAGACCGTCCCTGGTGATTCCGGCGTTGTTCACCAGAATGTCTACCCGACCGTAGGTTTTGATCACATAGTCCATCATTTCCCCGGCCTTTGTAAAGTCGGAAATGTCACACTGAAGGGCTTCTGCCTTTCCGCCTGCTGCTTCGATCTCCTGCACTGTCTCCTCGGCCCGTTTTGCGGAACCGCAGTAGTTGACGATCACCAATGCACCTTTTGCCGCTAAGGTCTTTGCGATCTCTTTTCCAATTCCACGGCCTGCGCCGGTTACGATGGCTATTTTGTCTGTAAACATTCTGCACACGCCTCCACATCTTCCATTTTTTCTATATTAAGAACGGTTACGTTCCGGTTGATCTTTTTCATAAATCCGCTTAAGGTCTTGCCTGGTCCGATCTCAATGAAAGTATCCACGCCATCGGCGATCATCATTTCCACACTCTGCTGCCACCGGACGGAGGAAGAAACCTGTTTCTCTAACAGTGGTTTTACGGATTCTGCATCGGTTACATACTGGGCAGTCACATTGGCCACATATGGGATCTGTGGCTTGGAAACGGATACATTTTCAAGCACCTGACCCAGTTTTTTTCCTGCTTCTGTTAACATACGGGAATGGAATGGTCCACTGACCTTCAATGGGATCACCCGTTTGGCTCCCGCCGCTTTTAAACTCTCAGCAGCCGCTTCGACTGCCTCTTTTTTGCCGGAGATCACGATCTGTCCCGGACAATTATAATTAGCGATCTGCACATCATCCATGGAGGCTAAGACCTCCTCGATGGCAGATGCCTCCATGCCAAGCACAGCGGCCATGGAGCCAATGCCCACCGGAACCGCCTGCTGCATGAGGATACCTCTCTGCCTTACGGTGGTGATTGCGTCTGCGTCCGACATAACGCCAGCCGCCGCCAATGCGCAGTATTCTCCCAGGCTTAAACCAGCCGCCACATCCGGACGGATTCCGGTGCGTTCGGTAAATACCTTCATCATGGCGATGCTGGTGGTTACCATGGCTGCCTGTGTATACTCGGTGATGTCCAGACGGTCATTTGGCTCAAACACCAGCTCCGGCATAGAAAATCCCAGAAGCTCGCTGGCCTGGTCAAATACCTTTCTTCCGGTTTCTGTCTGCTCGTAAAAATCTCTGCCCATTCCCGTATACTGGGCTCCCTGTCCTGGGAAAATAAATGCGATCTTGCTCATCGTAAAGCTCCTTATCTTATACTGTGTGCCCGCCCTTATCACTTTCTGTAGTCTGGCCTGGTGGACACGTCAGGCTGATTTCCTATCCTATCTGCCAAGCAGTTTTTCTGCCTGTTCCATCATTTCATCGATCATTTCTTTACAGGTCTGCTCTTTGGTGATCATTCCTGCGATCTGTCCTGCCATAACAGTTCCATTGGTCACATCGCCCTCCTGGACTGCTTTTCTTAAAGTTCCTAATGTCAGATACTCCAATTCCTCGAAGGATTTTCCTTCCTGCTCTAACTTAATGTACTCTCTGGTCATCTGGTTTCTCAGACAGCGTACCGGATGTCCGTGGGTTCTGCCCGTTACGGTAGAATCAATATCCTTTGCTTTGATGATCCGCTGCTTGTAGTTCTCATGCACAATGGATTCTTTGGAAACCACAAACCGGGTTCCAATCTGAACTGCCTCCGCACCCAGCATAAATGCCGCCGCGATACCTCTGCCGTCTGCGATACCACCTGCTGCGATCACCGGAATGGATACTGCATCCACCACCTGTGGAACCAGGGTCATGGTAGTCTGCTCGCCAATATGGCCGCCGGACTCCATTCCCTCTGCAACAACCGCGTCAGCGCCGTATTTTTCCATACGCTTTGCTAATGCCACAGAAGCTACAACCGGGATTACTTTAATGCCGGCTGCTTTCCACATATCCATGTATTTCTCCGGGTTACCTGCACCTGTGGTGACCACCTTGATGTCTTCCTCGACAACCACTCTGGCCACATCGTCTGCATGAGGGCTTAACAGCATCACATTGACGCCGATCGGTTTATCGGTCAGTTCTCTTGCCTTGCGGATCTCTTCCCGGACTACCTCGCCAGGAGCGTTTGCCCCACCGATCAGTCCCAGGCCGCCAGCAGCGGAAACGGCCGCCGCCAGATGATGCTCCGCCACCCATGCCATACCGCCCTGGATGATCGGATACTGGATTCCTAAAAGTTCTGTAATTCTTGTTTTCATATCTGCCTCCGCTGCTGATGGAATTTCTTTACTCTAAACATATTTCCTGGCGTACAAACAGCCTATGTGCCTGCACGCAGGAATGTCCGGTTGTTTATTCAACACCCTTTGCCTTTAAATAATCCATAACCTCGCCAACGCTGGTCAGCTTCTCTAAGTCCTCAGCCGGGATCTCAACAGAATACTCATCCTCTAATGCCATAACTAACTCAAATAAGTCTAAGGAATCTGCACCTAAATCCTCTTTGAATTTAGAAGCCTCTGTGATAGTGTCTGCGTCTACACTTAACTGGTCTGCGATGATCTCTTTCATTTTCTCTAACATGGTTTTAATCTCCTTTTTGTCTTGAATTTTTATTTATATTTTTGTTGCTTCGCTGCCTTTTACTCTGCCCTCATCCTACCATCTCACAAGCGTCGCGCCCCAGGTCAGTCCTGCGCCGAATCCGGCAAGTACCAGCAGATCACCTTTCTGGATCTTTCCAGCCCGGTTTAGCTCATCTAACAGAAGCGGGATCGAAGCACCGGATGTATTGCCGTAATGCTCCATATTGGTAGGAATCTGCTCCATGGACACCTTTAACCGTTTGGCGATAGCCTCCGCGATCCGATAATTGGCCTGATGCAGAACATAATGTTTTACATCCTTTGGCTCCAGTCCATTCTCATCCAGAAGCCCTTTGATCGTCTCCGGAACCTTCTTCACCGCGAACTTAAAGACTTCCTGGCCATCCATGGTCGTGTAGCCGATCTGCGGTTCCGTATTAGTCAGGAAATTACCAACAGTCCGTGATACACAGGAAAGTACCGGACCTTTTTTTCCGTCAGAGCCCATCTTCATAGCGAAAATACCAGATTTTTCACCTTCCTCGACTCTCAGCACCGCCGCTCCCGCGCCGTCACCAAACAGCACACAGGTGCTCCGGTCGCTCCAGTCTACGATCTTACTCAACGTATCCGCTCCGATCACAAGCGCTGTCTTATAAATCCCGGAACCTAAAAATGCATGGGCCGTATTCACCGCAAACAGGAATCCCGAACAGGCCGCGCTGATGTCATAGGCCACCGCCCGTTCCGCGCCAATAGCCGCCTGGACCATACACGCCGCGTTTGGAAAGCAATGATCCGGCGTCGAAGTTGCCACCAGGATCAGATCCACGTCGTCTGCGCTGACTCCGGCATTTTCCAGAGCTGCTTTCGCTGCTCCCGCTGCCAGCTCCGCCGTATCCGCTCCTTCTGAGATCCGTCTCTCCCGGATTCCCGTCCGGCTCTGGATCCACTCATCACTGGTCTCCACGATCTGAGCCAGATCGTCATTGGTCACGATCCGCTCCGGAACACAGGAACCAGTTCCTATTATCTTTGTTATCATTCTTGTCACCATTTCACTTTGTGTTTCAAATAGTTTGAATATCAAAGTAATAATATAGAATGAAATGGTATTTGTCAAGAACTTTTTCTCGACAAATACCATTTCGGTTCTATCACAACAGCTGCTGATACACATCCCTTTTACTGATTCCCCGGTCCTTCGCCACCCGTCTCATGGCTTCTTTGTGGTCGATTCCCTGGCTCTCGTACATCTCCATGTGTTCTTCCAGAGTCATCTCTTCCCAGGATTTTGCCAGTTCTTCTTTCTTCTGGGCAATGCTCTTACCCTCGATCACCAGCACGCACTCGCCCTTTGGTTCTTCCACCTCATAGCGGGCCAGTGCTTCCTCGAACGTAGTCTGATACGCTTCCTCATACTTTTTCGTCAACTCCCGGCAGATGGTCAGGCGGCGGTTGCCCAGTGTCTCTTTTAATTCTTCCAGAGTCCGCACCAGACGATGTGGCGCTTCATAAATGATGATGGTGCGGCTTTCATTTTTCAGTTCATCCAGAATCCACTGTTTTTCCTTCTTCTCTGACGGCAGAAATGCCTCAAAACAGAATCTTCTGGTAGCAAGGCCGGACATCGTTAAGGCCGTAATACACGCCGCCGGGCCTGGAAGAGAAGTAACTTCGATTCCAGCCTCATAACACTGGCGTACCAGCTCCTCGCCCGGATCTGAGATGCCTGGAGTTCCTGCATCGGTGACTACCGCAATGTTCACACCTTCTTTTAACTGTTCCACCAGGTATCTGGCTTTCTCTACCTTGTTAAACTCATGGTAGCTGGTCATAGGGGTCTTGATGCCAAAATGATTTAGCAGCTTAATGCTGTGTCTGGTATCTTCTGCCGCGATTAAATCCACTTCTTTTAATGTGCGCACCACACGAAACGTCATATCTTCCAGATTACCTATCTGAGTTGCGCACAAATATAATTTTCCACTCATAATTTTTCCTCATGATTTCTTCCGTAGATATCAAGAATTTCATCGGTATAAACACCCGTTTTTTCATACACAATCAATGGGCGTTCCACTTCAATCCGTGATTTTCCTCCACGCAGTCCTTCAATTAAGACCAGATTTGGCTCTTTGTCTGCATAAGGCTGTACCAGACGCATCCTCTTTGGCTCAATTTTATATTTTACCATAACCGACATAATTTCAGCCAGACGAAATGGTCGGTGTACCATATAAAATCTTCCTTTTGGCACAAGCACCTTCGCTGCCTGAGCTATGATATCATCCAGTGTACACAACGTCTCATGCCTTGCAATCGTCTTTGCACTGTTTTCTCCGGTTAGTCCATGACTCCCAATCATATACGGAGGATTTGTCGTTACGACATCAAAAGAAGCGCCGCCAAACACTGCACCTGCTTCTTTGATATCTCCGGTTACGATATCAATATCCTGTTCCAGTTTATTATATGCGACACTTCTTCTTGCCAGCTCTGCACTTTCTTCTTGGATTTCCAGTCCTGTAAAATATCCTTTCGGATATCTTGCTTTCATTAAAATAGGGACGATTCCTGTGCCCGTCCCCATATCAAGTACCCTCTCACCCGACTTGGCTTTTGCAAACCAGGCAAGAAGGACAGCGTCTATCCCAAAACAGAACTGTTTCGGATTCTGAAAGAGCATATAGCCATTTTGAAGGTCATCAAGACGTTCATTCTTGTCTTTCATTTATTTCTTCTCCAGTTCTTTTAAAGCTCTCATTTCCTCATCGCTGAGGCGGAATTTTTCTTTTTTCTGACGCGGTCTGAATTTTAAGTCTTCCACCGGATATTCCCGAATTTCTTTTTCGCCATCCACATCAACAATAACTTTTACCAGCTGTCTTAACACGCTGACACTGTGCACCTCTCCTCTTAAACCATCTGCGGTGGTCACTCTGTCACCGATTCCCGGAAGTTTGCGATTTAATTCTTCGTAAGTTTCTTCCTCATTTTTCAGACAGCACATCAGTCGTCCACATACACCGGAAATTTTCGACGGATTCAACGACAGATTCTGTTCCTTTGCCATCTTAATGGATACCGGTGCAAACTCAGAAAGATAAGTGTGACAGCACAGCGGACGTCCACAGATTCCGATTCCACCTAAAATCTTTGTCTCATCACGCACACCAATCTGGCGCAGTTCAATTCTTGTCTTAAAGATAGCTGCCAAATCTTTTACCAACTCACGGAAATCAATTCTTCCATCAGCGGTAAAATAAAATAACACTTTATTATTATCAAAGGTATACTCGACATCAATTAGTTTCATCTCGAGTCCGTGCTCTCTGATTTTCTTTAAACAAATCTGATACGCCTCTTTTTCACGCTTCCGGTTTGCCTCTTCTTTTTTGTCATCCTGTGGAGTCGCAATTCTGATTACTTCTTTTAAAGGCTGTACCACCTTTTCATCTTCCACATCTCTCGGAGCAAGCACGACATGCCCGTATTCCACTCCTCTCGCTGTCTCCACGATTACGTGGTCTCCAACACAAATATCAAAATCCTTCGGTGAAAAATAATAAATCTTTCCCACGTTACGGAATCTGACTCCTATTACTCTTGTCATTTATTAGTTCTCCCTGATTGTCAGGAACAATAGTTCCATCGTTAAGTCAAAATTAACATTCGCCTGCAGACGCGCTTTTGCAGTCTCAATCGCCTTGATAATATTCTCAAGCCCCTCATAGGAACTCTTATCTGCTCTCTCTTTGATAAAATTGTATTCATCTTTAAAAACCAGACTGTCCATTTCTTTGGTGGCCTTAAATAACAACACATCTCGAAACCATACTAAAAACAAATCCAGATACTCATAAATCGTATGTTTCTGTTCAGAAAGGTTTTTCAGTGCATCTACCATTTCATAAACTTCCATATCGCTTCCACGACGTAAGATACGGAAAGCCGCATCCATCATTTCTGTAAAATCTTCTGCAGTTGCAATCTGTTTTGCTTTTCCTACATTTCCCTGTGCAAATGCCACACTGACATCTGCCTGATAATCCGGTACATGCAGTTCTTCCATCAGATACTTACGAATGACTTCATCGCGCACCGGTTTAAAATTCAGTGTCACACATCTTGAAGTAATCGTCGGCAAAAGTCCGGTATTATTGTTTGCCAAAAGCAGAATCACAGCATAAGCCGGCGGTTCTTCAATTGTCTTTAACAGGGCATTTTGAGCCTGTATCGTCATCTTCTCCGCTTCATCTACGATATAAATTTTATAAGGACCGGTATACGGTTTGATTTCCACATCCGAAACCAGTTGTTCGCGGATTTCTTCGATACCAATCGAAGTCGGCTTTACATGCTCCACATAGATAATGTCCGGATGATTCCGGCTCATTGCTTTTCTACAGGAACTGCAATGCATACACGGCTCTTTTTTATGTTCCTCGCATTGCAATGTCATGGCAAATAATTTTGCCAGAAGTTTTTTACCGCTTCCTTTTTCTCCTGCAAAAATATAAGAATGTGAAACCTGTTCCTTCTCAACTGCATTCTGCAAATGACGGATTACCTCTTCGTGTCCCAATACTTTTTCAACTTCCTGCATTGCAATCACCCACCTTGTCCTAATAATGTCTTGTATGTCTCAAAATGATAACGTGATACCATTTCGAATATGTTCTCATTATACCACACGATTGAAATGCACTCAATAATTCCTTCTCTAACATTTCTATTAAGATTCTATTAAGCGTTTTTTGATATATGCTGTTATTTCACTCAGACACGTCTCTAAATTTTTATTAAAAAATCGTTTTTCAATTCCTGCCTGCTCTAATTTTTCTTCCGAGAAATCCTCCGCATCGGCAAGAAAACGACGACAAAGTTCCTCATAATGTGGTTCTTTCTGGGTTTCCTCTCTTGCAATGGCACGTTTTAGACGCTCCCCATCTTCCACCTCCACATAAATCGGACACAGCGACGCTACTCCATAATATGCCTTCAGATTTTGATAGGACTCAAGCGTTCCAATGGCAAGATAACTGGTTTTGCTTAAATCAACCGAACCATCATCTGCCGTAAAATAAGTCCATGGTCCGTAAACTGTCTGATAGGTTCTTGCTTCAATTACTTTTTCTGCTTTATTAAATTCAAAATACTTTGCCTCATCTACAAAGTGATATTCCTGTCCTTCTTTTTCTCCGTCACGAATCGGACGAGTGGTATAAAGCACCAGTCTTCCAAGCTTTAAATTTTCTGATTCCTGAAGCTTTCGATAGATGGTGTCTTTTCCGGAAGAACTTTTTCCCATGATATAAAATATTTTTCCCATAATTTACCTTTTTTGCACACGAATTTTCTGTGCATGATAATCAATCAATCCCTGCACTTCAAGCCCCTGCATTTTCCAGCTCTCTATTTTTTCAATCAGCTCTTTTGTTACCCTTTCTCCCGGCACAATACACGGAATCCCCGGTGGATAAAGATACGCAAACTCTGTACTCACTCTTTCCTCTGCTTCTTTTAAATTCACTTCTTCCCAGTCTGCATCCATCGCCTCTGCAATGGTACATATTGCATCTTTATCTGTAAACTCAATTTTTGTCTGCGCTTTCTCCTTTATTTGATTTTTCATCTCAGAATCAAATGCCGAATCAATTTCCAAAAGTGCACCTGCAAGCCGTGCAAATCCTTCTTCACTGTCCATCACGCTTGAAAGTGCCAGCACATAAGACGGAGCGGTCATTTCCATTTCTAACTGATATTTATCAAGCAGTTTTTCCCGAAGCATCTCTCCATCAATAGAAGTCCCCTTTGTTGAAATAATAATTTTAGAACAATCCATATCATAGACGCCATTTTTCCCGACTACTTCATCCGATTTGACCAGATGCAGATGCTTCAAATCAGAAAGCTTTCTGCGGCACTCCTTTAATCGTACCGTGTATTCTTTAAATAACACTTCCGAAGAAGACTCCAGCAGTCGGACACAGGCATCCATACTGCTCATAAAAACATAAGACGGGCTACTGCTCTGATAAATTGAAAGAAACCGCTTCAACCGTTCTTCAGATACAAGACTGCCCTGCGTGTGCAGCAGGGCAGTTTGTGTCAATGAAGGCAAAGTTTTATGCAGACTCTGGATTACGATATCTGCGCCGTTTTCAAGTGCAGACTCTGGAAATGTATCTGAAAAACGAAGATGAGCTCCATGTGCCTCATCTACAATCAGTGGAATTTGATATGCATGTACAATCTCACTAATCGCAGCAATATCAGACACCATTCCGTCATAAGATGGCGAAGTAATCAGTACTGCTTCTATCTCAGGACAGACGTTCAAAGCTTCTTCTACCGCTTTCGGTGTAATTCCGCCGTTTAATTCTGTCTCTTCAAACACAGCCGGATATAAATAATGTGCATGCAGACGTCTTAAATAAACTGCATGATAGGCAGCTTTATGACAGTTTCTTGCCATCAAAATACTGCCCCCATCACTGGTACATGCTGAAATTGCACTTAAAAGCCCGGCGGTACTTCCATTTATCAGATAAAAGCTTTTATCTGCATGGTACAACTTTGCAACACGTTTCTGTGCTTCTAAGAGAATTCCCTCCGCATGATGCAGATTATCAAATCCGGTAATCTCGGTAATATCAATTTCATAAGGATTTTTTAATGTCTCAGGGCAGAAGCTGCGCTTATGCCCCGGCATGTGAAATGGATAAACCTCTCCTTTGCTGTATTCATATAATGCTTCATCGATATATTTTTTCATTTTTTAATTTCTTATATTTGTCCGGTGGATATTCACAATCCACTTCACTCTTTCATTCGGTTAACTTATCTTGCAAGTGCTTCCTGTACCATTTTCTGAACAGTTGCAAATACATCCTCTAATGCTACTTTTTCTCTTACAGATTTATCTCTTGTTACCACTTCACAGCATCCCTCTTTCATATTTCTCGGGCTTGCAATGATACGAACCGGAATACCCATTAAGTCAGCATCGCTGAACATAACACCGGCACTTACTTTTCTGTCATCGTAAAGTACTTCGATTCCTGCGTTCTGTAACTGTTCATATAAACCATCTGAATAGTTCTTGATTTCTTCATTGTCCGGACGTACACAGCAAAGGTGAACCTGCCATGGAGCAATTGTCATTGGCCAGATTGGACCATACTCATCATGATGTGCTTCGCAGACAGATGCAGCAAGTCTGCCGACACCAATTCCATAACATCCCATAATCGGATATTTTTCTTTGCTGTCTTTATCGAGATATTTCATTCCCATGCTCTTCGTATATTTTGTTCCGAGCTGGAAAATGTTTCCGACTTCGATACCTCTTGATACTTTGATTGCTTTTTTCTTACAACATGGGCAGATTCCGCCATCTACGATTTTTGCGAAATCATGATATTCTGCATCCGGAAGATCTCTTTCCATACAAAGCCCTGTGTAATGATAATCATCCTGATTTCCGCCACAGCAAAGATTGCATCCACCTTTTAAAGAACTGTCATATAAAACAGTTACATTTGCATCCATCTTGTAAGGTCCGATAAATCCTGGATGTAATCCACTTTCTAAGGTAATTTCTGCCGGATGAATTTCTTCTTTTAAGAAGTTTGTCAGTTTTGTTTCATTTGCTTCCAAGTCCCCTCTGATAAATAATACAACGTATTCATCATTGGAATTTTTCTGATATACTACCGCTTTACAGGATTTTTCTGCTGAGCTGTTTAAGAATTCACATACTTCTTCGATTGTATGCATATTTGGAGTGCTCACCAGTTTTAATTCCTGATATTCTTCAGCTTCATTTTCTACAATGTTTTCTGCTGCCTCTACATTTGCTTTGTAACCACATTCTGGGCATACTGCAATGGAATCTTCTCCAACCGGAGTCAAAAGCATAAATTCATGAGAAAGGCTTCCACCCATCATACCAGAGTCAGATGCAACTGCGATTGTTTCCGGAATTCCGGCTCTTGCAAAAATTCTTTCATAAGCATGATAACATTTGTCATAATATTCTTCCAAATCTTCCTGAGATGTGTGGAAAGAATACGCATCTTTCATAGTAAATTCACGTACACGGATCAGACCGGCTCTTGGACGTGCTTCATCACGGAATTTTGTCTGGAACTGATAAATCATAAATGGATATTTTGCGTAAGTCTGTCCATATTCTCTTACTAACTGAACCGCTGCCTCTTCATGGGTCATACCAAGTACCATTTTGCTTCCGTTTCTGTCTTTGAAACGAAGCAGTTCACTTCCAACGCTTTCATATCTTCCGGATTCTTCCCATAAAGATGCCGGCAGGGCAACCGGAAACTGTACTTCCTGTCCATCGATTTTATCCATCTCGTCACGGATAATTGCTTCAATTTTCTGGCATACACGACGAAGCGGCATATACTGGGAATAAATTCCGTTTGCCACATACTTCATGTAACCGCCTCTTACCATCAGTGCATGACTGTCGATAACACAGTCAGACGGTCTTTCTTTAAATCTGTCTCCTACAAGTTTACTTAACTTCATATTTACTTCCTCCTAAAAAATCTTTAAACTCAACAAAAAATGAAATTAATTAATGAAATAAAAAACCCTGAACTGACAAATTTCTTCAATCAGTTCAGGGCGAATATTCATCCGTGTTACCACCTGAATTCAGGATTACTCCCACACTCATAGATACAGAGTTTCCTCGATATCATTTCCTTTTAACGGGGGACTTCCGACAGTGTCTACTTTCTTATGCCTGACAAATTTCCGGCTCAATTTCAACCTGCAGCTCCAAGACCGGTTCGATACCATCTTATCAAAGCCTTCCACCAACCGGCTTCTCTCTGTACATAGGACTAATATCTACTATTTCTCTTCATCGCTTTTCTTATTTCAAATAATACTGCTTTCGATGGAATCTTAGCATATTTTGTACGTTCTTGCAAGCTGAAATTTCTTTTACGCAGTCAGATCCATTTCATACACTCAGACATGACACAAATTCCTGAAGCGCCCAGTTTTCGCATTTCCTCCACACATTCCCTCGTTGTTTTCATGCCCCCGATTGCAAACACCGGGATTTCCACCTCATCGCACACTTCTTTTAAAAATGCCGTTCCTCTCGGTTCAAGTCCCGGTTTACAGGTTGTCGCAAATATATGTCCTGCTGTCACATAAGAAGCACCCAGCTTTTGCGCTTTTTTTGCATCTTCTGTGCTGTGTGTAGAAACTCCCGTCACTTCAAACTTCTGTGCAATCTCAGGGTTTGCTTCTAAAACAGCAAGCGGAACATGAATTTTCGTGCATCCGACTTCAAGTGCCGATTCCGTATAAGTATGTGCAATACAACTTACCTTATGCTCCTCGCAAATCTTTTTTACCGAAAACAAAAGTGCTGTATATTCACTTTCTGAAAGGTCTTTTTCACGCAGAATCACAGCATGAGGCTGATTCTTGCAGATTCTTTTTATCTGACACAAAAACGCTTCTCTGTCTCGGCAGAGTTTTCGGTTCGTAACTGCTATTACCTGTTCTTTATACATAAACATAGTCATTCATAACCGGCTGAAGTCCTTCATCAAGAAGTGCCTCATAGACTTCTTCCACACTTCTTCCATCCGAGATTTCAAACTGGTCATCTCCTTTATTCTCAATCTCTTCTACGTGTTCTCCGATTCCCGTGCTGACTCCTGCTGAAATCTTTGTTGCTGCAATATTGACCAGATTATCCCTCACACGGGAGCACTCTCTGGTTGATACCGTAATACTCGAAAATGGCATAAACAGGCGGTAAGCACATACTACCTGAAGCAGCTGTGGTTCATGGACATCCATCGGATTAATCTTGTCATTATTGATAATCGGACGCAGTCTCGGACAGGAAAATGCAATTTCTGCGTGTGGATATTTTCTCTGAAGCAGATACGCATGCATACCTGTTGCAAACGCATCTTTTCTGAAATCATCCAGACCAAGCAAAGCGGCGAATCCAACACCTCTCATTCCACCTTTTAAGGCACGTTCCTGCGCATTTAAGCGGTATGGGAAAATTCGTTTATGACCTGCAAGATGCAGCGTTTCGTACTTATCCGAATTATAGGATTCCTGGAATACGGTTACATAGTCTGCGCCACATTCATGCAGATAAGCATACTCATCAGAATTCATCGGATAAACCTCAAGACCGATTACTTTAAAATATTTTCTTGCGATTTTACAGGCTTCTCCTATGTATTTCACATCCGAATATTTTCGACTTTCTCCAGTCAAAATCAAAACTTCCTGAAGTCCTGTTTTGGCAACTGCTGCCATCTCTTTCTCGATTTCCTGTGCATTTAATTTTGCGCGGTTAATTTTGTTATGGCAGTTAAATCCACAATAAATACAAAAATTTTCACAGTAATTTGCAATATAAATCGGTGTAAACATATTGACACCATTTCCAAAGTGTTTTTCTTTTTCTGCCTTTGCAGCCTGTGCCATCTGCTCTAAATACGGCAGTGCTGCCGGTGATAACAGTGCCGCAAAATCTTCCGGAGTACGGCTTTCATGCGCAAGGGCACGTTCTACATCCTTTGCGGTATATTTCTCATAGTCATACTCATTCATGGCATCAATGACCTGTTTCTGCACATCGGACTCAAGCACTTCCATTCCTTTTAAATAAGTCATGTGGTCGATACGGTTTTTCTTCTGCCACTCTTTAATTTCATCATTTAAAATACTCTCATTTACATGGTTTTCTGTACTCATCTTTTTTCTCCCCCCGATCTTAATCCTGTAAAAATCCGGTAAGCGGAGAAGATGCACTTGCTCCTTTTTCCATGACACGTCCCATACCTGCCAGATAAGCGGCTCTTCCTGCTTCAATTGCTTTCTTAAATGCCTCTGCCATCGCCGGAATGTCACCTGCTGTTGCAATTGCAGTATTTGCCATAACTGCTGCTGCCCCCATTTCCATTGCTTCACATGCCTGAGATGGTTTACCGATTCCTGCATCTACAATAATCGGTAAATCAATTTCATCAATTAAAATCTGAATAAATTCTTTTGTGCAAATTCCTTTATTTGAACCAATCGGAGAACCAAGAGGCATTACACACGCTGCACCGGCATCCCGAAGTTCTCTTGCCACATTTAAATCCGGATACATATATGGCATAACAACAAATCCCTCTTTTGCCAGAATTTCCGTTGCCTTGATGGTTTCATAGTTATCCGGAAACAGATATTTGGAATCATGGATAACTTCGATTTTTACAAAATCTCCACAGCCGAGTTCTCTGGAAAGTCTTGCAATACGCACTGCTTCTTCTGCATTTCTTGCACCCGATGTATTTGGAAGCAGTGTGACATTTTCAGGAATATAGTCTAAGATATTTGCCATTCCTCCCTCATTTGCACGTCTCAGTGCCAATGTAATAATCTGTGCTCCTGCTTTTTCCACTGCTGCTTTAATTAAATCCAGAGAATATTTTCCTGAACCTAAAATAAAACGAGACTCAAATGTATGTCCCCCAAGTGTAAAT
>OGKG01003596.1_pt1 | contig 14247 bp, 15 predicted proteins | sample 1572201 | NCBI WGS metagenome assembly OGKG01 (sample SAMEA2582146, study PRJEB24529) | metagenome | biome: Human gut stool | place: China | collected 2011 | reverse complement strand
ACCTGCACGTACTTTTTGTTCAAATAATTCATTTTCATTGTCACAAAATTTAGGGAAATATTCTACATTTTTTGGAAATTCTACATGACATTCAGAAAGTGCATTTTCTATATTGGATATAGCATTATCTATAATTTCTTCCTTATCATCACATATTAAAGTATTCATAATTGCTTCTTTAAGCTCATTATCATCTTTAATTGTATATTCTAAATCATCTGGAGTTTCTTCAATATATTCATTATATCTTGAAAATTTTGCTACATTCCTACGTTTTCTTTCAGTTTCATAATTTATATCATTTTTTGTAACCCCTAAATGTATATCATTTGAAGCTATAAAATGTATAAAATTATTTCTTTTTGCAAAATCTACAATATTATTATAAATTGTATGTTCTTTATCAAGTCCATGTCCCTGTAACTCAAAATAAAAATTATCTGCTCCAAAGGTATCTATAAAGAAATTAAGTAATTTTTGACATTTCTTTTCAATTTCTCCATCATTTTTATCTCGTCTTATTTGTTTTAATTCTTCTGTATATTTATCTCTATTTTCTAAGGCATGAAGATATTGTATTTTTTCTTTTTTATGTTCTTTTTCCTTTAAATAATTGATAGCGTGATTATATGTTTCTGTATTATTTACTATCCATTCATTTAATTCATCTACAATTCTTTGTCTTTCTTCTAATTCAATTAATAAACTTTCATCACCATGTTTTGCTAAACTATTTGCCGTAGTCAATTCTTTTTTTAATGGCTTTTTATCTTTAGCTTCCTTAACACGTTGTTCATATTGTTCTATTGTGAATAATAATGTTTCGATTTGTTTACTTTCTGTTTTATTTAAAATATTTTCAGCTTTATTCCTTTTTTCTAATGCATTTGCTTCATTTAACCCCATTAACTTTCCAAATGGTCCTGCAATACACGCTGATGTACATATCATATCTCCTTTTGTAACATATTGTTTTAATATTTCAGAAGTTACAATTGGTTTACCATTCTGGATATTTTTATTAGCTTCGGTAATGATTTTACATAAATCTAAATATCCTTGATAATTTTTTGCAATAAGTATTAAATGTGCATTATCAAAATATACTTCACATCCGGGAATAACTTCAAAATCTGGTACAGGTTCATTATTTTTCTTTGCATCCTGTTTTATATGATTTATTGCATCTTTTATATCTTCATATGATGACATTACACCATGTTCAGTAACCGCTACTTTTTTTGCTCCAAGTTGAATAAAATTTTTACACATGGTTTCTATATCATTTGCAGTATCTTTCATACTTTCAAAATGCGTATGTGAACTTCCATACATATGGTATTCCTCCCTATTTTTCTTTATTTATTCTCTCTATATATGTGAAAAAAAAATTAAAAAATAGGGATAATTATTTAAATAATAAAAAAAGATAGTTCATATATTTATAAACTATCTTTAGCTAATTTTTCAAATAATCCTAAAAAAGTATTTCTACCCTCTTCCCGATTATTATATATAATTTTTCTAATAATTTCTGATGTTGAATAAATTTCTAATCCTTCTCTTGCTCTTGTTATAGCAGTATATAACATTCTTCTTGTTATAAATTCATTAAATTCCGGTATAACTAATATCCATTTTGGATGTTCACTTCCCTGTGATTTATGAACTGATATTGCATATCCTAAATCCATATCATTAGTATTTGTAACAGTTACCATTCTATCTTCAAGGTCTATAATATATTCTCCATAATTATTTTTATTTATTATGGTTCCCATTTCACCGTTATAATACCCAAGTTTATAATTAGTCCGATTAAAAATAATTACATCACCTATATTAAAGGTATTATATATCGTTCCTAATTTTTTCTTTTGCACATAACCATTAACTATTTGTGATGAACCATATAATTTTTTATTATTTCTTGACATTGATACTCTATATGGAGTTATTACAATTTCATCCGTAACAGACATACCTGCCATAAAATCTGCTACACATTTAGGCGTTTCAATTAATTTAAATTCAGAACCATAATTTAATATAAATCTTCCTGTATTTATTTTTACTGCATTATTAACTATATTTCCTACAGACCTAAAATTTGTAGTAAGTCTTTTTGTATATACTCCAAGAAATATTAAATCACTTAATATATTACCTGCTCCAATACTAGGTAACTGGTCTACATCACCAACTAAAATTACTTTTGTATGTTGTGTATTTAATGCAACTAATAATTGGTCAAATATATTTAAATCAAGCATACTGCTTTCATCAACAATTACTAAATCTGCTTCTTGAAATTTCTTTATTTCTTTTCTTGTTAATATATGACCAAATCCTAAAAATTTATGTACAGTATTTATTTCTATATCTCTATCGCCAAATACTTCTTTTATTCGTCTTGTTGCTTTTCCGGTTGGAGATAATAAATATATTTTTGCGTCTGGGAATTGTTCCAGTACCTTATCTACCGTTTCTTTTAAAATTGTTGTCTTACCTGTTCCGGGTCCACCTGTTAATATTGTAAAATTTCCACCTTTTAATACAATATCTCTTACGGCTTCATTTTGTTCATCTGATAAACCATTATTCCAAATATGTTGAAAATTATGAAATATTGATGGACTTTGCATTGCTAATTTTACTTGATTATAAATATCTTTCTCTCTTCTATATGTAGCCATTATAGCTACTTTATTGTATTCAAAATAAAAATCTCCACTTTGTACATAATAATTCAAATATGCTAACATCCCCCCAGAGAGCAAAGGATGACCATTTTGTTTTAACATATAATTAACAACATTATAAAATTTATGTATATCCATCCATGTATGACCGGCATTTTCATTATTTAAAAGAACATTATACATTATAGCTTTCATTTCTTTTAATCTAATATCAAATGTAGATATTATAATATTTTTATCTATTTCATTTACGGAAACATATGGAATATCTGTATCAGGTCTTATTAAATCACTTAAATAAAAAGGATTTTCTATCCATTTTGTATAACAATTAGTCGGATATTTTTTTACAATTTCCAAATAATCTTTATACTTTAAAATCTTTCTGGTTGCATAATAAAATTCTTCTGATTGTTTTAATCTATGGGCTACCTCTTTTGGTAATCCATCACATATAGCCTGCCATTTGCCATTTACTTCTATTATTGTGGTATCAACTGGAAAATAAGGTATTTCTAATTCATATATATTTTCATTATTTTTATCATAAATAATGGTTGTTCTATTTGTTATAGTACCTAATTTTCCAATTGTTATCATCATATTAGTTATCCTTTCTATTCTCAACTTTATTTTCTATAGTCGGAAAATATTCATTTTTATCAAAACTAATGGCAACCTTTAAAAATTCATTAAATTTATCTTCTAAACCTGCCATTTGTAATTCATCCGGTAATATTGCTCTATATTTTAATCCTTTCCCGGGTAAATAATATGCTACAAATACAGGAACATCACTTTCTGCACAATCTTTTACAAATTTTTTTGTTTCTAATGTTATTCTATGGTTACGTTGTGCTAATGTTTCTTGCATATAATCAATTATTTCATTATTATTGTCTACCATGTTTATACTCTCCTTTATCCTAATAAACTATTTAACAGGTCAAGCATTTCATCTTGCTCATCACCTGTACTACTATTAGAGGAAGTATTCTCTGGTATTTGAAATTTATATTCAGGAATAACCTCCTCATTTTGATGAGTGACTTCTGAAAGGTTATCCATACTATTGTCACTATTTACTTTTATTTTTGTCCTCTTCGGGGTACTGCGGTGTTTAACCGCTTTTTTCTTTGGTTTTTCTAAATTAAAACCACCAAATACCTGTACTATTTGTGGTGTTGTTATAAGCCTGCTTATATTATCATTTAAATATGTTTGTAATATAGTTACTCTTCCAATATAAAATCTTATACACATCCTAATAAAAGCATTTGCCTGTCTATCTTTTACATTTTGCAATAATTCACATATATCCGTATCATTTGCAGATGTTATTGATAATTCAACATTAATTGTTTTTTTAGTAGTGTCTTTTTTTATATCTTGATTTACTGCTATTTGTTGACATATTGGATAATTTGGTCTTATACAACTTCTTAACGCATCTTTTGTTAATCTTATAAAAGCTTGTTTCCCTATATTATTATATATTTCAACTAGGTCGGGGTCACGCCTAGCTGATAATATTAATATTTTTCGCATACAGCATGTCCCCCTTCCTTAATTACTTAATTCTGGGATGCTGTGGCATCACTCTTACGAACCTCAGCCGCTAAATTTGCATGTCTGAATAAATAATAACCAATGACATTACTATATGTAAAACTTAATTCCGGAGTATTTACATTTCCCGGTAATACCGTAAGCTTTGAAAATCCGGATAACATTGCTTTTATCTGTTCATATCTACTTTCACCTGTTCCACCTGTAACAACTAAAAACTGATACCCTTCCAATTTATTATACTTCTGTATCAATCTCTTTAATGATTTCTCACATAATTCTTTATTTACTTCTTCAAGTATTTCAGCAAAATCAATATAATTCATCTTAAACTTTTCTACATCAAAATATGGAGCTTTTCCATCCTCTAAATATGACTGAAAAGCAAAGATTTTATAATCTGCATCCGGCTCTTTTGCAATAAGTTCCTTAATTACTCCGTCAAATACGGATTTCATTCCTGTATCTGTATATGTATCATGACTATTCTTATATCCTTTTCTTATAGAAAATATATCTTCTGTTTCAAATCCCACATCGAATATAATGGAATTACTTGAAAGAATATTCTTTCCTAATTGACTAATATTTCCATTTCCATCATATGCTGTCGCACATAATGTTCCTTGTGGCTGTTCCATTACAAAAAGATGCTTTTCATCCAATGTGAATTTAAATGTTACCCAATCTCCATTTCCAACTTTAATTGAAATATCATAATCTCCACATAAAGCATTTATTAACTTATTCTGGTCCCTATCTTTATATGTCGCAGGTAATCCTGTCTGAAGATATATTTCATTTCCACTACCGGTTCCTAATAAGCCTAATGCCAATCCTGTACTCATTATTACTTTATATACAGGACTATCATATCTATATCTTGTATATAATGAATCATCTGTTGTCGCTTCAATATCACCCTGTTCAAGCATTGTTTCTGCACTGGCTCCAACTAACCATACCTCTCCGGTTATATTATCCCGATACTGTAAATCTGTTGCATTTACTTTTCCAACTATCTCTAAGGTCTGTGGTGCTTTCTTTGCAAATGACGGATATCTGAACACTTTATTAGGACTTACTCCTTTGACTGCACTATATCCACCATCAATAGCTACTATCGTTTTTCCCTTATGTTGGTTATTTCCAAGTATTCGAGGCATAGACTTTTCTAATATTTCTGATTTAGTTTTAAAGTCTTTGGTATTTATCATATATTATTTCCCCCTAATAAAAATATTTTTTCTTATCCAAATATGTTAAATTATTTTGCAAAAACGTATCTTTTTTGACGATTATTTAAAAAATTATTAAAATTATGACAAAAAAAATAATGTTTCGCAGGTATATTCCACATATAAAGGTAGAAATAAAAAACTCTATGAAATTAAAATAAAATGTGTTATTATAAAATAAAAAAAGGGAGTATAATTTATGAAAGAAAAGATATTAAAATTTGGAAATAAATTATTTTATACATTAAGATTCCATAGTACAGGAGATTTATTTACAACAGATACCTATCATGCTCTTGGAATGTCATTGCTGAGTTTTTTAATAGGATTAGTTTTTATGTTTTTGGGAACATTTTTTCCACCATTATTAATAAATGCTTTAATATTTATGATATTAAGTCTTATGAATGTTTTAGGACTTTTATTTTTAATAGTAGGAGCACCATTTAGGACAGTTAGAAAATTTTTAACTCATTGTGAATACAGTAATATTAAAAGAGCTTCTATTGAACAGAATTGGAAACCTATTCATTGGATAATTTATGGTATATTTGGACATTTAATATATATTATATGGTTATTTTTATTATTTACTTTGACATTTGCATATAAACCAACCAATAATAATACAGGTTATATTATTCCAACTGCAATTTATAATGAGGGAGATATAGTAGCTGTTGATGATTCTTATGGAACAATTGTTTCAAACTTAGATTATGACCGTTACACGGTCTTAACCCCGGAGGGAGCGGAAATAATAACATCTACTGATAAATATGATGCAGATTATCATCTTCGTGGATATTATAGGGAATACGATACATTTATTGAAGCTTTATGTAAAAGTTTCTGTGGATTATTTACTAAAATAACTTATAATATAATTGAATTTATTAAAGCTATGTTTTAAAAATAGAGCATCAGATAATCTGGTGCTCTTTGATATTTTATTCTACAGAATTATTTAAAGAATATAAAAAAAGCTATATGATTATAAGCAACCTATTATTATTTATGCAGAATGGAAGAATAATCATGCAGAAATTTCTTCTGGAAAGCAAATTGTACCATTAAAAAAATCATAAATAATATATGTCCCCACAATTTTAATTTGTGAGGACATATTAAAATTAAAAATCATATTTACTCAATTCTGAAACATGTTCTTGATATGCTTTTTGAGTTAACCTTACTTTTTTACGTCGAGAACTATCTTCATCAAAATGAATTGCTGTTTTAGAAATTGTACCTCTAATCGTGTATGAAGGTTCTAATAAATTATTAAGTTGACTCCATGTAGTATCATCAAGCACATCGTTTGATTTAGATTCAAAATCATCTTCATTGTTAGATTGAATTAATAAAGTGACATAAGCTAAATTTTTCATAATATAAATCTTCCTTTCATCTAGTCAATTTCTAATTCATCTATATTTATTATTACAGCCAAATTTGACTTATCTAAATGGCCATACAATTTATCCTTTGTCTAGAAAGTTTCTTTTTGACATACATTTTCTGCCCAATCCTCAATAATAATAGCAGTAGATAAATCCTTAATATCGGACGATTTACTTTCATTTTAAATGTTTTCCCTTATATTGTGTTGGGGTTCTCATTATTTTATATCTCCCTCACAACTTTTAAGTTCGTCAATTACTGCTTTTTTATACATTGAAATATCTTCTTTAGGTATCAAATTATAATCTACATAATCATAACCATTATATTCATCTAATTTAAATAACCAATTTATAAATTCATCATCTGTTAAACTTTCAATATATTCAGCATTTGGTACAATATACATCCAGTTTTCATCTTCATATACGGTTGTTATTTCTTCCTCTTTGGGATTAAATGGTTCTCCAAATAATTGTTTACATACTATGTCCCGAACTGCTATCCATACTTCCGTTGTCATTTCCGTATCATCACTTATTTTTAATAATGTTTTATAACTTCTATCCGGGTCATCTATTGGAAAATAATGTTCCATCATTAAAATAAAATCATCCAATGATAATGCCCTAAAAGTCTCAATATCTTTATCTGCATATATTTTTGTAAAATCAGGTCCATTATATTCTTCTACCTCGATATCGGCATCATTTATTATTGTTGTAGATGTCTCGGTATTATCAATAATATTATCGTATGTTGTTGAACTTTCAGTATTATTCTTTTTACAGCCTGTTATTAAAATAGCTATGGTCATACAAATGGTAACTATCTTAATTATATTTTTATTATTTTTTATCATAAATTATTTTTCCTTTTTACTCAGAAATATTTTCTGTCTCAGAAGTTTCTATGACCTCATCCTCTTCGATATAAGTAGGTGTTTCATCCATTATATCCGGATTTATTTCTGATGAGGTTTCTTCTATAATATCAATATCTGAACCTTCTTTTGATGGAATTATCTCTGAAATATTTTCTTCATTAGATGATTCTTTAAGAGCGTTCGTTTTATTTAAAACTTTAGATACTCGCATATTTGAACAATTTAATAATGCATTATTTATTTCTCTTTCCATTTCCTGCTCAACTTTTACAATTATAATAGCTGTTGCTGTATCCGTATCTGTTGGATTTATTTCTATTCCACTTTCATCAAGTGCTTTACAGACATATAAATTTTTAAATACATAATTTGACCATAAGGAATAATTATATTCAGATGCCTGTACATTCTTATCTTGTTCTGTTTCAGTATTCATTTGTGGAACTTCTATAACATTATATTCATAACTATTTGTATCTTCTTCTTCAGATTCATCTTCAACCACAGTTATATTATTGGGGATATTCTGTTTCATATCTATAGTATTTGTTCCAGATTTTAATTGATTAGTACTATACATCATTGTAATATTAATAATATCTCCCGTTCTGATTTTTCCCCCATCTGAATTTTCAATACTTCCAAGTGGAATTGAAATCTCTATCGGATTTTTCAACATTTTGGTATAAATACTGATTTCCTCAAAATCTTTTAACATTACATTTTCCCCCGCAATAAGGTCAACTATAGCTTGTCTCCCTATAAGATTATCGGCACTTGATAAATCCCCCGATGTAATATCTAAGATATTTATCTGTTTTGTTGTAAAATATTTATTTATATTTTCTTGTGTAATTATTGTTTTTGCCGGAATATCTGTTTTGGCTACCAGTACCGGTTGATATACTATTTCTTGTGAAAATTTATTCTGTAATATTATAAGACCAAAAAATAAAGCAATTGTTAACACAAAAGATAACACAATTAACATTACAGAAGATGCTTTAATATTATTTTCCTTATGTATTTTTTTTATTTTTGGTTTATGCTCTTTCATTATTTTGTCTTTCTCCTTTTATTATTTTTTAGCCCTATCATCATTATCTGCTAAAACTATATCCATTGCCAATGTTACATCAACTGAATAGATTATTCTGTCTTCTTCGGGATTTTTTGTGAAGATAGATGAACTATTTGAACCTACTTTTGCAAATATATTTTTCAGCCCATAAAAATCTGTCCCAAGTGTTACTTGTAATGTGGCTCCTTTTGCATTTTGACCTGTATATAATTTAGGAGTATTACTAATATCCAATATTTCTTTTGTAGAATTACTATATGTATTATTATTAAAAAATATTACATATTTTATCCATTTTACCGGAGTATATATTGTTTTAAATTTTAAATCTCCATTCACTGCACTACCTGTACTAGTAGTTGTAATTTTATATACCGGTTCATATATTTCCATATTTTTTATTTTGATATATCCATTTTCCCCTGTCATACTTTTTATAAATGGATTTTCTACTGTGTATTTATCATTTGCTAATCCTAATTCATCCGCTAAACTATCTGCCATAGTTTTTGCTAATAATTTAAGTTGTTTTTCTTCTTTATCGGTTTTATTATTATTTGATGCATTAAAGGATGTTATAATATGGTATCTATAAGATTCCCTATCAAATTCATCTTCTCTGATTCCATCTTGACACATAGTACTTTGATTCGCAGTTAATACTGCACTTTCTGCAACATGTAATCCGGTTTCAAGTTTTTCTTTAAGTACATATACATCCATATTAAATCTAAAATATGAAAAAAGAGCAACCGAAAGCACTATAGCTATAAAACACATAGCATATGTTATACCCCCATCGCCCTCTTCAAATCTAATTATTTTTTTTGTCATAAAAATCTCCTTATTACCACTTTGAAGTACTTGACATACTAACACTAAATGTTAATATTGGAGATAATCCGGCTTTTACAAACATTGTTCCCCCAGTATTAGTCTGATTTCCATTTTCATCTAATACATATTCTCCACCTTTTTTTTCAGCTCCTAATATTTCATATACAGGATTAGGAATACTTACAGTTATTGTTAATACTACTTTATCTCCATATGCTGCCTGTTTTCTTACAGGAACATTTGTTTCTATACGATTTACTGTAAATCCGGCATTTTCTAAATCTTTAATTAAAGCTTCTTTATCTTCCGGTTTTAAATATCCCCATTCTTCCATTTTATATAAATATTCTTTTGTTATACTATCAGCATTTAATTTTATCATTACACATTTACTATATGATATAAATGCAAATAATACTGCAAATACAAATACCATTATTATTATAACAGTTAAATTATCTACTATATTTCCATCTTCCATTTTATTTAAGGAAAGATGTTTCATAATAGTTATTCTCTTTTTATTATTCATAACATCTTTCCCTTTCTGTACATGTTTACCTTATGGCACATCGTTAAATAAATTATTTACCTTCGTATTTGTTGATGTCATTGCACTATTAAATAAGTCAACTATCTGTTTTCTAAAGAAAATAAGTATTACTACCGCAATTATAATTGTTCCTAATACCTCTAAAAGATGGTCACCATCCTCCATCTTGACTCCTGCCATCCTAAGTGCAAATTGATTCTGTTTCCTTACTACAAAATTTTTTACCCTACTTAACATTTTTTCTCCTTTTTTATTCCTCTTTAACTTTTATTGAAAATGCGGATGCATATCCTGTCATCTGAAACATCTTATATATATCTGTTCTCATTTCAATTAACATATAATGTGCATTATGTCCGGAAACCGCTTTGTTAATAGCTGAAAACATTCTTAGCCCGGCAGATGATACATAATTTACTGCCGACATATCAAAAATAAATTCTCTTAAATCTGTTGCATTATCAATTAACTCCATAACCTCGGTTTGAATACTTTCATAATTCATTGCATCAATTTTTCCCGATAATATTATTTTAATTTGATTTTTTTCAATTTCTTTTCCAATTATTCCAGAAATTATTTCAACAGGTGTTTCAGCAACTTCATCTTTTGTTTTAAATCTTTTGCCAAATGCCATTGTTTTATTTTTCCTTTCTATTTTTCTAACCATATATGTGAAATTTTTTTTTAAAATTGACTTTTTTTATATATTTTTATTAAAATAATGAAATATCTGCAAATTCTATATATAATGAATAAGCAACTAAAAATATAATAGTCGCAAAAAAAGCAAATTTTATCAGTCCTGCTTTATTTTCAATATCATTTTCTGTTTTTAATGTATTAGCTGTTATAAGTGATTGTATTTCTATCATAATATCCCGTGCATATTCTTCTGAATTTCCATATTGTATACAATTTTCAAGTAATGCACATAATTTATCTATTTGTCTGTTATCAAATCTATTTTTAAATATATTTATTGCTTCTTCCATTGGAATTGTTTTATCTGCAAAATTTAATATAAGTTCTCCTAATGCCTCTTTATATCTTTTATTATTTGCGGTTTTATGAGCGGCCTCTAATGAATCAATAATATATATTCCTGCACCCATTTGTATTTTAAAATTTGCATAGGTATTATATAAATCCATCATCATATCTTCATTATCATCTTTATTTTTCTTTTTAAAATATATAGGAACAATTATATATCCGGCAAAGATACCAATAGCAATTATTATCATTTTATTAGTTAATAAATATAATATAACTCCTATAAGAACTCCTACCATAATTCTTACTAATATATACCATGACGGATTTAAATCATAATCTTGAACTCTATACATGATTCCCATTTTGGACATATTCATTTTCATTGATGATATTTTTCCGTCATTTTTATATTTTTTATCTATCTCTTTATCAATTCTATATTTTGATATATCTATTTTTTTGATTAGTTTATATAGCAGAATAAAAAATAAAATACATATTATTATCATTACAAAATAACTTGATATTTTTATAATTAAACTGATATTTTCTATTGACATTTTATATTTTTCCTTTCTATTATTCTGCTTTCATATTTAATCCATATAAATATATAACCAATAAACTGATTAACATTATATTTCCTATACCGGTATTTAATATAATATTTGATAAATTTCCTAAAAATTGCCCTAATGCATATAAAATTCCTGTAGATATAATAAACATTACGGTTATATTTAATTTTGCATTTCTAAGTAATGTTACTTTCTTTTCATGCGATGTATTATAAATTGATATAGTATTACTTATATCTCTTGCTGCTGAATAATAATCGCCTGTTACGGATGAACATAATTCTAAATTATCTATAACAAATGAAAAATGTATACTATTAAATCGTGCTGTTAAATTTTTTAATGCAATATCTCTTTCATTATATTGTTTTGCTTCAACATAACATGCTAATAATCCCTCTCTTAGGGGTCCTGTAAATTGTTCATATATTGCTCCAAATATATCTATTATATTTGAATATTGCATTGATGCAGATGCACAGGCATTGATAAATTGTAATAATTGTTTCTCTACGGATAATTTTCTATTATAAGCAAATAATGTAAGTATATAATAAATTATAATCAAAAATAATCCGGCTATTATTAAACCAATTTCAAAACTTCGTTTATAAAAGAAAAATGCAAATATAAATATATCTATTGACATTACTAATACTATAAATGCCATCTCTGAAAATCCCGGAATTTTTTCTATAATTCCGGATTGTTCTATCAATGAATATATTTTTGTTAATATTGATATTTTTCTCTTTTTTGTACTTCCTATTGCATAAACTGAATTATTCGCAGCTATCTCAGCTTTCATTTGTTTTCGTCTAAATCTATCATACTCTCTTACATCACCTTTTAATTTTGTAAATATTCCAGAAAATATTTTATAATATCTTAAATAGTCAATAATAAAATATATTAAAAACCCACTACTTATTAACATTAAACTATGAAATATAATATCTAATATTGCTGATATTTCTCCATTTTTTAGACTGTTGATATTCACAAAATATGTATTTAAATAATATAAAAATCCCATTTAAATCACCTCTCTTAATGGAGCTTTTGGCAATTCAATGGTTTTAAACTTATATTCCCCTGTTATTTTATCCAGTCCTGTAACTTCTTTGATTTCTTCTATACGATAATTTTTTATAAATACTACTGTATCAAGAGCTTTTAATTGTTTTGCAAAATGCTCCCGGCTTCTATTTGGCTGTGCATCAAGCGCATAATCTATAATTTTTTCATATGCTTCTTCTGCATTATTACTATGTACGGTTGTCATTGCTTGTGAACCGGTATATGTTGCCATTGATAAATCCGCTGCTTCATCACCTTTAATTTCTCCAATAACTATAATATCAAAGGATTCCATAAGTGCTAATTTTGCCAAATCTTTTAAAGTATATGAAATTGCACTTCCGTTTCTTTGAGGAATAACTTTTCTAAATATCATTTCCGGATGGGTATTACAAAATAATTCCTCTGATTCCTGAATAATAACTGCTGATTTATTATGTGGGGTACTTTCTAATATTGCATTTGTACATGTTGTTTTACCACTACCATTAGGACCACATATTAATATTCCATGTCCATCTGCCCATCGCTTCTTTAAATATTCAGCCTGTTCCTCACTACAAAATTTTTGATATATTAAAGTTTCAAAGGTTTTCTTTTCTTTGGAAATTTTTCTAATTAGGAGAGTTGGTCTATCATTTGTATTTACTAAATCTGATACTAATGAAAATCTTAAAATATCTGTAGAACAACTATCTTTATCCGTAAATACCTGTGCAGCATTTGTTATAGATATATTGGTATTATTTCTATTTGTTATAAATTCAATAAATCGTTTATATTCCTCTACTGATTGAAATTTAATACCTGTTGGTTTTCTCTTACCTTCTGTTTTAATCCGAACTGTATTTTCATCAACTAAACGTATATCAGATATTGTTGGGTCCATTACTAAATCATCTATAATTCCAAATCCCCATAATGATTTTTCTACAAGATACCTAATATCGTCTGCTTCTTCCGTTTCAAGACCATATTTTATACACCGATTATATATATTATTTAAATATTCTTTTCGGTTTATCTGCTTCTTTTGTACCCTTAAATGTATCTTCTCTTCCGGATTATTTATTTCATTAAATATTTTCTCCTGTACTTCTACTACATTCAAATATTCCCCACCTCTTCTATCTTATATATATTATCTGCAAAAATTGATAATATTTTTTCTTCAATCCCTATTGTTCCTTTTACTAATATTTTGTCACCTGTTTTTAAAGCATGATTTGAATATATTACAGATATTTGGTCATTATTGGTTAAATCACCTTTTACTAAAAATATTCTTGGTACATTTAATATAATCATATCTTCTGTAAT
>OGKG01003572.1_pt1 | contig 14315 bp, 12 predicted proteins | sample 1572201 | NCBI WGS metagenome assembly OGKG01 (sample SAMEA2582146, study PRJEB24529) | metagenome | biome: Human gut stool | place: China | collected 2011 | reverse complement strand
AGCAGAAAAGATGGCAGAGAGAGGAACCGGATATGAGGAAATTTTAAATTATTTTTTCCCAGGTGCAAAGTTGAAAAGAGAAAGTGAATAAACCGTCCGAATGCGGAGATACTAAAGTCAATAGCAAAAACGGTGCAGTCTGTTTTGGCTAAATAAACGATGGACGGTGAAAAAATATGAGAAGGAATCAGGGATGGACAGGCCTCTGGCAGAGAAAACAATATCTTATAGCAGGACTTCTGGTGGCAGGTGCGGTGGCCGGTATGACGGCGCTCTACAGTAGGGAAAAGGCAGAGGAAAGATTAAAGCAGGAGCAGGAGATTGCAATGGAAGCAGAGACAGAACTGTCTGACAGAACAGCGGAGGATGAGACGGAGATAAGAGAAGCTACATCTGTCTTAAAACCAGAAGAATCTGCACAAACAAAAGCTGCAGGAGAGACGGAAACGGAGGAGACAACGACACAGCAGGAAGAGGTACAGACAACAACGACAGTTTCCAGTGGACTGCATTTTGATGCGGACACCGGACTTATGTGGCCGATGGAGGGAAATGTGATCTTAGATTACAGCATGGATTCTACCGTATATTTTGCCACACTTGACCAGTATAAATATAATCCGGCTGTGATCATTGCGGGAGATGTGAACAGTAAGGTGTATGCTGAAAGAACTTTTCAATCGGTATGTATGGCTGATCGATACGTTGCAGCGTTACGGAAGGCTTACCCGCAGAGAGATAGACGGGTTGTGGCAACGGAGCGAATATTCGGACGGCAAGCCGATGGCTCGACGGACGTTTATGAATTATCGTCAGGCCATACAGGAGATGTTTGACGTGAATATCGAGTGTGATGCTTCTACGTATGAATATTACATAGAGGACCCGGATGCTTTGCAGGGAAACGGTGCACGTGTGTGGGCATTGAACACGCTTGCGGTGAGTAACATGCTGAACGAGAGTCAGGAGTTGCGGAATCGAATCGTTTTGGAGAATATACCTTCGGGGCAGAAATTTTTGAGAATCGTCTTCGAGGCGATGAAGGAGAACCGGGTGCTTATTTTGTCGTATCGTTCATTCCGACGTGTAACAAGTTCGCATACATTGGCGGCTCCCTATTTCGTGAAGTTATTTCGTCAGCGTTGGTATGTCATCGCTAAGGATTTTACGGATCGGAAAATCAAGACCTATGCTTTGGATCGGGTTGCTTCTCTCGAATTGAGCAGCCGTACATTCGTCTATCCCGACAGTTTTTCTCCCATCGATTATTTCCGGGATTGTTTCGGGATTACGCACGACGATATGTCGGCGCAGGAGGTGGTGCTGCGTGTCCCTGCTTTGCAAGCTAATTATTTGAGGACACTTCCTTTGCACGAAAGTCAAGAGGAACTTGACCGGAACGAACATAGTTCTACGTTTCATTACCGTTTGAAAATCACTCCCGATTTCGAACAGGAGGTGTATGCTTTGGGGTATTGGCAAGCTGAGGTTTTGTCTCCGCAGACTTTACGCGATGCGGTGGCTGAACGGTTGTCCCGAAGTTTGGCGTGTTACGGAACGGCGGGGTTATCTTGCCATGAACACAGGAAGTAGAAGGTATTTATTTTTTTCCTTTCATCGCCGAAAAGAAAGAACCCGGAAATGCAGCCGCTTTTTGTAGCTTTATTGCCCGATAAAGGAGGGGAGAATCTTGTTCTTTTCTTTATTTTTAACCCCCTTACCTTACGTGCACTCCCCCTATCTCATCTACGATGAGCAGGGGGAGAGGATTAAAAGCGACACTTCGATCGGCCTTTTGTGCTTTCTTTTTGCTTTGTGAGTACTTTCTATTCCTTTACAGAAACATAGGGAGAGAGTGATGTTTTTATATGCTTCCTCTGCTATGGATATTTTTTAACCCCTCCGTCCTGCGGACACCTCCCCTATATTTTGCTATGCAAAACACAGAGGAGGAGGTTAATACTTTCCTGTGTATTGTGTTTGTTCTTCTCCCCTGCCGTGTCCCGTAGTATTACGGGGAGTTGCGGAGCAATAGGGGAGACACAGAGGAGCGGTAGCGACGATGAGAGGGGTTAAAAAAGATAGGATTTTTGTAGAACTAACCTTTCCATCTTTCGGATACCTTCCCTATCACGCTGCATGTGCAGGAGGTCAGTTTTTAGCTCTTGCCCAAATGACAGATAGTTTCTATTCTCCCGTATACACGGCTTTCATAGAGCCTAAGGGGAGTTTCCCTTCTACTTTCAAGGGTATGCGTTTATTGTCGGTAGAGATCCATGCCGAGATTTTGTCGCTGGTCTTTTTGCCGGTTCTGTCATAGAATCGGAAGCGAAGTTTGTAGGTGCTGTATTCCTTTTTGTTTTGTTTGAGGATTTCCTGTCCCAAATATTCTATTTCGAGGTATTCGAGGTTTTTACCGGAGAAAATTTTGGTGTTATAGATTTGATACATTTCCATTGCTCGGAAGTCGAAGGTGCGAATCACGTAAAAGATACTCAGCATGTCGTAGACTATACCGGGTTCGGTGAGTGTATAGTCCTCTATGGCGTTACGCTTGGGACGATATAGGCGGATATTTCCCGTGGTCGAGTTTCCATCGTAGGTATAATTTACTTCGTCTTTCCGGTAAGTCCCGTTTTCGTCAGCGAGTTTGGCGTAATAAATGGGTAGCAGTTCTTTGTTTCGCTGCATATCGGATACCAGTGTGTCGCGTACCTTGAATATGTTGTCGGCAAAGGGGAGTGTACGAGCTTTTAAAACAGATGTATATTTGTCGGGGTATTCGGTGAGTTGGAGCGTAGCTGTCGCTGCCCTCTTCCAGAGAAATCCCAGTTGGTATATGACATCGTAGGATAGCCATTCGGGTTGCATACCCGGAGTCGTTTGCGCATAAATTCCGTTGGCCATACTCCAAAAAAGAATCCCGAAAGCAATACGGCGTAACGACCCGGTGTTTTTCATATGACGATGGCGTAGCATGCGGTTTGTTATTAAGATTGTCAGTAATTGCGTTTTTTCTCTTTGGGTTTGTTTTTCTTTATTTTGTCGGGTTTTTGTTTATCGACCGGTGTCGCATAGATGTCCCAATCCTGTTCTATATCCCAATTGGCTTTCAGTTCGAGTTCCTGTGGGTAATACGAAACTTCTTCGGGCTGTCGTTTCTCGGAGTAGTTTCCGGTGTCGTATTTCCCGTTTCCGTTACGGTCGATGAATAAGCGGGCGTAGTAAGTACCCGGATTCATATACATGAACTCGGCTCCTCCGTTGATGACCGGGGCCGTTCTTACGGGTTTGTCTCCTGAATCGAGAATTTCGACAAAAGCGGAATCGGATACGCCCGAAATAGAGAGATACAGGTTGGCGTAATCTTCGAGGGCTTTGACTTTGAATTCTTGTTTATAGGTGTTCGTGAATAGTCCGTAAATATTGGTGAATGCCGTGGAGTCCATAACGATGCGATAGGATTCTCCCGGAGTCCATTTGTAGGTGAGTGTGTAGTCCCGGATAGCAATGGAGTCTTGGAGGAATGTGTACAGGGAGTCGGCAACAGGTATCCACAAGGTGTCTCTTTTTTGTTCCAGATGTATTTTCCCTGCATCGTATGTTTGCAATGGTTCGGCAAAGGAAAAACGAAGCGGTTTATAAACATCGAGAGAAGAGCTTATCTTGGCGTTCATTTGCATGAATTGGATTTCGGGAACTTCGATGGAGTCGTTGTCCTTGTCTTTCTTTTTTTCTTTTTTCTTGGGCGCTTTGACTTTTTTCATGATGAATTTGAGCGTATCGTTGTAGAGAGACAATTGTCTTAACGTGTCGGTACGGAAATATTCGGCCGTGAATAAAAGTGTATCCATGTTGTAAATGAGCGAGTCTTTTATCCAGTATTGCAGTGTGTCGTTGTGGAACGAGCGTTCGAGAATGGCCCAGTCTTCTTGCTCGAAATTCAGCGGTTTCAACTTGGGCAACGAATCAGCGGGGGCTTTGAAATAAAGGTCGATTTTACGACGGTCTTTTCTTTCGCTTTTATCGAGATATTGAGATTGGAATCCTTCGTTGAATGCCGTGAGCAGAATATCGTTCGGATAGAAATGGGTGTGGTTGTATTCGATAATGGTGTCGATGGTGACGCTGTCTTTCCAAATGGTGTCGACGTGTAATTTAACATCGGCCGAAGGAATAACGATAGAATCGAGAAAAGCGATATCTTCCGACGGGTTGTCGAAGCGGTAGTCCCGGTTCATGTCTTTCAGCGCGAATAGACGGTATTTGCCGGGTGTTACATTTCGTATCGTGAAATGACCTAATTCGTCGGAACTGGCAATTCTCTCTAATGGGAGTTTCTGGAAAGCCGAGTCTTCGAGGTCGCTGTGTAATCCTACCAACATGCCGGTTATGGGCTCCAAATCCCGGGCATTGAGTAGTATTCCCGAAACTTGCAGAGAGTCTATCTTGGGGCCGGTCGAAAAGGAGTAGGCGAATCCATAGAGCGGATTACGCTCGTTGTTGTCGATGATGGCATCGGAAAAGTCGATGGTATAGGTCGTGTTGGGTAGTAACGAGTCTTTAAGAATCACGGTTATTTTACGTCCCGAAGTACGAATTTCGGGCATATCTTTTTGGGGGGGGGAGACGATTACTTTTTCGGACGGTTTGTCTACTTGAATGATTTCGTCGAATTCGATTTCGATTTTCTGTTTCGAAACGTTCAATGCGTTAGGAACCGGCATACTCTTGATGAATACAGGCGGTGTTTCATCGCGGGGACCACCCCCGGGTCTCGACATGTTGGCGCAGGAATATATGGAAATCGCCAGAATGAACGAGGCGACCAGCCGATAGACTGTTATCGTGGAAAGGGGGTGTTTCGGATTCATCGTCGAATATTTTATGTAAAGATAGTACAAATAAGAACAGAAACAAGTTATGTCCTGTTTTGCCGAATCGATCTATTTGCGACAAAGATAGTGCAAACCGAGACCAAAAGCAAGTTTACTTATTTTTACCGATGTGCAGCCTATTTTCAATTTTTTCATCACAGGGGGTAAATCGAGTTCCTAAGAAAAAGGAGGCTAAAAAAGATAGTATATAGGATTTTTTGTAGAGCTAACCCCTCCGTCCTACGGACCCCTTCCCTATATTTTGCGTTGCAAAACACCCCGTAATGCTACGGGACACGGCAAGGGAGGAGGGTGGTACTTTTTATTTTATAGTTTGGCATTTTTGTGCAGCAAGTAGGAGGTATCTAACTTTCTCCCTTTTTGCTTGCTCTCTCCCACAAACCGACGGGCGAGGAGAGGGTATAATCTTTTTATTTCAATAGTTTCAATAGCGTATGTTTGTATATGAACAGCCGGACTTTATCTGCCATTACCGATACGATGAATACTCCCGCCATAAACAGCAAGGCATACGGGAATGATGGGGTGTAATGCGCTTCGATATAGTCGCATGCTGCGCAGTATAGGGGTTTAATGGAGAGGTCGTTATGGATTAAATATACGGCGAACGAGGAAACTGCGATATAGTTGATCCATTTTATGCTACCGATATTTAGTTTTTTGAAGAACAAGAACAGGGCTATGGATTCGAGAACGATAAGGGGGTTGAGGTAGCTATAAGGGGTAATCGTGAATCCTGCTTTCAAGATGAGGGCGGCGATGGCTACCATAATGAATCCGGTAACGAGGTAAACACCTAAATAGACGTATTTCGAGAGATCGAATATGCCGTCTTGTTTCCGGCGGAGATAGGCTCCTATCAAATATAGCCCCACGAGGCTGATGATGCTCATGCCTTTGTTGAAGTCATAGGCTTTTCCCAAGTAGCCGAACAAGGTGCTGAACAGATAAAAAGCAAGAATGAATATACCCAACTCCCGATGTGTCGATTTTTCGATGAAGCGGTTTATCATCGGGGCCAGTATGTACAGTCCGATGTACGCTTCGATAAACCAGCGGGAGAATGTATTGTGATATAATGTCTTGAATAGGTCGGTCATGTTGAAGGAATCGGTTGCGGCGGATACGATAACAGGGCATACGATCGCCCAGAACAATATTTGAAAAAGGAGGTTGGAGAAAGATTTTAATTTCCAACGGATACCGAAGTACCCGGAGATGAGAATAAAACAATTGACACAGACGAAGCTGATACTACGCAATTCGAGATCGAACAGTGTGCCGAGCGTGTCGTGGGCCAATGTGTCGTGTGTTGGCAGCGTCCGGGAAGGAATATAATGAATCATCAGAACCAAGAACATCGAAAGTATTCTCAGAAGTTCGATATTTGAACTACGCTCTTGTGGCTCTCTTTCTATTTTATTCGTATAATTGGGCATAATTTATAAGGGTTAATAATCGATTTACCGTCACATCGAAATATCGGAAATGTGGCGCTTCGGTCGGGGCGTGAGCCTCGGGTTATAACCAAAGTACAAAAATAATATTAAATCTTGAAAAAGATATAACCGTTTTCTTTTTCATGTTTCTTTGGGGGATTGTGCTTTATCGGTGTAAAAAACGCTAATAATAAATTCTGTGAAAAAATAATATATCTTTGCACCTTGATAAAAATACGAAATTCATTAAACAAAAAATAAAGTAATAGTCACATGCAAAACAAAGGATTTATTAGAGTCGTTGCGGTTTTGCTTACACTTATCTGTTTGTTCTATCTTTCGTTTTCGGTTGTAACCGCTATTTACAATAATAAGGCGAAAGAGTATGCTGCGGGCGATGAGGCTAAGTATAAACATTATATCGACTCTATCTCTACGGAAAAGGTGTATTGGTGGTATTACACGTATCAGCAATGCCGTGAAATGGAAATAGGTTTGGGTCTTGACCTGAAAGGAGGTATGAACGTAACGCTGCAAATTTCTGTGGCAGACGTGCTCAAATCTTTGTCGAATAATAACCCGGATCCTAACTTCAACGCAGCTATCGCTGCCGCTCAGGCTGCTCAGGCCGGGAACAACGACTTTATCGTTTCGTTCTACAACGAATACAAAAAGATAGATCCGAATGTGAGACTTTCGGCTATTTTCAGCACTTTCCAGTTAAAAGATAAAATAACCCCCAGATCGACTAACGACGAGGTAATCTCAATTCTTCGCGAAGAATTGAATAGCGCGGTGGATAACTCGTACAACGTATTGCGTACTCGTATCGACCGTTTCGGTGTGGTCGCTCCCAATATTCAAAAGTTGGAAAAGGACGGTCTTATTCTTATCGAGCTGCCGGGTATCAAAGAACCCGAGCGTGTGAGGAAATTGTTGCAGGGTAGTGCTAACCTCGAATTTTGGGAGACGTATAAACTGGAACAACTTGCTCCGAAACTCGATGCCGTAAATAACGCTATCGCTGCGGCCAATGCGGCACAAGAGCCGGCAGAGGAAGAAGCTCCGGTCGTTGCCGAGGCTACGCCCGATACCGCAGCCGTTGCAGCTGACAGCACGGCTTTGTCGTTGAAGAAAAAATTACAGCAGGAGGCATCGGAAGCCGAAACTATGGAGCGTATCCGTAAACAGAATCCGTTGCTTTCGTTGATGAATTATACCCAAAGCTACGGAGGATCTCCGGTTATCGGTATTGTCAATAAGAACGATACGGCAGCGGTGAATGCCATGTTGGCAAGCAAAATCGCCCGCGATATTCTTCCGAGCGACTTGATTTTACGTTGGACGGTAAAAGCCATCGATGAAAAGCAAACCATGTATCAGCTTATCGCATTGAAAGCCGGTAAAGGTGGCAAGGCTCCGTTAGGTGGCGATGTAATAACCGATGCTCGTGACGACTTCGATAAGATACAGGGTTCTGTGGTGAGCATGACCATGAATGCCGAGGGAGCCAAAGTATGGGAAAAACTTACTCGTGACAATATCGGCAATGCGATTGCTATCGTGTTGGATAATCAGGTATATTCTTTCCCCAATGTCAACTCGGCTATTTCGGGCGGTAGTTCGCAGATTACCGGAGGTTTCTCTCCCGAAGAGGCTAAGGACTTGGCTAACGTGTTGAAGTCGGGTAAGATGGCTGCTGCCGTGACTATTGTTCAAGAGGATATTATCGGTCCTTCGTTGGGACAGGAAGCTATCCAAAGCGGTGTGATTTCGTTTGTCGCCGCTATCATCTTGCTGATGATCTATATGATCATGATGTATGGGGCTACTCCGGGTCTTATCGCCAGTTTCGGTGTTATATGTAACTTGTTTTTCACGATGGGTATTTTGGCCTCGTTACAAGCGGTGCTCACGCTTTCGGGTGTTGCCGGTATCGTTTTGTCGATGGGTATGGCTGTCGATGCCAACGTGCTAATATTCGAGCGTACCAAAGAGGAGCTTCGTTTGGGCAAGAGTTTGAAATCTTCTATCGCCGATGGTTACAAGCATGCTTTCTCTGCGATTTTCGACTCGAACTTGACTACGATTATTACCGGTTTCATTCTATTGGTATACGGGACAGGTCCTATCAAAGGTTTTGCTACGACATTGATCGTTAGTATTCTTACTTCGTTCTTTACGGCTATTTTCATTACCCGCCTTATCTTCGAGGCCGGTTTGAATAGAGGTAAATTCAATAATCTTACATTTACGACCCGCATATCCAAGAATTTGCTTACGAATACGAGAATTAATTTCCTCGGTATGCGCAAAATCGGATTTACGGTTGCTATTGCTATCATTGTAGTTATGGTAGGTTCTTTGGCAATCAGAGGTTTGAATCAGGGTATTGATTTTTCGGGTGGTCGTAATTATGTAGTTCGTTTTGATAAACCGGTGAAACCGGTTGAAATCAGTGAGATGCTGAAACCAGCTTTCGAGGGTAGTTCTCTTTCGGTGATAACTATCACGAGCGACGATCAGGTGCGTATTTCGACCAACTATCGTATTGCTGATCAAGATGAAAATATAGATAAAGAGATCGAGACGAAACTTTATGAGGGAATGAAGAGTGTTTTAGGGGATGCTTCTTATGAAGAGTTTACCGAAAATATGATTCAAAGTCGTCAGAAAGTAGGACCGAGCATTGCCGATGATATTAAGGTGGGGGCATTCTGGGCTGTCATTCTTTCGTTGATAGCGATGGCTCTTTACATCTTGTTGCGATTCCGTGATATTTCGTTTAGTGTGGGTACGTTGGCTTCTGTGGCCTTTACTGCGTTCTCTATCATTGGGCTGTATTCTTTGCTGTATGGTATATTACCTTTCTCTATGGAGATGGATCAGTCGTTTATTGCAGCTATATTGACGGTAATCGGTTACTCGGTAAATGATACGGTGGTAGTATTCGACCGTATTCGTGAAGTGAAGGGTTTATATCCGAAACGAGACCGTGCACTCGTTATTAACGATGCTTTGAATAGTACGTTGACTCGTACTCTTAATACTTCATTAAGTACGGCTATCGTATTGTTGTGTATCTTTATTTTGGGTGGCGATGTTATTCGTAGCTTTACATTTGCTATGTTGTTCGGTGTGATTGTCGGTACGGCTTCGACCTTGTTCGTGGCTACTCCGATTGCTTACGAAATCCAACGACGTAGTATCGCTAAAAAGGCTGCCAAAGAAGCCGCTGCAAAATAAAGGTAAGCGTATAAATACAAAAAAAGGAATCCGGATTCGGATTCCTTTTTTTGTACCCTCGCCGAGAATCGAACTCGGATTTAAAGTTTAGGAAACTTCCGTTCTATCCATTGAACTACAAGGGCATTTCGGTCGACAAAAGTAGTATAAAATTTTGTAATAGTCAACCTTTGCAGCATATTAGTCGAATATGGCTCGTAATATTTCGGGAGACCGGAGTTCCGAAATGTCGGGTTGGTGTAGCCGGTAGTATGTTAAGATTCGGTCGAGTATGGCGTTTCTCTCTCCCCGATTGAATTTGAAGTGGCGAAGATTATTGAAATCCATACGGGTGAGCCGGGCGAAAACTTCGGCTTCGCGGGCATCGAGTGTGTAGGTGTGAATGGGGTGCGAGGGGGAGAAAATTCCGTTCAACATGTCGAAAGAATATCCGGTCCGGTAGGTCTCCATGTTGGGGCTGAACCCGAAAAAACTGCATAATTGCAGCAGGAAACAGAGATGAAAATTGGCTTTACCTTCTTCCATTATATTGAGGACTTGAATGGAACGGGCGATGAAGGCGAAAAGCGGGAGATTGGGCTCGGGTTCTTTTATGGTTTGACAGAGGACTTCGGATAAAAAGAGCGCTTCTGCATTTTTTACCGGATCGGAATAGATGTTTTGAAGAGGTAAAACCGTGCGCGCTTCGATGATTTTTTGCAATTCCCGGCTGTTCCGGTAGTCTATATCAAGTTCCAAAATAGAGAACGGCATGAAGAGGGACCGAAACATGCGAGCTTTTTTCCCACCCCCTTGTGGAATAAGATAGGAAGATCGGCCATATTGTTCGGTGTACAAATGGGCTACCGATATTTTGTCGTTATAGGGAATGATGTGCAATACTATTCCTAATGTTTTTTCGAGCATTCTCCCGGTAAATTTTTCTACAAAAATAGTTGTTTTATCCAAAGGCCGGTACTGGTTCGGCGCATTGATTTTATTTATTCGGGAGCAGTGGTTGTATCGGGAGTGTGAAAATTGAGCTTCACAGCAAATATTGTACAGATACAATGCATTATATTTGTCCATATAAAAGGCTGATGATATGGAACAGTTAGATGTATTCGATTGCTCGAATGTGCTTATAGCGAGTTATTTTGCCGATGATCGGGAGTGTGCTCATGAAAATCGGGAACATACGCTCATTTATCAGTGTTCCGGTAGATTGGAGATCGAGGAACGTGGAAAGAAAACCGTTTTGTATCCGGGGGATTGCGCTTTTATGCGGCGTGATAACCGAATGTGGTTGCAAAAGAGGGTCGGGAAGGGTGAGCCTTATCGTTCCATTGTGTTGAAATTTTCGAAGGCTTTTTTGAGGGAATTTTACCAAACACTCGATCGGCAGCAGATTCCAATCGACTCCAAACGAGAGAAAGCGAGCTTGCTCCTCTTGCCGAAAAATAGACCGGATATCCGCTCTTTGTTCGAGTCGGTTATTCCGTATTTCGATGCCGGGGAGAAACCCTCGGAAAAGATTTTGAAATTGAAGATGATCGAAGGTGTGTATGTCTTGCTCAATACCGACCGTAATCTGTATGCATCGTTATTCGATTTCGTGGAACCGTGGAAAATCGATATTCTCGATTACTTGAACGAGAATTATATGTGCGATCTCTCGATGAAAGAAATCGCCAGTTATACGGGGCGTAGTTTGGCTACTTTTAAACGGGATTTTGCCAAAGTGAGCGATTTGACACCTCAGAAATGGATTGTCAGACGACGTCTTGAAGCGGCGCATGATTTAATTCGGTCGGGGAAAAAGAAAGTTACGGAGGCTTGCTTCGATGTAGGCTTTAAGAATCTGTCGCATTTTTCCAAAGTGTATAAAGAGACCTATGGGGTCGCACCATCGTGGCAGGGTGAGCTTTATGGCAAATAGATTTGAGCTTTATAGCAAAATCGTTGCGAGATCTGTTTCGTACCTTTGTACATCGTGCGTAAATAAACGATGATCGATGGAGACTGATGTCTGTCTGTTTCCGATTTCCCATTTGCCTGATTTCTATATGATGGGTTGGAGAACTGGTATTTTGTAGTGTTCAATTAAAATCATAGGGTATGAAAACAAAAGTAGTTTTATGGGTTTTATTGTCAATTTTAATATTTCCGATTATGACAAAATCACAAGAGAAAGTCCGACAGACAGCCGGACATGATGCGCTTGGTGAGTTCGCTCCCGAGTTTGCGCATTTGAATGACAATATTCTTTTTGGAGAGGTATGGAGTCGTAACGATTTGCTTTCGCTTCGTGACCGCTCTATCGTGACTGTCGTTGCTCTCATGTCACAGGGGTTGACAGATTCTTCGTTCAAGTATCATCTTGAATCGGCCAAGAAGAACGGGGTGACCAAAACTGAAATCGCTGAAATTCTTACTCACGCTGCGTTCTATGCTGGTTGGCCCAAAGCATGGGCGGCATTTCGTATGGCCAAAGAGGTGTGGGTAGACTGTGCGGATAGTACTGTTGCCTGTTCGCTCGATGCGTATGCTCAATCCATTATTTTTCCTGTCGGCAAACCTAACGATGCGTACGCCAAATATTTCATCGGTCAAAGCTATCTCGCGCCTGTCGTGACAGAAGGTATTCTCATTTCGAACGTTACTTTCGAGCCCGGTTGCCGTAATAATTGGCACATACACAAAGCTACCAAAGGCGGAGGTCAAATATTTGTGTGCGTGGGTGGCAGAGGTTATTATCAGGAATGGGGAAAAGAACCGGTGGAGCTTTTCCCCGGCGATGCGGTTTATATCTAGGCCGGTGTGAAGCATTGGCACGGAGCTGCGCCTGACAGTTGGTTCTCGCATCTCGCCATAGAGGCTCCCGGCGAAAACAAGAGCAATGAGTGGCTCGAACCTGTGAGCGAAGATGAATATTCGGGCGTTGTCCGTCATCAACGCTGAGCCTCGAAATAGCTCGAACAAGTTTGTCTTTTTCTCGGCTTATAGTTTATTTCAAAATGAACATAGTATGAAACAGATAGTATTGATACTTATGAGTATTCTCAGTTTTAGTTGTTCGTCACAAACTCAACGACAGGTGACAGATACCACCGAACCGGTGAGTAAGAAAATTCTTGTGGCCTATTTTTCTTGTACCGGAACTACCGGGAGGGTGGCAGAGTCCATTGCCGGTGCGGTCGATGGCCGGCTTTACCGGATTACTCCTGCCGAGGCCTATACTTCGGCCGATCTCGATTGGAATGACAAGTCGAGCCGGAGTTCGGTCGAAATGGCCGACGAGGATTCTCGCCCCGAACTGGGTGGGGAGCCTCTCGATATGAAAGATTACGATATCGTATTTCTCGGCTATCCTATTTGGTGGGACTTGTGTCCGCGTCCGGTCAATACGTTTCTTGAAAAATACGATTTTTCCGGTAAAACCGTTATCCCGTTCGCTACTTCCGGGGGAAGTTCGATAGCCCATAGTGTAAGACAGCTCAGGAAACTTTATCCAAACGTGACTTGGAACGACGGCAAGTTACTCAACGGAGGCGTTGCGGTGGCTACCGAATGGGCTAAGCAGGTTGTTGAAAATGGTAAAAAGGAAAGTCGGTGAAAGCCGTTATCTCGATGAATCGAGCTTTATGACAAAGAGTTTTGAGCCCTGTGGCAAAGTCGCCACGGGGCTTTCTTTTTAACTTTGTAACGGATATAAAATAGATTATTATGAATGCTCATACTATTTTTGAAAGAGATCTGAACGGAGAGATGGTCTCCCCGTCGGATCCGGGATACGATGAATTGATAAATGCCATTTGGGATACTATGAAAATGGCGACCGAATTGAATACCGGTTATCATACACCCGATGAGGTTCGTCGGATATTGAGTGTAATTCTCGGGTGTGAAGTGGACGAATCTATTACTTTGTTGCCTCCGTTTTATGTGGATTATGGGAAACACATAAAAATAGGGAAAGGTTGCTTTATTCAACAGTGTTGTACGTTTTTCGGACGAGGGGGTATTACTCTCGGTGAAAATGTCTTTTTGGGACCGAAAGTAAATATTATTACTATTAATCATGATCCCGACCCGGAAAATCGGGATGCGACTTATGGTCGCCCTGTTGTTCTTGAAGATAGAGTTTGGGTCGGAATCAATGCTACGATTCTCCCCGGAGTGAGAATAGGATACGGGGCTATCGTGGGGGCGAATAGTGTGGTGACCAAAGATGTGCCGCCTATGACAGTTGTCGCAGGTAATCCTGCTCGGATTATAAAAGAGTTGAAAAAATAATCGATATGAAAGAGATAAATAAAACGGAAATCGGTCGTCGTGGATTTCTTAAAACGGCGATGTTAGCGGGGGCAGCATTGACTATGCCCGCAGGATTGAATAGGGCTGGCCGCTAAAACGAAAAGGGAGATCGGAGGCTATTATAATGCAGGGTAACAGCGGCAAGTAGTTTTTTAATATGGGGTAGAGCCTATAATAAAAATTACTAATGTAGATCGTAGTAGTTTTTAGGGGTAGTAGTTCCTGTTCGAGCGGGAAAGTCTGTGCAGATTGTATGCGATAGAAAGGTAAATGAAAGATTTTTAGGTAAAAATTTTGTCAATTCAAAAAACAACTCTATATTTGCACTCGCATTTGGAAAGGGCGCCTTACTTTATATATCTAAGGCGCATTTTTATCAAGGGCCCATTCGTCTATCGGTTAGGACGCAAGATTTTCATTCTTGAAAGAGGAGTTC
>OGKG01003563.1_pt1 | contig 14356 bp, 16 predicted proteins | sample 1572201 | NCBI WGS metagenome assembly OGKG01 (sample SAMEA2582146, study PRJEB24529) | metagenome | biome: Human gut stool | place: China | collected 2011 | reverse complement strand
TCCCCTACGATGTGCTGGACCGGGTCTCCGTCCGCATCGTCAATGAGGTGCCCCACATCAACCGCATCGTCTATGACATTACCTCCAAGCCCCCCGCGACTATTGAGTGGGAATAAATATTTAGTGTTTTTTGAATCCTGAAAAGCGTTGGTAATACAGCGTTTTTCAGGATTTTTCTTTTTTAGCGGCTACAAATTGGCTACATTTACAGCGATTTTTGTAGCCAGAGGCTCACGGCATAATGCCGTCAAGCTGTCTGGCTACCTCCACCTGCTTGTTGGGGTACAGGTGACTGTACGTGTCCATCGTTGTCTGTACCTTTTCATGTCCGAGCCGCTCCGCGATCAGCAGCGGAGAGAAGCCCATCTCCACCAGCAGGCTGGCGTGGCTGTGTCGAATGTCATGCACCCGTATCCGCTTCACGCCCGAAGCCTTGCAGCCATACTCCATTTCGTGGTATAGAAAGCTCTTGGTGTAGGGAAAGAGCCTGTCGTCCTTTTGCAGCCCGTAGCAATGGGACATATACTCCTGCAAACAGTTGCAAAGGCCGTCGGGAATAGGGATAGTACGGATGCTTTTCGGTGTTTTCGGAGTGGTGATAATATCCTCTTTGCCGAGGCGCTGATAGCTCTTGTTCACCGTCAGGGTCTTCTTCTCGAAGTCGATGTCCGACGGTGTGAGTGCCAGCAGCTCTCCCTCCCGAATCCCCGTGTAGTACATGGTCATGAATACCGTGTAGCTGGCGGGACGGTCTTTCATGCTCTCGATAAATGTCTGGAACTCGTCCTTTGTCCAGAACAGCATTTCATCGGCTTTCTTCTTGCCCATGCTCCCCGCCTTGTGGCAGGGATTTTCTTTCAGCCCATAGTATTTGACTGCGTAGTTGAAAATCGCCGTGAGCTGGTTGTTGATGCACTTGAGATAGGTCTGGGCGTAAGGCTTGCCGTTTTCATCCCGGTAGCTGGTCAGGGAGTTCTGCCATTGGCGCACGTGAGTGGGCTTGATCTCGTTCAGCGGGATTTTCTTGAAGAAAGGCGTTACCTTCAGGTCGATCAGCCATTTCTTGCTGGCAACGGTTGAGGGCTTGAGGCGGTGCTCCATATCCTTGACATACAGAGAGATGAAGTCACCGAAGGTCATGCCGAGGCTGCCCGTGGATTGGCTGATAAAGTCACGTTCCCATTGCAGGGCTTCCTTCTTGGTGGCAAAGCCACGCTTCTTCTTGTGGATGGTCTTGCCCGTCCAGTCCGTCACGCGGATCTGGGACATCCAGCGACCGGTGTCGCCGTCTTTTGTTACTGACATTTTTACCTCCTTCCCTCAAGAATCAGGCTTTGATCAGGTTATTCACTCGTTACTCTCGCTTTTACCGTATTCCTTTTCCAGAAACTCCGTCCGCTTTGCGATTCGCTCATCGCGGTCAAGCTCCTCCGGCTCTGTGCATTTGACTGCGTTCGCGGCGTAATATGCCAAAGTCTGCTCCTTCCAGCGCTTATATGCTGCCTGCGTGGAGTTATAGGCGCGAAGCTCGCTGCGCTCGTCCTCCCACTGTTCAAGAAAGAGGCACATATCCGCATTGAACTCCGCCGTGCTCTTTCCATCAAAGGAAACCGAGCACTCCCATTGCTTGCTGCGGGGCGGCTTCTGCACATTGATCTTGAAGTCGATGCCCTCCACCGTTTCCAGCTTAAAGAGGAAGTCCATCACATCGGCAAGCGTCCTGATCTGTGTCGTGCTGGATTCATACCCAAGAATATAGGTTGAGGTCGTGTCCAGCAGGTCTGCGATCTGATTGACAACGGCAATCGACACTTCAATCTCTCCGGTTTCGTACTTCTGTACGGTGCGGAGAGATTTTTTCAGCATTTGTGCCAGCTCGGTCTGGTTCAGCCCTTTGCGTTTTCGGAGCTGCTTGATTCTCTGCCCAATGGCGGGATAATCGAAATTGTCCATGTCTGATTCACCTCGTCCATATCATACCACAGAATAAAGCGAATTGCAAGTGCATGTTTTTATTTTCTAAAGGCTTGACAGATGCATCTTGTATGCGTATAATAAAATATGCACTCAAGATGCGTATTTCAGAGAGGATGGAGAAAGGAGGGCGAATAAAAAATACGCAGGCCGAGGCAGATCACATTAAAACAGGAGGTACTATGAGAGCACAGTTTATCACAGCGTCAGAGGTGGCGGAGATCATGGGCATCAGCCGCAGCAAGGCATATCAGATCGTCCGGGAGATGAACAGAGAACTGAAAGCCCAAGGTTATCTGACCGTTGCCGGAAAATGCCCTGCCCAGTATTTCAAGCAGAAGTTCTACGGCTTCCAGATTCCCGGAGGTGAGCGAAATGACGGGAAATGAGAAAACGACCGCCCTCATCCCATCTGTTGGCGCAGATGGAGGGCAGCCGCCTCACGATTCAACTAAACAGAGGATACCACATGAAACCTGCGAAAGCAATCCCCCTGAGGAAAATATTGAGGAAATGCGCGAGAAAATCCGGCGCATGAACGATCCGCGTTATCTTCATACGGTTTCCATGACAGAGCTGTATCAGACCGCCTACAAGAGCAGACCGCCCGTCATAGACGGTCTGCTCTACTCCGGGGCATATATCCTCGCAGGAGCGCCCAAAATCGGAAAATCATTTCTGGTAGCGCAGCTTGCCTACCATGTCAGCACAGGGCAAAGGCTGTGGGGCTATGAAGTCCACCAGGGTACGGTTCTGTACCTTGCGCTGGAGGATGATTTCCAGAGAATCCAGAGCCGGATGTTTATGATGTACGGCGTGGCGGATACCGCCAGCCTGCATTTTGCAACGGCAGCAAACAAAATCGGAAACGGTCTTGACGAGCAGCTTGAGAATTTCATAAAGGAACACCCCGACACGAAGCTGGTTATCATTGACACCATGCAGAAGATTCGGGAGGCCGGAGGCGAGGCTTACAGCTACGCCAGCGACTATGAGATCATCGGCAAGCTCAAGCGTTTTGCGGACAGGCACAGCATTTGCATCGTTACCGTTCATCACACAAGAAAACAGCCAGCCGGAGACAGCTTTGAAACGATCTCCGGCACGACGGGACTTCTCGGTTGTGCAGACGGAGCACTCTTGATGCAGAAGAAGAAACGGACAGCATTGGAGGCCACGGTCGATGCCGTGGGGCGAGATCAACAGGATCAGATTCTATATCTGAAAAAAGATGCCGACACGCAGATATGGAGCCTTGAACGGACAGAGAACGAGCCGTATCAGGAGCCTCCCGACCCTGTATTGGATACGGTTTCCCAGCTTGTTTCCTCCGAAAGCAGAGAATGGGCAGGCAGTCCGACCGAGCTTGCGGAAGCGGTGAATACAGGCATGGCGGCAAATGCCCTCACCAAATACCTGAACGTTAAATCCGGCAGGCTGCTGGACGAGTACCATGTGAGGTATGAGAACAGGGCCAAACACTTCGGGCGGCAGGTGAAGCTCACCTATATGGTAATCGACAATGTTGAGTACGAAGTAATCGAATGAGGACAGCGCGACGGCTGCGACGGTCGCGACGGTGGAAATGATGCCATCAAAGCAACCGTCGCAATCGTTGCGACCGTCGCGGATAGGAAAGGATAGGAAAATGAAAAGCGTACAAATCCCCTATGATCTGTTCATCGACCTCGCCATGTACCATCTGCGGGGCGAGGATGATTTTGAAGAAGAAATCCGGCAGGGCTTGGAGCAAAAGCTCGACGCCATGCTGAACCGGCAGCTCTATTCCCGGTACAAAACCGCTCCCAACGAAGAAGAACGGGAGCAGGCGCGGCAGGAGTATCTTGACCGGCGTACCGATGGACTACTCCTCCTTGGGAACTGTGACAGGAGCGTGCCACGCTCCTGTGGCTGGCAGACAAGGCAATGCATTGGCTGCTGTCCCCTCGCATCCCCGTCTCCATCGAAAAACCCGCAGATTTTGAGATGGATGGCGGAGAGGATTTTCAAAATTCTCTCTGCCTGTGGGCGGCAACGTTGAAGCAAATTCGATTGCTGAAAGGCTGGCGGTCACGCCGTGGATTTTGCAAAGTGGGTACTACTTGCAAGCCACGGCAGAGGCTTCCGCAGAAGCCGCATTCCCCGTTCCCCCTCGGAGAGCCCACGATACTTTGCAGCCGCAGGATGAAAGTATCATAGTGGGTTATTACACTTCCGCAGAAGTGCTCCCCCGAAAGCCACCTTGTCCTGCGAAATCTGAAATCAGGAGGTAAATGCCCATGGCAAGAGGCGACGGTATCCATCGTACCAACGCAAGAAATATGAGGCTGACCGCTGCCAGAATCGGCAACGCGCAGCAACACAACGAACGGGAAAAGGAATCCTATGTCAATCAGGATATTGTCCCAGAAAGAACGCGGCTCAACATTCATTTCAAGAAACCAACCGCCGGATATGCGGAGATGTTTGAGCAGTTGAAAAAGGACGGGATCATCTCCACCCGTGGATTAAAAGAGGATGCCTTTCTCTACGGCGAACTGATTTTTGACGTAAACACCGCCTACTTTCACAACCACGGCGGCTATGACTTCGCAAAACAATTTTACACCGATGCTTACAAATCCGCAATAGAAATCGTCGGCGGCGAGCAGTATATCCTTTCGGCGGTCATGCACGCCGATGAGCGCAACCGCGCCATGTCTGACGCGCTGGGGCAGGACGTGTACCACTATCACCTTCATGTGGTCTACATTCCCGTCGTGGAAAAGCAAATCCTGTGGTCGAAACGCTGCAAGGATAAATCGCTGGTGGGAACGGTCAAGGAAACGATACAGCAGGTCAGTATGAGTAAAAAGTGGGATTCCAAGCCCGCGCTGGACGAACATGGGAAACCGCTGCTGAACGCAAACGGAAAAACTGTGCTCCGAAAATCCTATTCTGTTCTGCAAGATGATTTCTTCGCCGCCATGCGAAAGGCAGGGTATGACGATGTGGAGCGAGGCGAGCGCGGCAGCTCCGAGGAACACCTGACGGTGACGCAGTTCAAGGTGCAGCAGGAACAGGCGCGGCTGGCAGAATTCACAGAGCAGAACCGTCAGCAGGAAAAACAGGCAGCAACGCTTGGAAGCAAAATTGAAAAAATCCAGAATCAGCGGGTCGATGTGCGGTCTATCGAAAAAATCGTGGCAACGTCCATTCCCTTCTCATCCAAAGTTGCCGTGGAGCGTGAGGACTTTGACCGACTTTCCACTCTGGCAAAGAAGTACGTTACAGCAGAGAAAAAGGAATCCAAACTGCAAAAGGCGTTGGATGCGGCAAACAAACTGATTGCAAAACTCAAGGCTGAGATTGACGGTTTGAAGCAGGAGATTTCCGATTATAAGTCTGTTCGCGGCAAGCTCCGTGCAGCAGAATTGGAGCGTGAAAATACGGAGCTGCGCGGGAAAGTCCGCAGCTATGAGGATGTGATTCAGCGCAATAATCTGTGGCGATTCTTCCATCCGCACAGAGAAAAAGCGGTCACGAGAGACGAAGCTCGCTGATTCCTGTGTAGAGCCGGAAAAAACGCATTTTATCGAATGGAAGCGCGTCGGACAGGGCCAGACATCGTCCGGCGCGCTCCTGTTTGAAAATCGCCGTTTTCTTCAAGTCAAGATCCGGAGAAAACAGCCGAAAAATGCCACTCCTGTGCGACAGAGGGCAGAAAGGAGAGTTTATGAGAACAGGGCTTACGAAGCAGGAAAAGACCACTAATATTTGGTTTGACGAGAAAGACCCCCTTATCCATATCCGCACCCACAACACCAACTTGAAGAAGCGGCTGCTTGCTTACAGCCGCCGCTACCCGGCGATCTGCCAGCAGACCGACACAGACCCGGACACGGGCTGCATGGAGTTTGTGATTGCAAAGGGGCGTTTCTCTTTCCGTCTGACCGCACCGTATTCCGACGAGCACCGTCACGCAGCAAGCGAGCTTGCCAAGAAGAATGGACTGAAAGAACGTGTATAAGGACATAGCCGCCCGCAGGAGTTCGGATGCTCCTGTGGGCAGCTTTTTCTTTGCAGAGACCATCTCACGTTCTGGTGAGATTATCTTGCGAACATCGTCGTTTTGTGCTATAATACAATTAGTTTAAATTTGGAACGGAGAATTACAATGTCAATTTCCTACGATAAGCTCTGGAAGCTGTTGATCGATAAGAAAATGAACCGGACGGATTTGAAGGACGCATCCGGTATCAGCTTCAATGTGCTTGCCAAGATGGGAAGAAACGAAGCTATATCAATGGAGAGTTTGTATAAGATTTGCGCTGCATTAGATTGCGGCATTGGCGACATAGTGGAGTTTATAAATGATGAAAATGATTGACCATGTTTGTGCGGCTACGGTCGAGTACATTGACCACATGCCAAAGTCCAAAAGAAAGAAATATGGGCAGTTTTTCACAAGCAAAGAAACTGCCGTTTTTATGGCAGGGCTTTTTTCGATTCCCGAAGGTCGCACTTCTCTCAGCATCCTCGATCCAGGCGCTGGTTCAGGAATTCTTTCGGTTGCACTCCTTGAACGATTGGAGTCAAACGCCGAGATTGATTCCATTGAGCTGGTTTGCTATGAAAATGATGCCAACATTGTAGACTTGTTGTATTCAAATTTGGAGTGGGCATGCAGACATACAACGAAAGATGTTTCTTTCAGAATTGTAACTGATAATTACATTCTCAGTCAAATGCTTGAGTACAATGGTATGCTGGGTGCAAGTCCGGATGCAGATAAGTTCGATATGGTTATTGGCAATCCGCCTTATATGAAAATTGCCAAAGATGCGCCAGAGGCAACCGCAATGCCAGATGTATGTTACGGTGCGCCTAACCTATACTTTTTGTTTGCGGCTATGAGCATGTTCAATCTCAAGGAGGACGGAGAGATGGTGTATATCATCCCTCGCTCATGGACATCCGGTGCGTACTTTAAGCAATTCCGCAAACGTTTCTTTGAGGAAGGTGCATTAGAGCATATCCATCTGTTTGTCAGCAGGGATAAAGTATTTGAGAAAGAAAGTGTTTTGCAGGAAACTATCATCATTAAAGCAAAAAAGACGCAGAGCAAGCCAAATACGATTACTATTACGACTACACAGAGTAATGCTGACTTCTCTAATCGAACTGTTTTTGAAGCTCCTTATTCTACAGTAGTAAACGGTGATGCGTCCTATGTCTATCTGGTGACGAGCACCGAAGAAGTCCAAACTCTGAATGAGCTGAACCGATGGACAGATACTCTTCCTGACATTGGGCTAAAAATGAAAACAGGGTTAACGGTTGATTTCCGGAATCGTGAAGCGTTGCGTGATTCAGCAGAAGACGATGCAGTTCCACTGTTTTATTCGCAGCATATTCAGGACGGAAAGGTAGTATTTCCTGCCGGAAAGGAACATGAGTACATCGTTACCGAACAACGCGGACTTCTACAGGAGAACACCAACTACTTGTTCGTGAAGCGTTTCACCGCAAAAGAGGAACATCGCCGCCTGCAATGTGGTGTGTACTTAGCTAGAAAGCATCCTGAATATGCGGAGATCAGTACACAGAATAAAATCAATTTTATCAGCGGACTCCGCGAGTTATCGGAGTGTGTTGTCTATGGACTCTATGTGCTATTCAATTCCACGTTGTATGACAGCTACTATCGCATCTTGAACGGATCTACACAGGTGAACTCCACCGAGATCAATTCCATGCCAGTTCCACCTATGAATACGATTGAAGCGATGGGAAAAGAATTGATCCGTGTTAGAGATATGTCGGAAGCAACTTGTGACAATATTTTGAGGAGCTATATATGAGTAAATTAGAGGAAGCAAAAGAAATTTTGAGTTCACTAAAAGTCCCGGCAAAACAGCAAAACGGTATGTGTTGCTGTGTATTGCTTGCAATGGCTAACCTAACAGAAGAACAGGCATGGGGTTCTGCCGCAAATAATTGGATTCGGATTCACGATGTCATTGCGTTCGCAAACAGCAATTACGGAACGACCTATGCAGAAAATAGCCGCGAAACCTTCCGCAAACAGGCCATGCATCACTTTAGAAATGCAGCGTTCATTGAGGATAACGGAAAGGCAACAAACAGTCCAAACTATCGGTATCGCTTAACGGATGAGATGCTGCGCTTGATTCAGAGCTTTGGCACTGCAAACTGGGAGAGAAGCTTGGCGCGTTTTATGGAAAATCATGGCTCACTTGTTGACCTCTATGCCTCTAAACGGACAATGAGAAAAATGCCTGTAAAAATCAATGGCGAAGACTTCACATTCTCGCCGGGCAAGCACAACCAACTGCAAAAAGCAATTATCGAGGAATTTGCGCCCCGTTTCGCGCCCAACTCCGAGTGCCTGTACGTTGGGGATACCACAGAGAAAGACTTGGTTAAGAACGTGGACAAGCTCCGCGCTTTGGGCTTTGAAATAACCTTGCACGACAAGATGCCCGATGTTGTCCTCTACTCTGAAGACAAGGATTGGCTATACTTTATCGAATCGGTTACATCTGTTGGGCCGATGGAGCCTAAGCGTATCAAAGAAATCAAAGAAATGACAACAGGCGTTACAGCCGGGAAAATATATGTTACGGCATTTCTGGACTTTAAGACATTCAAAAAATTCTCAGAATCTCTTGCGTGGGAAACAGAGGTCTGGATTGCCGATATGCCAGATCACATGATCCATTTGAATGGAGATAAGTTTTTGGGTCCGAGGGTTTAAGGTTGCGGGAATGGAGTCGAATGAATTCGATTTGATAGAGGGTTACAACCCTATAATCTATGTTAGGCTACCGCTATTGACGTCCCTACTGTTTGCTTGACGATAACAGAGGGATACAACTATACAGAATCAGGATGGCAGGTACCAAATGAAGTCAAATAAAGGTTTTGCTCATTCCAAACAATCTTACACTGCGTTCCTGCTTGGTAAGAGAATAGACCTGCGGAGGAAAATAAATGGATCAGATTTCGTTTGATGATTTAATACGAGAGCACGAACTATCAAAATTACCGGGAAGAATTGCGTTCATTGATGAATGCGGCAATTTTGGATTTGATTTTGATAGTGAAGGTGTCTCAAAATACTATATCCTCTGTGCGGTAATTGTCAAAAACTCAGAGCTATCACAGTTGCATAATGCTGTATTAAAAGTCAAAGAGAATAATGGCTTTAAGGATACTGAAATAAAGTCTAGCGCGATAGGAAACAATTATAAGCGAAGGAGCAAAATTCTCGCCGAGCTCCTTCCTATTAACTTTCGTATAATTTTATTCGTGGCTGACAAACAAGCATTCATAAAGGATAGCCCGCTAACAACATATCGGCATTCGTTCATCAAATTCCTACATCAGCGCCTATATAATGTTCTCTATGGTGCGTATCCAAAGCTCCAGATAATTGAGGATCAGATTGGTACAAGCGAGTTTCAGACTTCATTTAAGAAATACGTGAGAGAACATCGACCAATAAACCTCTTAGGGGAATATGAGTTTGATTACACGGACAGCCGCGACTCCATTCTTGTGCAGTTAGCAGATTTTGTCGGGGGCACGATAGGCAAGAACTATACCGATGATTCAGCTCCTAATTATCTTGAAATGCTGAAAGGGAAAATCATCTGTATTGAGCGCTTTCCCAATGACACAACACCATATTTTGGAGCAGCATCCGAGAAAGACAGAAGATACGATGAAGATGTGTTTAACTTGTCAGTTCATCGGGCGAGGGACTTCATTGCATCGCATGAGCATGATGATGATTTTGAAAAGCGATTACAAACCGCTCTTTTGAGATATCTTTTGTTTCAGGTACATAATGTTGATGCCCACAAGTATATTTCATCACATCAGCTTTTGTCCGTTCTCGATGAATATGCTGATAAAAAAGTTCGTCCTAATTATCTGTATCGTCGTGTGATTGCTCCATTGAGAGATGCCGGCGTAATATTGGCTAGTTGTGCTCATGGGTACAAAATCCCCATTTCCGTGGAAGACATCACCACCTATTTTAATCAAACCCACATGATCGTATCTCCTATGCTTCATAGGGTTGAGATTTGTCGAAACTTAATAAAACAGCAGACAAACAATGCGCTTGATGTACTGGATGATCCGGCATTTCTAAAATATAAGAACTATTTTGATTGAGAAAGACATCCTAATTGCTATCTTACGGCGTAGATTTCCCTGAGATGTTGAGGTGAGTCAGGCGGTCAATTCCGGGTGATTATTGGCGGGAATCATATCGAAACCTGTCGCAAATCATTCAAAATAAGTCGTTGCGAACGGTTAGTACGTATAAAATGGCTGGCTACAAAACGGCTACAAAATTCGTAAGGGACCTATGTACAGCCCGAAATACGTGGATTATTTGGACGAAAAGCGTATCGAGAGTGCATTTTATAACCCTAAATCAAAGCCCAAGACTTGAGTGGGAATAACTGCAATAACCCGCCGGTTCGCTGCAACGCAGCGGACCGGTGGGTTTTTCTTGATATACTGTCAGTTTGCTGCCAAAACGTTTTGACTGTGAAAAAGCCATGTGGTAAAATTAATTCAAGAATGAAAGCGAATTGGGTCACGAACATCTAATTTCTCACTTTTGACGCTTTGAAATCCGGCGAAAAGGAGGACAACGGAATGGGAAGCATCGTCGAAGCCGCCCTATATGACACTGTTGGGAAGTTTTTTCTGCTTTTCGTGATCGTGCCTGCGGGGGTTATCTTTTTGGGATATGTGATCTACATGATCGCGAAAATCATTCAGGAACTGCGAAAAAAGTAGAATCTATGTATAAAAAGAGCCTGCGTCCCAAGCCGGGACGCAGGCTCTTTTTAAAGCGGTTTACCGGAGGGGCAGGGACACCGCCACGGTGGTGCCTGCCTCCGAGCTGTTCTCCACGCACACGGTACCGCCGTGGAGCTTGACGATCTCCCACACCAGCGAAAGCCCCAAGCCCACGCCGCCGTATTCCCGGCTGCGGGACTTGTCCACCCGGAAGAAGGGCTGAAAAATGCTCCGCTGAAAGCGTTCCGGGATGCCGGGGCCGGTGTCGGACACCCGGATCAGCAGCTTTTCGGGTTCCGGCGTGACGGAAAGGCGCACAGAGCCGCCGGGGCGGTTATACTTGATGGCGTTCTCCGTCAGGTTGAACAGTAAGCGGTAGATCAGCGTGTCGCTGCCGGTCATGACGCCGTCCCCATCCCGCTCCAACGTGATGTTGTTTTTCTCCGCCAGCGGAGCGAGATCCGCGAAAATTTCATCGATCATAGGGCCGAGCTCGATGTGATCCGTACAGGGCACCGCCTGCAAGCTGCACATTTCCAGAAGGGTCCTTGTCATCTGGGTCATCCGCTCCGTCTGCTCCCGCAGAAGGCGGAGGAAATCTGCGGTTTCCGGCAATACGTCCGGGTGCTCGGCAGAGAAAAGCTCTACCTGCGCCTGCATCAGCGCCAGCGGTGTGCGCAGCTCATGGGCGGCGTTTCCGGTGAATTGCCGTTGGGCTGTGAAGCCCTCGTCCAGCCGCTCCAACATCTGGTTGAAGGAGTCGCTGAACTGCCGGAATTCCGGCAACACCTCCTCTGTGATCTTCATATCCGCCAGATTGTCGGGCTGCACCTTTTCCACCTGCGCCACGAAGGTCCGCAGGGGTCTCAGCGCCCGCCCGCTGACGAAATAGGCCAGGATCCCTCCAAGCAGCGTCACCACTGCCGTAATGTACCAGTTAGTTGCTGTGAAAGAGGTTTGCGCTCCGTAGATCACGATGGTCAGGTTGGGGTCAAGCCCCTCCCGACTGGGGTCGAAGTATTCCACCGCCCCCTCCGAGGGATCGATGGCGGTGGAGAGGTTGGCACCAATGGAGTCCATATAGTGCCTGCCGGAGCAGCCGAGCAGCCAGTTCATCGCCATGCAGGTGGAGCAGATGAGCAGAGCCGTCATCAGGGTGATCCGCCATTGCAGAGACAGCTTTTTCATGCCTGCTCCTCCTCAATCAAATATCCCTCGCCGATGCGGTTGCGGACGGGGTCATAGCCCAGCGCCGCCCGCAGTTTTTTCCGCAAAGCGGAAATGTGTACCCGGATGGAGTTGCTGAAATTGTCCACGCTGTTGTCCCAGACGTGCTCCAAAAGCTCCTCCTGACTGACGGGCCGCCCCTGGTGGAGCAGCAGGTATTCCAGAATGCCGGTCTCCTTTCGTGTCAGGGCCAACGGCTGACCGGCGGCGGTGGCGGTGCGGGAGCGGGCGTCGAAGGACAGCGGGCCGCAGTGGAGCACCACATCGTTCTGGGTAAACTGCCGGAGGGTCAGGCTGCGGATGCGGGCCTCCAGCTCCTCTAAATGAAAGGGCTTTGCCAGATAGTCATTGGCTCCGGCGTCCAGCCCTTCCACCTTGTCAGCGACCTCGCTGCGGGCGGAGAGGATCAGCACCCGCGTCTCCCGGTCGGTCTGGCGAAGGGTACGGAGCACCGTCATGCCGTCCGCTCCCGGCAGGTTCAGATCCAGCAGTACCAGATCGTACCGCTCTGAGCCAAGCAGGTCGATGGCGGTGTCACCGTCATAACAGGGATCCACACTGTAAGCAAGACGGCGGAGACTGCGGACGATGGTCTCGCAAAGGGCACGTTCATCTTCAACTACAAGAATACGCATAAAAACCTCCGGCATAATAATCTGAGACTGTCAATAAAGTGGTAAATTCTCCGCGAAGGTAAGGTAGGGCAGCCGTTAGCGGCTGTGCCGCTTTACGGATGCCGCATACCCCTTGCGGGTGAAAGGTGTGCGCGGGAAACCCAAGAAGGGGAAACAGGCGAAGTGCCGCCGGTGGCGGATAAAACGAGCCTGTTTCGAGGAAGGCCCCGGTTTCTGTGTGCAAAGCGCACGGAAACCGGCTGGGCTGACGGTGTATTCCTGCTCCACGCGTGGCGAAAAGGCTTTTTCGACACGCTGAGTGAACCATTTGTGTTCATTATAGCACAGGCAGATAAGATTTCTGTTAACTTTCTGTTCTTAACGAAAATCTTACATCTCCTGTGGTACAATAAGGCAGCAATGAAGGGAGTGAGCAAATTGCCGCAATCGAAAAAGACAATGGCACAGGTCGGTTTGCTGTTGGCTGGGGCCGCCATGGTGTGCGTCGGCGTACTGCGGGGCGAAACGGCCACGGTTCTGAGCAAGGCCATTAAAGTATGTCTGGAGTGTGTGGGTATTGGATAAAAAACATCAAACAATTTCCCATCTCCTCGCCCGCTGGCGGGGATGGATTCAGGCGGGGGCGGCGCTGCTGACCAATCTTCACCTGCCGAACTTCTTCAAGGGAAGTCTTTATCAGGGGGCGGGAAAAACCGTCTGCGTGCCGGGACTGAACTGCTATTCCTGTCCCGCGGCGTCCGGGGCCTGTCCCATCGGGGCGTTTCAGGCGGTGGTGGGCTCATCGAAGTTCCGTTTCTCCTATTATATCACAGGCTTTCTCATCCTGTTAGGGGTTTTGCTGGGACGCTTCATCTGCGGCTTTCTCTGCCCCTTCGGATGGTTTCAGGAGCTGCTGCATAAAATTCCCACGAAAAAGCTCTCCACAAAGAAGCTGAAGCCTCTGACCTATCTCAAATACGCCGTTTTGCTGGTGATGGTCGTTTTGCTGCCGGCGTTTTTGGTGAATGACGTGGGTATGGGGGACCCCTTTTTCTGCAAGTACCTCTGTCCGCAGGGCGTGCTGGAGGGGGCGATCCCGCTGTCCCTTGCCAATTCCGGCATCCGGGCAGCGCTGGGCAAGCTGTTTACCTGGAAGTTCAGTATTCTGCTGGCGGTGGTTGCGCTGAGTGTGGTGTTCTACCGGCCGTTTTGCAAATGGCTCTGCCCGCTGGGGGCGTTCTACGCACTCTTTAACCGGGTGTCCCTCCTTCAGATGAAGGTGGACGGGCATAAATGCGTTTCCTGCGGGAAATGCGCCAGAGCCTGCAAGATGGACGTGGATGTGACGAAAACGCCCAACCATACCGAGTGTATCCGCTGCGGGATGTGCGTCAGCGCTTGTCCCACCGGGGCCGTGAGCTTTCGCTACGGCTTTGGAGACGGAAAACAATATACAAATACGATCAAAGAAAATACGGAGGAAACAACATGAAGATGAAGAAATTGACCGCGCTGCTGCTGGCAACGCTGATGGTGCTGTCTCTGGCCGCCTGCGGCGCGAAGGGTGACAGCAAGACCGAAAACAGCGGCGACACGGCCCAGACGGAGGAGGCCGCCGCTACCTATAAATCCTTGATGGACAGAGAGAACGAGATCCTGGCGGAGAATACGGAGCTTTGGGAAAAGGTCTTTCTGGCGGCGGACAAGGGCATGAC
>OGKG01003560.1_pt1 | contig 14375 bp, 6 predicted proteins | sample 1572201 | NCBI WGS metagenome assembly OGKG01 (sample SAMEA2582146, study PRJEB24529) | metagenome | biome: Human gut stool | place: China | collected 2011 | reverse complement strand
TTCCCCTCTCGAATTTTTGTCTAAAAAGTGTTGCACTTGACTTGACAATCTACCCAGCCCCACATTCACCCCCTTTCTGGGGAAAGGGGGCAGGGGGATAGGGATAATAAATCAGAAGTTTATTTTATTTCAAAAACAGACTATTTCTACAAGCAAAACGGAGCATATCTTCCTGATATGCTCCGTTTGCTGTTATTATGCTTTTAGTTTGCGTTTGTCACAGCGGCAAGTCTTGTGTAGCTGCTGTAGATGACCGTGTCGCCTGAGGTCTTGTATGCTCTTATGCGGAATGTGTAGGTCGTACCTGCCTTAAGGTCGCCCGCTATAAAGCCTACAGTGTTATTTGTGTAGGTTCTTAACACTTCCGTCCATTTGCCGCCCTTGTACTGTTCAACGATATATCCTTCTGCGGAGTTATTCTTTGCCCAGCCTATTATAAGCTCGGAGGATGTCGCTGAGATTTTTTTGAAGGATGTAACGTTTGAAATGCCTGAGCTTTCCACTGTTTTAGCGGCAAGTCTTACATAGTCGCTGTACTGTACAGATCCGTCGGATGTCTTGTACGCTCTTATACGGAAGGTATATGTCGAGGTAGCGTTAAGTCCTGTAGCCGTACAACTTGTGGAGTTGCCGTTATATATCTCGTTCCACTTGCCGCCCTTGTATATTTCAACCGAGTAGCCGTCAGCCTTGCTGTTTGTTGCCCAGCCGAGCGTAACCGAATTTTCGGTTGCGGATTTACAGGTGAATGATGTAACGGGGTCCGGTACGGATGAATCTGCCGTTTTAGCGGCAAGTCTTGTGTAGTCGCCGTAATACATTGTACCGCCCGAGGTCTTGTATGCTCTTATACGGAATGAGTAAGTCGAGGAAGCGTTAAGTCCTGTTGCGGTGCAGGATGTGTTCGCTCCGCTGTATATCTCGTTCCACTTACCGCCCTTGTAAATTTCGACAGTGTAGCCGTCTGCCTTGCTGTTCTTGTTCCACGCAAGAGTGATCGATGAATCGGTTGCGTTTGTGCTTGTGAAGCCGGTAACACTATCAACCGTAGTATCATCTGTTACCGCAGAATTGATAACGGTGAGAGTAAATGTGTCTGTAGTGCTGTCGCTGAAGTGATATACTATTTCGTGCTTGCCGTTGGCAAGAGCCTGCGTGAACGGCGTGTTGAGTGTCACCTGACTTCCGTTCCACGAGTAGTCTGTACTGCTGTCAAGTGTTTTGCCGCCGCAGGTTATCTTTGATATAGCCTGACCGTTCAGCACGAGCTTTGTAAGTACAGTCGCAGGAGCAGAGCCGTCAAATGTGCCTGTCTTGTCGATAAGGTGTGCGCCCTCGGCTTCCTGCTTTTCGCCGTAGAAGTATACATCGTCGATTATGTAAGTGCCTGTGTCGGTGTTACCGCCATTGCCTGCATAGAATGAGGCCTGTACAATACTCGTTGTGTCAAGTGTAGCAGAGCCTGACTGCCAGCTTGGAGCGGCAAATTCCTCAAAAGGTATCTCAATTGTTTTTTCGCCGGAGAAGTTGACTGTTATTTCTTTTTCAAAATAGTTGTCGTTTTTATCCTTGAGCTGAAGCGTAAAGCTGTTACCGCTGTTGTCGCCGGTAAGGTTTATGCTGACACCCTTGTACTGTGCAACGTTACGCTGTGACAGCTTGCGGTTCACACCGCAGTATCCGTTGGGCGAGCCTACATTGTACTCGAATTTCATCGCTTTGCCGTTTGCGTTGTCAACAAGCGAAACCGTTACGTTGTTTCCGCTTGTATTCGGCGTGTATGCACTGCTTAGCTGAGAATCGTCTGTGTAGCTTTCAAAAGTATCTATATCCTCAAGTGCCGATGTATCTGTTACGGTAAGCAGGAATTCGCAGTCTGCGCCCTCGTAGAAGTCGAACACGAGCGTTACATTGCCCTCGCCGAGAGATTTTATAAAGCTGTCTGAGAATGTGACTAAGCCGCCGTTATCTGTATAATCCGTACCTGCCGTGAGATATTTGCCGTTTACCGTTATACCTCTGAATTCGCTTGTCTTCTTGTCGTAGCCTACATTCACCTTCTTGTAGTGACGCAGGTTCTTGTCAACTGTAGCGATATATTTGTCAAGTGTAGGTGCGGGGATCGATACATCGGTTACGTTTACTGTGAACTTCGGGCTGCTGCCTGCCGTACAGTCAAGCGTGAACACATGGTTTTTAAGCTCAAGTGTTTTAAGATAGCTTGCCTTTATAGTTACGGAGTTATTGTTTATCGTGAAGTCCTTGCCTTCTGTAAGCGCATTTCCGTCAAGGGTTATACCGCTTATTGCACCCTCCTTCATAGTTGCTGTTACCGTAAGGTCGGTATTGTCCGCTCTGTCGAAGCTCAGCTTGTCATTGACTATCGTGTTGACGTTATTCTTTGCCGCCATATTTGCGGCGTGCTTTATGATAAGCTGTCTTGTGCTTTCGGTATCTGTTCCCTCCGGACCGTAAACGGTATACTGGTCATAGTCGGGATAAAGTACGCCGTCAATGTATGACGCTATCATCCAGTAGTTTGTGCCTGCATATTCGACCGTATCGTAGACGTTACCCTCAAGCACCTCAAACCACTGCTCGTACTCGCTGTCACGGATAGTCCTGTTTGTAAGACCGAATTCTTCCAGAATGACCGGTTTGTCAAGCTCCGCACAGGTTTCGCCGTGTATCTTAAACCAGAGCAGATCGTCCTGTCCTGTGCCTGTATGCTTCATTCCCCACTGGTCAAGATAAAGATGAGGAGTACCGAAGTCGAGCGTGTCGATTGTCATCAGTTTTTCAAAGTCAACGCCCTCTGCACCGTAAAAGGCATAGTTTGAGGTCGTATATTCGTCAAAATATCCGTAAGGTCTGTTGAAGAAGCCCTCGTCGCCGAGCGATACCATGTGATTCGGATCGATGCTCTTTACATATTCGCTCATTTCCTTTGCCCAGTTATAAAGGATATCGTCCTTACACTGAGCATCGGTATTGCATCTCGGCTCGTTTGCAAGCTCCCACGCAAATACGGAAGGCTCATCCTTCAGCTTTCTGTTTGTATACGGGTTCGTATGGTTCAGCAGACCGTTGATGTAATCCTTATACCAGCCCTTGAGCGTTTCGTTTGTGTAGAAGTCATCTTTTTTAAGTCCGGTTATGCCAAGCTCCTCTGCCCACTTGACGTATTGACCCATACCGCCGAAAGCATCCCAGTAGTTAGTAAAGGTGATAAGCAGCTTCATACCGTGCTTTTCGGCCTGATATAATGCGTAGTCGAGCTTCTTTATGCCGTCTTCACCGAAGTTTGTTACCGGCTTACCAAGGTCCTTGTCGAAATACTGAAAATAAACTCCATCCTTTTCGCCCGAGCCGTCATTGTTGTTTGTAAATACGGGCTTTCCTTCGCTGTCTGTCGTGCCTGTCTTGACACCTACATCAAGGTTGCCCCAGACTCTGATAACTTTCAGCCCCATCGCCTCTGCGTCTTTGAATACGTTGTCTACCGCCTCCTGCGATTTGAACGTAAGGTAGTAGCAGTTTGTGCCTGCATAGTAGAACGGACTTCCGTCAAGCATGAACCTTGTTCCCTGCGCATACGCAAATCCGCTCGGAACACCCTCAGCCGCCGCACCCGTGCTTATGAAGAACACGGATACAGGTAAAGCTGTAAGCGTCATTGCCGTGGCAAGCGCCGAGCTTGCCAGTCTTTTCTTAAAACCTGTCATGATTTCACTCCTTCTGCTATTATTCTGATATAGCCTCTTGGCTTCTTAGCTTAACCTCATAATATCATGTGGCTTTATTTAAAGTCAACACTTTTAACTAAATTTACTTAACAAAGTCGATTTTTTCTGTGAATTTCACAACAGCTCAAAGTGCTTTATGTGCATTTAATACAATTTGAAGTAATATTTACACATAATTTCGCCAAAGCGAAACTAAAACAACGGCTTGAATGTTCAGTTAGCCTGTTTTTTAGTTACTTAATGTAACGTTTCATGAAACTAACGAAATTTACATTTATAGGTTAAGTTAAAAAGAAAGAAACAACTGTGTAACAGACAAAAAAACGAGCGGCGGTTCATAAAACCGTCGCTCGCAAAGCCGTGATATTATTTTGTTGTCTGCACCGTTCTTACATTGTCGCTGTATATTGTCGAACCGTTTACGGTAAGATATGCTCTTACACGGAAGGTATATGACGTACCTGCCTTAAGATTCGTTATCTGGCAGGAGGTGACTGTGTTTGAGGTGGTTTTTGTTACAAGATTCCATTTCCCACCCTTATAGATCTCTACGATATATCCTGTTGCACAGCTTTTTCTTGCCCACGAAAAACGGATTGATGAAGCTGTGTTGCTTGTCTGCTCCCCAAGCTTTGCAACGGGGTTAAGACCTGTTGTAGCAGTGCTTTTCAGATATTCGCTGAATACGGTTCTGCCGTTTTTCACCTTGTAGCTCTTTATGCGTACAGAATAGGTCGAGCCTTCCGCAAGACCTATTATCTTGCAGGAAAGTATCGTGTTAGAGGTTGCACACAGCACCTGTTCCCATTTTCCGCCCCTGTAGATTTCTACTGTATATCCGTCGGCTACAGCATTCCTTTTCCAGCTGAGAGTTACCTGTGAAGCGGAATCCGCTTTATATGTAAGGCTTGTAACGTTGGGTATACGGGTGTCGGCTGAGAACGTAAGGTAATCGCTGAAATATGTGGTTGCGGTTGTCTTTTTGAAGGACTTTATGCGCACTGAATATGTTGCGTTTGCCGAAAGCCCTGTTGCTGTGCAGGTAAGGGTCGTGTTGCTTTTTGCGTTTAAAATCTGCGTCCACTTGCCGCCCTTGTAAATCTCAACGATATAGCCTGTAGCGGCTGTATTCTTATTCCACGAGAATGTTATTGACGATGCTGTATTGCCGGACGCCTTGAAGCCTGTAACGTTTGCTATTCTTGTGTTTACTTCGGCTTCAAGGTATTCGCTGAATGAGTACGCACCGTTTGCAAGGCGGTAGCACTTGATACGGGCTTTATATGTTGCGCCTGCCGCAAGACCCGTTACCTTGCAGGAAAGAGCAGTGTTGTTCTTTGTGGTAAGGACTGTATTCCACTTTCCGCCCTTATAGATTTCAACGACATATCCCGTAGCCGAAGCGACCCTGTTCCACGAAAGTGTAACAGAAGAAACGGTTGATGACTTTGCCGTAAGACCTGAAACACACGCAATTCTTGTAGTTGCCGCAATATTCGTATAATCGCTGCAGACAACAACACTGCCCGTTTTCCTGTATGACTTTATGCGGAATGAATAGCGTGTTTCGGGAGCGAGTGAGGACGCTGTACATTGTAAGGTCGTGTTGCCTGTTGTCTTTAGAATCTGAGTCCATTTTCCGCCCTTGTACTGCTCAATGATATAGCCTGTGGCATCGGCGTTTTCAGCCCATTTGAGCGTTACTGTCCTGCTTGTCGTCTGCGGAGCTGTGAACGAGGCTGTGTTTGGCAGAACGGTAGTTGCAACGGCTCTGATATAGCCGCCGTACTGAACGGCAGAACCTGACACTTTACGCAGTCTTACACGGAATGTATAGGATGTACCGGGAGTAAGATTTGTGACGGTGAGAGCGCAATTGGCACTGCTGTCGGTCTTGGAAATCCGTACCCATTTGCCGCCCTTGTACTGCTCGACCTCATAGCCGCTGCCATCGGTTGACATTGACCACTCGAGCGTTATGAATTTTGGGTTTTGACGGGTTACTTTGAGGTTCTTGACATAGCCGAGAACGAGAATGTCGGTGTAGTCGGACTTGTAGGAATAGCCGCAAACCGAGCATTTATGCAGGGTGTAGCCCTTTGCGTCATAGGTCGCATCGACCACGGTATCAACGTATTTATGACCCAACGGATCAAGCTCTCTTGTAAGCACCTTGCCGCAGACCGTGCAGCTGCACCGTTGTTCACCGGGTTTAGTACAGTCGGGATTTTTGGTTGTTTTCCAGGCGGTATAAGTATGGTTTCCTGTGGGGGAAACATATATTACATCTGTCTTTTCATCGCACTTCGTACAGTGGCGTGACTGCGAGCCTTGCTCGGCGCAGGTGGGCGCTTTGTCGAGCGTCCATGTCGATGAAAAGCTGTGTCCTGTGGCATAAGTGGTATCTTCGGTTTTGTGGGAATCGCAGACCGTGCAACGGTAAGTTATACAGCCGTCATTTGTACAGGTTTCCGACTTTATTGCATCGACCTTATAATCGTGATAAAGATTCGACTTCGGAATGGTATAAGTTTTCGACGAACCTGTTGAAAAATTGACTTTCAGTTCACCGTCACTTTCACAGGTGGGCTTTTTGGTAAACGTTCTGCCGGTCAATGTGCCTGATGTATCAACAAGCAGGTTTTGAATTTTATCTTTGCCCGTAAGTTTTTGTGAAATCTCTCCATCCGGACAGATTACAAGTATGATTTCAGCCCAGTTGAAAGCATCATAACTGAAAGAGGTCACAGAAGAGGGAATGTTGAGCGAGATCAGCTTTGTTGTCTGGAAGGCTCTGGATTCGATAGTGGTAAGTCCGTTACCCTCGATTATTACATTGCGTAAATTGTCGCAGGAGGCGAAAGCGGCATAACTTATCTTCTTGACGGTTGCAGGGATCGTAATATCAACTATATGGTCGTTTCCGCAGAATGCGTCGTCGCCGATAACTTCAACGAAGCTCGGGATCTTTGTCATTGACGAACCTGTGGCAGAAACAAGCGTTTTGCCGTCCTTAGAGTAAAGATCGCCGTTTATAGCCTTAAAATACTTATTGTTGCTGTCAACAGTGAATTTAAGACAGTTGTTTCCCGAGAATACATCGGCGGCTATAGTCTTTACCGAGCTTGAAATAGAAATGCTCTGTATGCGCTTTGTGTAAACGAAAGCGCCACGCTTGATCTCGGTAACGGTATTGGGTATGGTTACCTTTGAAACACCGATACAGCCTCTGGTAAACTCTGCTGCTATTACCTCTATCTTGTGACCGTCGATATATCCGGGGATATTCATAACGGTCTTGGTAGCCTTGTCATAGCCTTTTACCTCATCGTCAAACTGTATCCACGAATAAACAGCGTATTTGTTTTTTGAGATCTCTTTATAAAGGAATCGTGAATTCAACTTCTGTGAAATGAAAGTTTTCTGACCGAGTACGTCGCCGCCGATATAAAGCAGATAAACCGAGCCGTCACCGAGCCTTACCGCAGTGGTCGCCATAGATGTGGCTGTTTTCATAGGTATCTCTTCATTTTCACTGTACGCATATCTTGTTTTTGCGGTCAGACCTACCTCACCCAGCATATAAACGGCAAGTTTTGCGCTGGCATAATCGCTGCCTGAACCGTTCAGCACCATAAGATACGGATCGGAATTGCTCTTGTCGTAAGTGAACGATGCCACATACGCCGCAACCTTATCCATCTTGGAAACGTCCGCAATGCCGTTGGGTATGTTCTTGGCGATATAGTCGGCGATTATCTGCTGTGCCTGCTCACGCTGTGCTTTTGTTGCGCTGACAGAAGCGATGCTGACATCTTCCGTCATCACGTCGGATACTTCGGGAACATAGCTGTTTGCCGATACAGCAACAGCCGAGAGCGATACAATAACCGCAACAGACGCTATCACCGCCGGTATTTTCTTGAAAATGTTCATTTCTTCTTATCTCCTGATTTTTCTTATTTTATAACGTCAAACGTTATTTATGACTTTTCTTTTTCCCCTGCGACCCCGCACAGCTGAAACTTTTCCCACTCTGAGCCGTTTCGTAAAAATCGGCTATCAGCTTCATCAGCTTGCTGTCAAGCTCGTAGTAGATTTGCTTATCGACCTTTTCGCTGAACAGTTCTCTTCTATTCTTGTTAGTCCGCTGATTTTTCGGATAGGTCGTTTCAAAAAGCGTGTCAAGCTGTGCCTTGTGCTTTATCGCCCTGTCGCTGTCAAGCGAGTTGTGACCCTTGTTCTTTTCGGTTATAAGAGTGATATTATCGTTTTTTTCAACATTTGCAAGCACGCTGTTTTTAAGGCTTATCGTCTTATCGTCCGTGCTGTGCAGTATAAGGAACTTAGTGCCGTTTGCGGTGGCTTTCGCTATTCCTGCGTGGGCTGTATAGCCTGCCGCCTTGCCGTATTTCATACGCTCGTACAGCTTTATATAGGCTCTAAGGATATATATCCACCTGCCCATCATAGCAGAGCCTTCTTCAAGCACCATTTCGCTTGTTCTGTCAAATCCGCTTTGTACGAATACCGCCTTTATATCATAAAGATGATAGCAATGCACAGCAGATACCGCATATCCTCCCCAGCTGTGACCGAACAGATACAGCGGAAGCGTGTTTGTTTTGGTAACAAAGCTCAACGCCGCATCAAGATCCTCCGCCGACTGAGGAAGCCCACGCAGTGACTTTCCTCCGCTTAAATGACTGCCGCTGTTGTCAAAGGCGAAAATCTTGTATCCCCGTCTTGCAAAATACGCTATTTCGGGCAGATAGCTGAGCTGTCCGTCAAATATGCCGTGTGAGAAAACTATAAGCCCCCTGAAGCTGTCATAGCTTTCATCGTGGTAGTAAAACCCCGTGTACTTATAGCCACGCTTTGACGGGAATGTGACCGGCTCATTTACAAGCCCCTTATAATCGTTAAGGTCGGGCAGATGTGCGGAATCGTATATCTCGAACCGCTTTCCGAAAACGCTCTCATAAAGTATTGCGGACAGCAGAAGGGATATTATCATTATCAGCAGTACAGCACCGAGAATGATTCCGGCGACTGACAGCACCGAAAGAAAAACCTCCACCTGTTTTCCTCCTTATGCCTTTTTTATACGCTTGCTGTTCTTTTCCCAGTGTTCTATAATTCTTGTCTGACCACGTTCCACCGCAAGAGAATCCGCAGGAACGTTCTTCGTGATAGTCGAGCCTGCCGCAGTAGTCGCATTATCCCCGATAGTAACGGGTGCTATCATATTTGTGTTACAGCCGATAAATGCGTTGTCGCCTATTGTGGTGCGGTACTTCTTTATACCGTCATAGTTTGCCGTTACACAGCCGCAGCCGAAGTTTACACCCTTGCCCACATCGCTGTCGCCGATATATGTAAGATGCGCTATGCAGGTGTTTATGCCGATTTCAGAGTTCTTGACCTCTACAAAGTCGCCTATCTTTACGCCGCTGTGCAGATGAGTATTCGGACGCAGATGAACAAACGGACCTGCCTTAGCCTTGCTGTCTACCTTGCTTTCGTGAGCCTGTACGTTGTTCAGGATAACATTATCCTCTATAACGCAGTCGGCTATATAGCTGTTAGGTCCTATCTCACAGCCGTTGCCGATAACCGTCTTTCCCTTGATTATCGTATTCGGAAGTATAACCGTATCGTGACCTATCTTTACGTCCTTGCCGATTATGATTCCGTCCGACAGAGGAATATCCACACCCTCGTCCATAAGCTCAGCGAGCTTTCTCTTTCTTGCGACTTCATTCAGAGCGGCAAGCTGACTGCGGCTGTTTGCACCGAGTACAACGTCCGTGCTGTCCGCCGTGTATACGCCCTTCTTTTCGGCAACGGCAACAGTATCGGTAAGATAATATTCGCCGGCGGCATTGTTGTTGCCAAGCTTATCTAAAAGTCCGGACAGCTTTTCCGCCCTGAACCAGTAGATACCCGAGTTTATCTCTTTTACCTTTGCCTGTTCGCTGTCGCAGTCCTTCTGCTCAACGATAGCTTTGAAAGCGTCATTTTCCTTTATTATTCTGCCGTAGCCTGTGGGATTATCGACAATAGCAGACACTACCGTAACATCGTTACCGCTGTTTTTGTGATACTCATAAGAGCCTGTTATGGTGTCTGCGTCAATGAACGGAGCGTCACCGCACGCCACCAGTATATCCGCATTTTCATCCTGCGCCTTTTCGATAAAAGATTTTGCCTGCATTACTGCGTGACCCGTACCGAGCCTTTCCTTCTGCTCAAATGCGGGGTATTCGCCGAGCGTATCAAGATAAGCCGTTACCTGCTCTTTGTGAGCGCCGACTATAACTGCGGTATTGTCAACTCCGGCCTGCTTTACAGCGTCAAGCACCCAGCGGAGCATGGGCTGAAACAGTACCTCGGCAAGAACCTTCGGCTTGTCGGATTTCATTCTTTTGCCATCACCTGCGGCAAGTATTACTGCGTATTTTTTGTTATCCAAAGTAAGTCATTCCTTTACAGATTTTTAGTAATTTATCGTGTGGCATAAAACCGCCATAGTAATATTATTGTCGCACATTTATCCGTATTTTTCAAGTGCTTTTTAAAAATAATTGCTTTTTTCATTTCACTGTGGTAAAATAAACGATATAGACGGCTTTGAAATGCCGTTTTCACGGCACTGCAATAATTCTATTCTGAAAGGACAGCAAAAATGGCTGAAACTTATATATCCATCGAAAAAATACGTTCACTCGCCGAGGTCGGCACAATAGACGAGTTTAAAGACAGTACGGATATGAATGAGATATTCGCCGCCTGCGCTATCGCAAGCAAGAAATACCTCGGTCTTATCCCTTATGACGAACAGCTTACCGCCGCCGCAGAGCTTACAAAGGGCAGGATCACCGAGATGAAAACGGGCGAGGGCAAGACGCTTTGCGCCGCATTTGCCGCAAGCTATATGGCGAAAAACGGTCACAATGTCAGAATACTCACCTTCAACGATTATCTCGCAAAGCGTGACAGCGAGTGGATGAAGCCGATATATGACGCACTCGGCATAAGTTCGGCTTGTATCCTGCATTCGACAGATATTGCGGATAAAAAAGAGATGTATAAAAATCAGATAGTATATATAACCGCAAGAGAGGCAGGCTTTGACTTTTTGCGTGACTTCGTTGCGAATACGCCTGAGGACTGCGTGCAGACGGATTTCGACTTCTGCATAGCCGATGAAGCGGACAGCATGATGATAGACGAGGCAAGAGTACCGCTTGTAATAGCAGGCGAAACCGCCGTAAAGCCCGATGAAAAGCTGCCCGAGGTATACGAGTTTGTCAAGGATTTTGACAGCAGTATGTATGAGATAAACGAGGAGCTCGGCACTATTTACCTTACCGAAAAGGGCGAGGACAAGTGCGAGGAGCTTATAACGGACGGCTCAGGACTTTATGACGAAGAGAACAACGAGCTTCTGATACGCATTACAGATTGCCTTAAAGCGTGCTTCTTACTAAAAAAGGACGTTGATTATATCGTCAAGGACGGCAATATAAGAATAATAGACGAGTTTACCGGCAGAGCGGCAGAGAACCGCCGTTATCCCGGCTCGTTACAGCCTGCGGTTGAGCTTAAGGAGGGCATCACCTGTACAAGCAGAGGTGTCATAATGGGCGTTGTGCCTATGCAGTTCTATCTGCGCCGTTATCCGCTTCTCAGCGGTATGACCGGTACTGCGAAAAGCTCGGAGGACGAGTTCTGGCAGCTATACGATCTTAAGGTAACCGTTATACCTACCCATACGCCCTGCAAACGTGTCGACCACCCGTATGAAGTATATCTCACAAAAGCGGCAAAGGACAACGCAATTGTTGACTGCATAAAGACCGCCCACGCAAAGAATCAGCCTGTGCTTGTCGGAACGTCAAGCATTGAACTCAGCGAGGAGCTTAGCGACCGTCTTGCGGCGGAGGGCATCACCGCAAACGTACTGAACGCAAAGAACGATGAGCTTGAAGCCGAGATAATAAAGGAAGCCGGCAGACCCGGCGCTGTCACCATATCAGCCAATATGTCGGGCAGAGGTGTTGACATAAAGCTGGGCGGCGCTGACGAATCGCAGAAGGACGAGGCTGTAGCGGCAGGCGGTCTGCTGATACTCGGCACATTTATGAGCGAGAGCGAACGAGGCGATATGCAGCTGCGCGGCAGAAGCGGCAGACAGGGCGATGTGGGCGAGAGCCGTTTCATAATCTCACTTGAAGACGAGATTATGACAAAATACGAGATAAAGAAGTTAATACCGAAAAGGCATTATCCCACTGCCGAAACGGGCAGACCGATTGACGATAAGATTGTACTGCGTGAGGTAGACCGCATTCAGCGTATAGCACAGGGCGATACGCTCGAGTTGCGTAAGCGCCTGCTTAAGTTCACTATGATAGGCGAAAAGCACCGTGACGCAGTGTTCGGCAGAAGAAGAGCATTCCTGACAGGCGAGTCTGAGGTCGATATATGGCAGAACGAATTTGCCGATGATTACAGCACCGCCGCACAGAAGTTCGGCGAGGACAAGGTAAATGCTCTGCAGAAGCGTGTCATATTACAGGTAATAAACGAATACTGGAGCGATTATCTCGATTACACCTCCTATCTGCGTGACGGTATCCACCTTACGAGAATAGGCGGCAAGAATCCTGCCGACGAGTATAACATAACCTGCGAGGAATTTTTCTCAGGTATGGAGGAGCAGGTGATAGATACTATGGGCGAGCGGCTTCAGACGCTTCTCAGCCTTGATAATATAGACGATTTTGTTATAAATACTCCGACAGAGCTGTGGACATATACGCTTAACGAAAGCGGAGAGGAACTGCTCAAAAAGAGCTTTATCGAAACGGCGCTTTCCGAAGAGGAGGAAGAAAGCTATTACGATAACGGCGATGACAGCGACAGCAGGGACGAAGACGAAACGGAAGAACAGACAGACGAAAAGCCGACAAAAAAAGGCTTTTTCGCAAAATTATTCGGTAAGAAGGATTAAGATATAATGGCAGACTGCATAGCGGCAATATCAACACCTATGGCAAGCGGCGGTGTTTCAATGATAAGAATATCCGGAGCGGACGCACTTGAAGTTGCGGCAAAGGTATTTATACCGAAGTACCCCGTGCGTGATATTGAAAAGATGGACGGCTATACCGCCGCATACGGAGATATTATGGCAGACGGTACAAAGCTCGACGACGGAGTGCTTTTAATCTTCCGTGCGCCCCACAGCTATACCGGAGAAAACACAGCCGAGATAACCTGTCACGGCGGCATCCACGTTACCAAAAGGGTACTGCAGGCGGTATTATCCGCAGGAGCGGTAATGGCTCAGGCGGGCGAATTTACAAAGCAGGCGCTTGTAAACGGCAAGCTGTCGCTGACAGAAGCAGAGGGTGTGATTGACCTTATAAACGCAGGCAACGATCAGCTTCTTTCCTGTGCGAGAGCGCAGACGGACGGCGCATTATACCGCAGGATAGAGGCACTGTGCGAGGAAATAATCGCTATTACATCGGAGATAGCCGTATGGATAGATTATCCCGACGAGAGCGAGGACGAGGACGAAATAGCAAAGGCGGACTGGCTGAAAAGCGTCACCGCCGTAAAAGAAAATATCGACAGCCTTATAGCAACGTATGACTGCGGAGAGATACTCAGAAACGGCATCGCCACAGCCATAGTCGGAAAGCCCAACGCAGGAAAGTCAACGCTTATGAATCGGCTTACAGGCGTACAGAAGAGCATAGTGACAGATATTGAGGGTACTACCCGTGATATAGTCGAGGATACGGTACAGCTTGGCGATATAATGCTGAAGTTAGCCGATTGTGCAGGTATAAGGGAAACAGAAGATACTGTCGAGAACATCGGCGTACAGCGTATGATAGAACGTATAGGTACGGCACAGCTTATCCTTGCGGTATTTGACGGCTCAAGAGAGCTGTCCGATGACGACAAGCGGCTGATAGAGCTTCTCCACGGCAAGACGGTAATCCCGATAATAAATAAATCCGACCTTGAAGCAAGGGCGGACACGGCATTTATAGAAAATGAACTCGGTAAAGCGGTAATAATCAGCGCAAAGACAGGTGGCGGCGCAGACGAGCTTGAACAGGCGATAAAACAGCGTTGCGGAATAAGCAATCTTGACGCAGGCGCAGGCTTCCTCGCAAACGAGCGTCAGCGGCAGTGCGCCTTATCGGCACAGGCGGCGGTCAACAGAGCCTATAACGCACTTCACGGCGGTATGACCGCAGACGTTGCAGGGCTTGAGCTTGAAGCGGCGCTTAGCAGCCTTTATGAGCTTAGCGGCAAGACCGCAAGCGAAGAGGTAATAGACAGAATATTTTCACGCTTCTGCGTGGGAAAATAAGAGTAATAAGGGCGGTACTCATTATACGAGTACCGCCTTTCAGTTTGCCGAAAAAACCATTTTTATTAAAGCTACACAGTGAAATATATCGCCAACACCGCTTAAAATACTTCCCTTGCCGATAAGGCATTAATAATTTCGTGAGTGTATCGGTGCAACTGCACTAACATTGACTTTTCAAAAAAACGCCACTAACCTGAGATATATGTACTAATATGCGGACGTGTAGC
>OGKG01003549.1_pt1 | contig 14407 bp, 8 predicted proteins | sample 1572201 | NCBI WGS metagenome assembly OGKG01 (sample SAMEA2582146, study PRJEB24529) | metagenome | biome: Human gut stool | place: China | collected 2011 | reverse complement strand
TTTATTATACCGCTTTTGCCCCACTTGTGCTATAATAACTTTACTAATGTTTGAAATCGCTCCTTTGGGGGCAACACGGAGGTTGGATTCCTATGAAACTGGTAAGCGTGGAAACTCCCGAAAAGAGTGTCTGCAAGATGACCTTCAGCGCAACGGCTGAGGAGCTGGAGACCGCATCCAATGCGGTGTATGAGCGCACCCGCGCCAGCTACACCATCAAGGGCTTTGCCAAGGGCGAGGCCGACCGTGCTCAGATCGAGGCCGACCGCGGCGAGCACACATTCTGGTATGATGCCATCAACGACCTGATGGATCGCGATGTTCCTGCCCTGTACGAGGCCGCCATGGCCGAGCACGGCTTCAAGGCGGTGGATGAGCCCAGCTATGACCTGGTCAGCGTTAAAAAGGACGAGGGCTTTGTAGCCACCGCCACCACCCCGCTGCAGCCGGAGCTGAACCTGACCCAGACCACCGGCTTCCATGTGGAGTGCGTGACCCCCGCCGTCACCGACAAAGAGATCGATGCCGTGCTGGAGCGCCGCCGCAATGCTGCCGCCGAGCTGGTGCCCCACAAGGGCCCGGCCGTCAAGGGTAACATCGTTCACATCGATTACGAGGGCCTGCTGGACGGCAAGCCCTTCCAGGGCGGTTCCGCACAGAACCAGACCCTGCAGCTGGGCAGCGGCCGGATGATCCCGGGTTTTGAGGACGGCATTCTGGGCCACAAGGGCGGCGAGGAATTCGAGATCAACGTCACCTTCCCGGTACGCTATCACGTCAAGGACCTGGCCGGAAAGCCCGTTGTCTTTAAGATCAAGCTGATCGATGTCTGCGTCCGCCAGCTGCCCGCCCTGAACAGCGATTTTGCCAAGAAGGTGGGCAAGGTGGACACCATGGAAGCGTTCCGGGAGCAGGTGCGCAAGCAGCTGCACGACGGCAAGCACGCCAGCGCCCTGAACCGCGCCAAGGATCAGGTGTTGACCCAGCTGGCCTCTGCCGCTGAGGGCGAGCTCCCCAGCGTTCTGGTGGAGAGCACCTACCAGCAGGAGATGCAGAACATCCAGCAGCAGCTCCAGATGCAGCGCATGAGCCTGGACCGCTACCTGAGCCAGATCCACCAGACCCGCGAGAACTTCACGTCCAACGTTCACGCCGTCGCCGAGAAGAACACCCGCGCCCGGATGGCTCTGCTGCAGGTCGCTCAGAACGAGGGTCTGGTGCCCACCGATGAGGAGATCACCAAGAACCTGCAGGAGCGCGCCGACCGCACCAAGAAAACGCTGGAAGAGGTCAAAGCCAACGCCAACATCCCCGCCATGCAGCGCAGCGAGGCCATCCGCCGCGCCGCCGACTGGGTGATCGAGCACTCCACCATCGAAGAAAAGTAAACTTTTTGCGTACCACTTGACTTTTTTCAAAAATCGCATATACTAAGGTTGCAAGGAATTCATGAGGTTCTAAGCTATCCACGCAAAATGGCCCCCGAAGAGATGTCCGCTCTTCGGGGGCCTTGTGCTTACTCGCCCTTCTCAAATGGCCTGTCTCCAAGGAATTTCGGGAGACAGGCTCTTTTCTTTTGCAGTTTATTTTGTCAGAAGATTAAAGCCCATGACCACGATGCCCAGCACGACCAGAACGATGCCGGTTGCACGGTTCAGGGTCTTGGCATCGGCCTTATTGGCAAAGACAGCGGCGATGCGGGCCCACAGCAGGGTGAACAGGACGCAGAGGATGAACACGGTCCAGTCCGGTGCGCCGCCGATGGCAAAGTGGGAGACCGCACCGGTCAGGGCGGTGAAAGTCATAATAAACACGCTGGTGCCCACGGCAGTTTTGAGCTCGTAGCCCAGCACACTGGTCAGGATGAGCAGCATCATCATGCCGCCGCCGGCACCGATAAAGCCGCAGATCATCCCGATGACCACGCCGCAGACGACAGACTGAAGGGCACGCTTCTCAGCAGAGACCCCCTGCATGGCTTCTTTGGTGGTCATAACGGGCTTGACGATGAATTTAATGCCCAGCAGGAACGTCATAAACACCGAGAAGCTGCCCATGGTGGTGGAAGGCACCAGGCTTGCCACCCAGCTGCCCACCACGGTGAACAGCAGCACACTGGCCATCATGATCAGACCGTTCTTAATATCCAGGTTTTTGTTTTTGTGGTAGGTGAAGGCAGACACCGCACTGGCCAGCACATCCGAGGAAAGGGCAATACCGACCGCCATATAGGGGTCCATCCCCAGGAAGGTGATGAGCATCGGGCTGATGACCGCAGCGGCGCTCATGCCCGCAAAGCCGGTGCCCAGGCCCGCGCCCATTCCGGCAAAAAAGGTAACGATGATGGTAAACAGCAGGTTCATCTTATTCTTCTCCTTCCAGGATCGCATCCAGGTTTTCGCTCATCGTATCGATGACTTCAAAAAATATCTCGAGTTTTTCTTCCTCCAGCCCTGCCATCAGGCGGCGGATGAAATCATCCTGCATCCTGCGGCCCTGTTCGATGATGGACTGCGCCTTTTCGGTGCAGGCAAGCTCCGTTTTGCGGCGGTCACCCGGCACCGGACGGCGCTCCAGAAAGCCCTCCTGCACCAGCTTGTCCACATTCACCGAGACAAGGTTCGCCTTGATGTGGCGCACCTCCACGATATCGCGGGCGGTCGTGTAGTTGGGGTTGTTGGCAAGGAACATCAGGATATCAAACGCTGTCTGCGGCAGGTGCAGCTTCTGGCACAGCGGCTTGCAGACGGCGCTGTACGCAAGGCCCGTCTTGTTGGCAAATTCCACACTGGGGTTCAGCTCACGCATTGCGCGCCCTTCTTTCTCTCTTTTTGAATTATTCATTTTTGAAGTATTTTAGCACAGGAAATCTCTGTTGTCAAGGGCAGGTGGCGTAAAATCTCCTGCTCCATATATTTTGTCCAACGCAAAAAGCCCGCACCATGAAAATTTTCACAGTACGGGCTTTTGATATGCTTCAGGACAGGGTCACAGCACTGCCACGGCAAGGAACCGCACAATGAGCGCGGCAAGCCATGCCACAACGCACTGGTTCACGACCATAACGGTGGCCCAGCGGCCGCCCATTTCCCGCTTGACCGATGCCACAGCGGCGATGCAGGGGGTGTAGAGCAGGCAGAACACCAGCAGGGGAGCCGCTGCCGCCGGGCTGAGCGCCGCGCCCAGTGCGGCAGAAGAGCCATACAGGATGGTAAGGGTGGATACGACGCTCTCCTTTGCCATAAAGCCGGTGATCAGTGCCGTGGACACCCGCCAGTCGCCAAAGCCCAGCGGTGCGAACAACGGCGCAATGCCGCTGGCGATCCAGGCCAGAATGCTCTCCTGCGGGTCTGCGGTCAGGCTGAGCTGGAAGTCAAAGTTCTGCAGGAACCAGATGATGATGGTTGCCAGGAAGATGACCGTAAAGGCACGCTCGAGGAAATCCCGGGCCTTTTCCCAGAGCAGCTGGGCCACATTTTTCAGGCCGGGCAGGCGGTAGTTGGGCAGCTCCATAACAAAGGGCACGGCCTCGCCCTTGAACAGCGTTCCCTTGAGCAGAAAGGCCATACCAATGCCCACAAGGATGCCCAGGAAATACAGGCCCACCATGACCAGCGCGGCGTATTCCGGGAAGAAGGTCACCGCAAACAGGCTGTAGATCGGGAGCTTGGCCGAGCAGCTCATAAAGGGCGTGAGCAGGATGGTCATTTTCCGGTCCCGCTCCGAGGGCAGCGTGCGGCTTGCCATCACACCGGGGACCGTGCAGCCAAAGCCGATGAGCATGGGCACGATGCTGCGGCCCGAAAGACCGATGCGCCGCAGCAGCTTGTCCATCACAAAGGCCACGCGGGCCATATAGCCGGTATCCTCCAGCAGGGAAAGGAAGAAGAACAGGGTCACGATGATGGGCAGGAAGCTCAGCACACTGCCCACACCGGTAAAGATGCCGTCGATCACCAGCGAATGCACCGCATCGTTGACGTTCCACGCCGTCAGGACATTGTCCACAAGGATCGTCAGGTTCTCAATGCCCAGTTCCAGCAGGCCTTGCAGCCCCGCGCCGATCACGCCGAAGGTCAGATAGAACACCAGCGCCATGATGCCCACGAATGCCGGGATCGCCGTGTACTTTCCGGTGAGGAAGCGGTCGATCCTTGCGCTGCGCAGCTGCTCCTTGCTCTGGTGTGGCTTTACCACAGTCTGATTCACCAGCTGATGGATAAAGTGGAACCGCATATCTGCAATGGCGGCGGCCCGGTCCAGTCCGCGTTCCTGCTCCATCTGCAGGATGATATGCTCGATCATCTCTTTTTCGTTCTGATCCAGCTTCAGGGCCTCCTCAATGCGGGGGTCGCCCTCCACCAGCTTTGTGGCGGCAAAGCGCACCGGGATCCCCGCCGCCCGGGCGTGGTCCTCAATGAGGTGGATGATGCCGTGGATGCAGCGGTGAACCGCACCGCCGTGGTCATCCTCGCCGCAGAAGTCCATCCGGCCCGGACGCTCCTGATACTTTGCCACATGGATGGCGTGATCCACCAGCTCATCCACGCCCTCGTTCTTTGCGGCGGAAATGGGGACCACCGGGATGCCCAGCATCGCTTCCATCTCGTTGATGTTGATGGTGCCGCCGTTGCCGCGCACCTCATCCATCATATTCAGTGCCAGCACCATGGGGGTGTCCAGCTCCATCAGCTGCATCGTTAAGTACAGGTTGCGCTCGATGTTGGTGGCATCCACGATGTTGATGATGCCCGTGGGCTTTTCGCCAATGATGAACTGCCGGGTCACGATCTCCTCGCTGGAATAGGGCGACATGGAGTAGATGCCGGGCAGGTCGGTGACTTCGGTATCGGGATATTCCCGGATGGCACCGCTCTTGCGGTCCACCGTCACGCCCGGAAAGTTGCCCACATGCTGGTTGGAGCCGGTGAGCTGGTTGAACAGGGTCGTTTTGCCGCAGTTCTGATTTCCGGCCAGCGCAAACGTCAGCACCGTTCCCTCCGGCAGCGGGTGTTCACCCTTTTTGGTGTGGTAGCGGCCGCCCTCGCCCAGGCCCGGGTGCTCCACCATCCGGCCGGCCTTCCGTGCCGGGGCCGCTGCGGGTGCTTCCGCCGGGGTGATCTCGATCCGTGCCGCATCGTCCAGCCGCAGGGTCAGCTCATAGCCGTGGATCTGCAGCTCCATGGGGTCTCCCATGGGAGCAAATTTCACCAGCGTGACCTTCTCGCCGGGGATCAGCCCCATATCCAGAAAATGCTGGCGGAGCTCTCCCGTTCCACCCACTGTATCGATCACGGCACTTTCGCCGATCTTCAGTTCCTTTAATGTCATGGCAGATGCCTTTCCTTCGACAAAATGTTAGTGTATGTGAACAGTCTTAATATAAGCTAACTCAAAGGCATTGTCAAGGCAGGAAGCGGCAAAAATTCTCGCCTGTCCCCGCTGTTTTTTGTAGAAATCTTTCTCCTGTTCCGGCAGGTTTCCGGGCAAAAGAAAACGCACCCCTGAATTTTCACGTTCAAAGGTGCGTTTTGAGAGCAGTTCTGTTTACTTCACGGTGTGGTAGCCATCGGGGTTGTTCTTCTGCCAGTTCCAGCTGTCGGCACACATCTCCTCGATGCCATACTCAGCCACCCAGCCCAGCTCATTCTTGGCCTTGGTGGGGTCGGCATAGCACTCGGCGATATCGCCGGGGCGGCGGGGATCGATCACATAGGGGAGCTTCTTGCCGCAGGCCTTCTCAAAGGCATGGATGACATCCAGCACGCTGTAGCCGTGGCCGGTGCCCAGATTGCAGATGAACAGGCCGCAGTTGGTCTGCAGCTTCCTGATGGCGCAGACATGGCCCCGGGCCAGGTCAACCACATGGATGTAATCGCGCACGCCGGTGCCGTCGGGGGTGGGGTAGTCATTGCCAAAAACGTGCACCTTTTCCAGCTTGCCCACGGCCACCTTGGCGATGTAGGGCATCAGGTTGTTGGGGATGCCGTTGGGGTCCTCGCCGATGAGGCCGGACTTGTGGGCACCGATGGGGTTGAAGTACCGCAGCAGGGCCACGTTCAGGTCCGGGTCAGCCTTGCAGACATCGGTCAGGATGCGCTCGGTGAAGGCCTTGGTGGTGCCGTAGGGGTTGGTGGTGGCACCCACGGGGAAGTCCTCGGTGATGGGCACGCTGGCGGGGTCGCCGTAGACAGTGGCGGAAGAGCTGAACACGAAGTTGCGGCAGTTGTGGCGGCGCATCACGTCCAGAATGACCAGCGTGCAGTTGAGGTTGTTGTAGTAGTACTCGATAGGCTTGGAAACACTCTCGCCCACAGCCTTATAGGCGGCAAACTGGATGACAGCATCGATATCAGGGCACTCGGTGAAGATCTTCTCCACGTCCTCGTGCTTTGTCATATCGGCCTGATAGAACCGGAAGTCCTTGCCGGTGATCTGCTTGACCCGATCCAGCACCACAGGGGAAGCGTTGTAATAGTTATCTGCCACCACGATGTCAAAGCCAGCGTTCAGCAGTTCGATACAGGTGTGGCTGCCGATATAACCGGCACCGCCGGAAACCAAAATTGCCATAAAAGTACCTCTCTTCTCGTCACCAAAGTTGCTTGCGCGGGGCAGGCCCGCCTTCTGCCACAAGGATACAACGTTTTGGCCGCAGAATCAAGTAACGGGAATTTTATAAGGATGGATTTTTGTTTCCATTTATTTTTCCGCGCATTGATTTACAAGCGTTTTTTGTGTTTTGCACATGGAGTGATGGAACGCTTTGTGCAAATCAGAGAAAAAGCCCTCTCAGGCAGAGCCGTCAGGCTTTGAATGAGAGGGCTGCATTTTACAGTTTCCCGCACTGTTTGCCGGTGAAGAACCGCAGGGTGGTGTTGGCACGGAACACTTTCCCGGCCCGCAGGGCGGTGGAGGGGAACTCCGGGTGGGAGGGGCTGCAGGGGAAGTGCTGGGTCTCCAGCGCAAAGCCGCCGTATTTCTGCATCGGCACGCCGCCCTTGCCGGGGGCAGGGCAGTCCTGCAGGAAATTGCCGGTGTAGAGCTGCACGCCGGGCTGGGTGGTATAGACCTTCATGCTGATGCCGGTCTTATCGCTGGAAGCCCAGGCGCACAGGCTCTGGCTGGCACCGCGGCCCCTGTCGATGACAAAGCAGTGGTCATAGCCGCCGCCCACCATGGTGGTCTGGGAAAAGCCGGTGTCGATGTCCCGGCCAATGGGCTTGCCCGCCCGGAAATCCATCGGCGTGCCCGCCACAGGCAGGATATTGCCGGTGGGGCAGGTCTCGTTGTTGCCCTCCAGATAGCGGGACGCATAGATGCGCAGCTTCTGGCCCAGCACATCGCCGCCGCCATCCAGATTGAAGTAGGTGTGGTTGGTCAGGTTGATGATGGTGTCGGCATCAGAGGAGACACGGTAATCCATCCGCAGGGCGTTGTCCTCGGTCAGGATATACCGCACCGAGATCTTCAGATTTCCCGGGAAACCATCCTCTCCATCGGGGCTTTCCGCCTCCAGAAGCAGGGTATCGCCAAAGGTCTTTACCTCATACAGCTTGCGCGGGAAGGTACCGTGCAGGTGGTTTTTGCCGTTGTTGGCTTCCAGCTGGTAGGTCTTGCCGCCCACATTGAACACGGCGTTCTCGATGCGGTTGGCGTACCGGCCCACGACCGCGCCGCAGCAGGTACTGCCGGACGATTCAAAGTCCTTGACGTAATCGGCGTAGGTGTCGTGGCCCAGCACCACATCCACCGGCCCGCTCTTGGTGGGCACCCAGATATTCTTGATGATACAGCCGTAGTTCAGCACACTGACCGCCAGCCCGCCGGGGTTCGAGATGATGTATTCATTGATCTTTTCGCCGTTTGGGGTCATGCCAAAGGGCTTGGAGAGAAACTGTGCCATAGGGCTCGCCTCCTTTTGTATTTTTTCAGGACAGCACACTCTCTGTTTTATCCTTTATTGTTTTGATTATATCACAATTTTTCCCTTCTGTGTTGGCATTTTTTAAGGGATTCTATCCAATATTTTGAGAGTTTTTTTGTAAGTTCTGCCCCATAGGCAGAAAAAAGCCCCGGAGGGCCAGGGGTAGGCGCTCCGGGGCTTGTATGAATTTTGAATTTGTACTTATGCCTTCAGGTCCAGCTTATCCTGAATTGCCTGGTCATAGCTATTTTCCCACTTATTGACCTTCAGCGTGATCTTCTGTCCCTCAGCGGTCGTGACAATATAGGCCAGCTTATCGCCATTGAAGCAGTAGGCAATTTCCTGACCATTCGATACGATGGTTTCTGCATACATGGTCTCGCCAGTAGCCTCAACTTTGTACTCCGGTGCAACCACAATGTTGCCTGCAACAGGAGTAATAGCAGTAGAATTCTGCTTCAGAGATTCGCCCATGTTAGCAGACTCAACCCACTGGCCAGCATGCTTCACATAACCCTTGCCATCCTTAACGACAACTTCCATCGAGCCATTTGCGGTATACTGAATCTTTGCATACATATTCTGGCCGTTAATGGCATACACGTAGTTTGGAGAAAACTCCCCATCAGTCACCAACGTCATATCTGCGTAGATTTTACCGGACTTCTGATTTGCTTCCACGATCTTCTGCAGACGGTAAGAAGGTGCGCTGTCCTCGCCGCAAGCGGTCAGCATCAGAGTTGCCATTGCCACAGCCATGATAGCTGCTGCGATTTTCTTGAGCATTTTCATTTGTAGAACCTCCAATGTAAAATGATATTTTACCACACAGAAAGCATACCCCTACACCTTCTGTATTGTGACCTCATTTTACATCTACCCCCCCCTGTCAATATTTTTTATTGAATCCTCCAATTTTTGGAGACTGTGCCAAAGCTGCGGCAAATTTTTTAGCAGATTGACAAAAAAGCACCCCTCACATGGCTGTGAAGGGTGCTTTGGGGAAGTTTTCTTATGCAGAACACGGTTCGGTAATTGCCTCCCGCACCTGTTCTAACGAAAGTTCGGTGGTCTGGGCGATCTTATCCAGATCATGTTCTCCGTTCTTCCAGAGATTGAGCGCAATGCGCTTTCCCTTTGCCACCTCGGCATCTTCTCGTTCCCGATCAACAATCACCTGCATTGTCTTGCACATAGCTGCCACTCCTTCCGTTTCTTCTTTAAAGTATTTTACTCTTGCCCTTATTTTGGGGTTCCGGATATCCCGATAGTCATCACAGCGGAAATCCTGCATCAGCGCGCCGACCTCATCCGTTCCTCGATATGCGCCGTTCACATATACAATATGTGCACGGTCGTGGAACAGCTTCCCGGTTTCCTGAATCGTCCGTTCAATATTGTAAACCGGCAGACCATCTTCCAAAACATTATTTGCGGTAATAAATATGATATATGTCTCAGGCAGGTCAGAATATTTTTCACCAGAAGTCGTCAGGCGGGAATCAAACATCGCACTGTTCAGCCGCGCCCGTTCCGGAGCGGCTCCCTTATCTTCCTGCTGTACTTCGATATCATACTGCTTGCCTGCATCATCCGTTGCATAAATGTCCAGCCGTACAGAACGGCCAAACAGATTGCCGATCGTAAGCTGTGTTGCAGACCTTGCGACGGTCAGGTCTTTTCGTTTCAGGATGATGCGAAGCAGCTCCTGTGTGCTCTCTTTATCTCCTGAAAACACCTGTGTCATAAAGGTGTCATCCATCAGGGTGAATTTACGGATAGCATTCATGCGTTCTTCATTCTTCTCATCCAACTGTACGAAACGCATTTCCGCCATCCTTTCGTTTCAGAAAAAGAGTACTTTTCTACGTTTATATTTTATCATCATTTTATCTGTACTGCAAGTATCAAAAAAGCACCCCTCACATGGCTGTGAAGGGTGCTTTGGGGAAATTTTCTTACTCCGGCTGAGCGGTGTTCTGGGCGATATACTCGGCGGCATCATCGGGGATGTCGTCAAGGTTCTCATCGCCGATATCCACGTTCAGCGGCGGCTTCTTGAAGAGGATATCATACATCAGGGGCACAACGTACAGGGTCATCAGGGTGGCGTAGGTCAGGCCGAAGATAATGACGATGGCCATGCCGCTCATCAGCTGGCTGGCCATATCGCCGCTGAACACCAGCTGGAGCATGGCCAGAACGGTGGTCAGGGTGGTCATCAGGATGGGGCGCATTCGTGTTTTGCCGGTGGCGATCAGGGCCGCGCGGCGCTCCATGCCGCCGATGCGCAGCTGGTTGGCATAATCCACGAACACGATGCCGTTGTTGACGACCGTGCCCATCAGGACGATGAAGCCCATCAGGGAGATCATGGTCAGCTGCTGGCCGGTGAGCAGCAGGCCCAGCAGGCCGCCGGTAAAGGCCAGCGGAATGGTAAACAGAACGATGAAGGGGGAGAGCAGGCTCTGGAACTGGGCCACCATAACAAGGTAGACGAAGGGCAGCGCCAGGAACATCCACTGACCCATCTGATCCACCACCATGCCGTTGATCTCAGAGCCGCCGCCCATATAGAAGCTGCAGCCCTCGGGCATTTCATCGGATGCGGCAAACTCGTTCAGCTTCTTTTCCAGTGCGCGGGTCTCGGTGGTGGTATTGGTGCCCTCCACCGCGTCCGCCGTCACGCTGATATAACGGGTCTGGTTCTTGCTGGTGATAGAGTCCGGGGTGGAGCCGGTGACCCAGGTGGCCATATCGCCCAGCGTGCAGGTGCCGGTCTCGGTGGTGCCGTCGGCGGCCATAACGGAGGTCGTAAAGGTCATATCCATCATGTTTTCCTTGGTCATGGGGTCCAGATTGTTGCTGATCTGGACGTTCATGGTGGAGCCATCGATGGCAACGGGGGTCTGGGCCGTGGTGGTGGTGGTCAGCTTGGCGGCGATCTGCTGGTAGACCTGCGCCACGGTCAGGCCGTAGGAGCGAACCTTATCCCGGTCGATCTGCAGGTTGATGGTGGCATCGCCGCTGCCCAGACCGTTGGTGGCATTGGTAAAGCCATCCATCTCGTTGACCATATCCACCACCTTCTCGGAAAGGGCGGTCATGGTGTCGATGTCGTTGCCGGAGATCTGGACGGTCAGGCCCATATCCAGCTGGCTGGTCAGCTCCTGCATTCCGCTGATCTCAACGGTGGCAGTGCAGTTCTCCACACCGTTCACAGCTTCCTCCAGCGCCTCACGGGCCTGTTCGATCTGCCGGGAGGAGAGGCTCTCGTCCAGCATCACGTTGATCTGGTAGGTGCCGTAGCTGTTGGCGGCGTTCAGCAGGTCGGTGATGGTCTGGGGCAGGCCCAGCTGGCCGACATCCATTCCGGCCACGCGGCTGTCGGTGGTAACGCCCACCTCTTCCACGTTGTCCACAGCCAGCAGGGCATCAATGACATTCTCAGCCACAGCATAGGATTCTTCCTTGGTCATATCCTTCTCGGTGGAGAGGGTGACGATGGCCTCGTTGCTGGTGATGGTGGGCAGCATCTCAACGCCCATGGACATCACGCGCCAGCCGCAGAACACCAGCAGCACCACTGCCGCGCCCAACGGTGCCCAGCGGTGCTGGAAGCACCATTCCAGGCTCTTGACGTACTTTTCCTGCACCTTGTCGAACCACTTGAGCTCTTTGGGCTTGGAGTTTTTCAGCAGGGTAGAGGAGGCCGCCGGGGCAACCGTCAGGGCCACGATGAGGGAAGCAGCCAGGCAGTAGCCGATGCACATGGACATGGGCTGCAGCAGGCTCTTGATGACACCCGATGTGAAGATGACGGGCAGGAACACGCAGACAGAGGTGAGGGTGGAAGCCATGATGGCCATGCCCACCTGCTTGGTGCCCTGGACCGCCGCGCGGGCAGCGGGCACGCCGCGGCTGCGCAGACGGTAGATGTTCTCGATGACGACGATGGAGTTATCCACCAGCATACCAATGCCGAGGGACAGGCCCGCCAGCGTCATAATATTCATATCCAGACCGGTGAAGTACATGAGCACCACGGCAAACAGCACCGACAGCGGGATACTGATGCCGACCACCAGCGTGGGCTTGATATCCTTGAGGAAGATGGCCAGCACGATGATGGCAAGGGCCGCACCGATGAGCATACTGCTCAGGATGCTGCTGACGATGATGCTGATGTAGTTGCCCTGGTTGGACAGCACGACCACATGCAGGCCATCGTATTTCTGTTCCAGCTCCTTGAAGGCGGCCTTGCAGTTGCCGGAAACTTCACCGGCGCTGGAAGAATTGCTCTTGAAGATTTTCAGCACCACGGAGCGCTCGCCGTTCAGGCGGGTAAAGCTGTCTTCCGCGTTGTCGATGATCTGCACATCGGCCACGTCAGACAGGCGGACATCGCCAAAGCCGTCCACATGGAGCAGCAGGGCACCGGAGATATCCTCGATGCTGTCGTACTCCTCGCCGACCTTCAGCAGCCAGGACTTGTTGCTGGAATCCTTGACATAACCGGCGGGCATGGAGAAGTTCTGGGCATAGATCAGCTGTGCCAGCGTGTTGATATCCAGCATCTTGGCCACGTCGGAGTTCTCCATGGCCTTCTGCTTGGCATCCTCATACTGCTGCTTGGCATCGGCCAGCTGCTGCTCGTAATTGTTCAGCATCTCACGGGCCTCGGTGAACTTGATATAGGCCTGCAGCTGCTGCTGGGAATAGGTGCCCACGATCTGGGTGAACTGATCCATCAGGCCGGGCACGTCGTCCATGGCCTTGATGGTGCTCTCCAGCGTGTTATAAATGTTGCTCAGGCTCTGCTGCACCTGCAGATCATCGACCAGCTCCCCGGCCGTTGTGCCGGCGGTGTCGCCCTGCGCGTTCAGGCGCTGCTGCAGATCCTGCAAAGCGGTGGTCAGCTTATCGGTGATATCGCGCAGCTCCGCCACGATCTCGATCAGAGAATCGATATCCTGCATTCCGGTCTCGTTGAACTTGTCCACGACCCGCTGCAGGCCGTCCCGCACATCGATCAGGGCCTGCTGGATCTCAGGCTCGTTGACCACGGCAATGAGCTGGTTGACGCTCTCCAGAAGGGCCTGTGCCTGCTTCTTGACCAGCATGAAGGAATCCTGCAGCTCGCCGGAGTACTGGCTGTTGATGGTATCGCTGACCAGCTTGTCGTAATTGGCCAGCTGGGTCTCGTACTCCTTTCTGCCTGCCTCGATCTGGGCCTCGGCATCATCCAGCTGGGCCTTTGCATCGGCCAGCTGCACGTCAATGACCTCCAACAGCTTTTCGTTGATGGCATCGATCTTTTCCTGATCGAGCTGCACCTGCACCATCCGGGTGACCAGACCATTGGCGGAAATATTGGAAACGCCGCCCTGACGCTCGATATAGGGGACCATGGTGTCGTTGACGAAATCGGCCAGCTCATAGGAATCGCTGCCCTCGCGGCTGACGGCCACGGTCATAAAGGCGTTCATGTTCAGGGTATATTCAATGATGGAGGGGGTCATGCAGGTGCTTGGCAGGCTGGAGGTGGTCTGATCCACCTTGTTGGACACCTTGACTACGGCACTGTTCATGTCCGTATCATCCTCAAACTCCATCAGCAGCAGACTGTAGTTTTCTGCCGAGGTGGCGGTGACGTTTTTCACGCCCGAGATGGTGCCCAGCGCACTCTCCATCACGTCGGAGACCTCGTTCTCCACACGCTCCGGGCTGGCACCGGGATAGACCGTGACCACCATCAGGTACGGTGTGTTCACGTTTGGCAGCAGGTTGGTCTGCATATTCTGCACGGACACAAGGCCCAGCATGATGACCATGATGACTGCAACCAGAACGGTGAACGGCTTTTTGACGCTGAATTTTTCCATTTCTTCCTACCGTTTCTGTGTTTTCCCACGCATTGCGCGGCTGCTCTTTTTTCTCAGAGCGGCTCAAAGTCGATATCCCTATTATACACCCGGTTCCGGGGCTTGCAAGGCTTGCCCGGAGATTCTTTAGCAAATCTTGAAAATCTTTTGTGAAATCCGGGTGATACCTCAGTTTTTTGACGTTTTGGAGATCAAATTTCAGACGGAGTTCAAGTGGGATACGAATGAGCGGGGCGGAATGTTGCAGAGGATGAAAATTTTTACGCTTCAAACCTCTCAGGCGCTGCGCGCCAGCTCCCCTAGTAGGGGAGCCCTTGGCAGGCCGTCACGTTTTCGTGGACAGACGCTTCGCTACTTTTTCTGCATCTATGGCATATTTTCTCCAGTTATGTTATACTAAAGAATAGAATGGATTTATAGGCCCTTCTGTGGGCCTTTTTACAAGATAGGGGAGTTTCCCCTGTGAGGAACAGTATGAAAAAAGTCATCTCTGTCCGTTTCAAGGAAAACGGCAAAAGCTATTATTTCGACCCTGCCGGGGCCGACATCAAAACCGGCGAATACGTGATCGTGGAGACCGCCCGCGGCATTGAGT
>OGKG01003540.1_pt1 | contig 14425 bp, 12 predicted proteins | sample 1572201 | NCBI WGS metagenome assembly OGKG01 (sample SAMEA2582146, study PRJEB24529) | metagenome | biome: Human gut stool | place: China | collected 2011 | reverse complement strand
CTGAGAACAGGTATATAATGATTGCAGATCTGGAGGACATTAAGGAGAGTGACCCACTTCAGTATGAGAACCTCAAGAGGCAGGATATACATTCGCTGGTTGTTGTTCCTCTTTATGACAATAAACAGGCTATAGGCTTCTATGGTGTTGATAATCCGCCGGGGGAGACACTAAGGTATGCTTCTAATATTTTGCATATACTTGGCCACTTCATAATCTCATGCATAAGGAGAAGAAATCTTATGAAGGAGCTCGAGATTATGAGCTACAACGATCAGCTTACCGGGCTTGGAAACAGATATGCGCTCAATGAATATATGAGCAAGGTGGATGTGAATAGAAGCATGGGTATTGTTTATTGTGATGTGACCGGGCTTAAGAAGGTTAATGATACCCAGGGACATGAGATGGGTGACAGGCTGCTTAAGACTGCCTGTGAAAGTCTCAGAAGAGTGTTTGATGGTTATGGGCTGTTCAGGATAGGCGGAGATGAATTCTTAGCGGCTGCCAATGGTGTGACCAGGGAGGAGCTTAGCGAGCATGTACGTCTTTTGAAGGAGGACATGAAGGTACACGGTGTCAATATGGCTGTGGGTGAGGTGTGGACTGACAAGGCACCAAGAAACCAGGACGCACTTTTGACGGAGGCAGAGAGGCTGATGTATCGGGATAAGGCTGATTATTATAAGAGAACAGGAATTGACAGAAGAAAGTACTAATATTATAGAAAGCAGAGAGTAATTATTTTAATGGAAAACAGCAAAACAGAAAACATGACAAACACCGCAGAGGGGATGAAGAATGCAGAGAGCACAGTCAATGCGGTAAGGTATGAGGACGCACCTATCGATGAGCGAATAATACGCGCAGTTCAGGAGATGGGCTTCGAGGTGATGACACCGATACAGCAGCAGGCGATTCCGGCACTTCTTGAGGGACGTGACGTGCTTGGTCAGGCACAGACGGGAACAGGAAAGACTGCAGCATTCGGAATACCGATGATACAGAGAATTGACCCTGAGGTTGAGGGTGTGCAGTGTATCATACTCTGTCCTACGAGAGAGCTTGCAATTCAGGCAGCAGAGGAGCTTCGCAAGTTTGCAAAGTTCATGCATGGAATCAAGATTCTTCCTATATATGGCGGACAGGATATATCCAAGCAGATACGCTCACTCAAGGGTAATGTCTCGATTATTGTCGGAACTCCGGGACGTGTCATGGATCACATGAGAAGACATACACTGCGTCTTGAGAACATCAAGGCTATCGTGCTTGATGAGGCGGATGAGATGCTTAACATGGGCTTCCGTGAGGATATTGAGACTATTCTTAAAGAGATTCCTGAGGATCACCAGACAGCATTGTTCTCAGCTACAATGCCTAAGCCTATTCTTGACATCACACATACCTACCAGAAGGATGCCGTGCATGTGAAGGTTGCTGCAAAGGAAGTAACAATACCGCTTGTAAAGCAGTATTACTATGAGGTTCAGCGCCAGAACAAGGCAGAAGTTACGGCAAGGCTTTTAGATTACTATAATCCGAAGCGTTCTCTTATCTTTTGTAATACCAAGAAGATGGTTGATGACCTGACAGAGGAGCTTAAGGGAAGAGGTTATTTTGCAGAGGGACTCCACGGCGATATGTCGCAGTTCCAGCGTGACAAGGTTATGAACGGTTTCAGAAACGGCACAGTCGAGATTCTTATTGCAACGGATGTTGCGGCAAGAGGAATTGATGTTGATGACGTAGAGGCGGTATTCAACTACGACGTTCCGCAGGATATCGAGTATTATGTCCACAGAATAGGACGTACCGGAAGAGCCGGAAGAACAGGACGTTCCTTCACACTTGTTGTCGGAAGGGAGATATACAAGATAAGGGAAATCGAGAATGTGTGCCACACCAAGATTAAGGCGCGCACAATACCTTCGGCAGCAGATATCACTGCTGTCAAGGCGCAGAAGATTTTGTCAAAGGTTATGGAGGTCAGAAACGAGAAGGATTTGACCAAGATGACCAAGATTATCGCCGATAAGATGAATGACGATGACGTTACAGCCATGGAGCTTGCAGCCGCATTCCTTAAGCTGCACATGGGAGAAGAGCTTGAAGATATTCCGGTTGAGGTATATAAGCCAAGACGTGCGCGTCATTTTGAGGAAGAGAATGGGCGTAAAGGCGGACGTGGACGCAGAGGTGGATGCGATGACCGTCGCAGAGATGATAGCGACAGGGAAGGGCGCAGGCGTAGGGGCGGAAAGCCGGAAAAAGACAGCTACATCGAAATGGGTGGGAAATCCAGAAGGGATGACCATCATGAGAAGGGCGAGAAATCCGGCAGGGACGAGCGCCGTGAAAAAGGCGAGAAGTCTTCAAAAGAAGAACGCCGCAGGAAGGAGCGTATCGGACGCGACGGCAACGCAAGAAATGAGAAGGGAAGAGTTGATTTCGGAGTTGAGCGCCGCTTAAGAGAGAAGCGCGAGAAGCAGAAGAATAAGAAGAAAGATTGATGCATCATTGCCATTGGTGAGATAGTTTTTGACTTTGGTTAGTGTCCTCAATGGTCTGAGGAAATATTATCCCCACCTGATTTATACCGGTATCTGGTTGTCAGATTTTATGTCTGACTTCATGGAGCGAGTATAATCATCAGGTGGGGATTTTTTTGGCTTCAGGCGGTAAGCTTGAAAATAAAGTTTTCAAACTACTTATTGGTGGCAGTACCGCAAGCGATGCTTGTAGTATGCAGGAAGATAAAATTCATGAATAAGCATGCTCATTTCCGGTTACAAAGGTGGATATCTGAATACAGCTTTAGAGAATTACCTTTAGATATGCACGTATCCAAAGTATATAACGTACCACATATTGAAAATGTGTGTGTGAAAGTCATATTTATATGAAACGATTTATATGAAACAATAACATACACTCTTGATTTTTTTCATGGGTTAGTCTATACTGACAATAGAAGTTAGACATAGCTAACCTAAATGTATTAACTTAAACATGTTAACTTAAACATATTAACCTAAACACATTAACTTAAAAGCGTGTATGATGTCACATACAATGGAAGCTTACATATAATAATATAGCAGGCATAGCTGGTGCCGGAAAAGGAGGATGTTATGAAGGGTATAATTTTAGCAGCTGTAATAATCGCTGTGTGCAGGGCAGTCAAGATTTTAATGAGAAGAGAGTTAAAAAAATCAGGGAATACAGATGACAATAATTTTAAGGGGGCAGTAGGAGCATGACAGATGTACTTTCAGGACTTCTTATTCCATTTGCAGGCACCACTCTTGGTGCCGCATGTGTTCTTTTCGTTAAAAAAGAGATGAATGTCATACTACAGAGGGCTCTCACCGGCTTCGCCGCCGGGGTAATGGTGGCGGCGTCGGTGTGGAGCCTTTTACTTCCTGCGCTTAGTCAGGCATCGGGTATGGGAAGGTGGTCATTTGTTCCGGCAGTTGTGGGGTTCTGGGCAGGGATTCTGTTTCTGTTTTTGTTGGATAATATTATTCCGCACCTGCATTCAGACACAGAGCAGGCGGAGGGACCGAGGGCAAACCTAAAAAAAACGACAATGCTTGTCCTCGCGGTCACGCTGCACAATATTCCTGAGGGAATGGCGGTAGGAGCCGTATATGCAGGCTGCATAAGCGGTAATTCCGGAATAACGCTTATGTCGGCGATGGCGCTTGCGGTCGGAATTGCAATACAGAACTTTCCTGAGGGCGCGATAATATCCATGCCGTTAAGAAGCCGCGGCATAGGCAGGGGAAAATCATTTCTGTACGGAGTGTTGTCAGGTGCGGTGGAGCCTGTGGGGGCTGTCTTAACCATCATGGCAGCAGGCATTGTTGTTCCGGTTCTTCCGTACCTTTTAAGCTTCGCAGCAGGGGCGATGATATATGTGGTTGTCGAGGAGCTTATACCCGAGATGGCACAGGGAAAGGGAAAGCAGAGTGATATAGGTACATTGATGTTTGCGGCAGGATTTACTGTGATGATGACGCTTGATGTGGTGTTTGGGTAAAATTAATTGTAAAGAAAAGGTAAAAATGTAAATAAAATAATGTATAATATTAAAAAATTCATAGAAAAAGTATTGAAAAAATTATGTGTCAATGCTACATTATATCCGTGCGAATTCGGGATACCCGAGATAACTATGCACAAAGGAGAGCCTTATTATGAAAAAGGGTTTTGTAAAGGGTGCTGCTGTTATGATGGCAGCAATGACAATGCTTACCGGATGTAACAGCAAGCCAACTGACAGCACAGCTACAACAGGTACAAGCGCAGCGGATACTTCAGCAGCAGATACTTCAGCAGCAGATACTACTGCGGCAACAGATGCCACCACAACAGAGGGTGCATCAAATGAGGTTAAGCAGAGCTTTGATAAGCTCACACTTGAGTTCGTTCCTTCTAAGGACGCTGATGTTATCATTACAGGCACGAAGGAGCTTCCACAGCTTGTTAAGGAAGAGATGGCTAAGCTGGGATATGATATCGGGGAAGTAGATATCTCAGTCGGTACGAGCTACGACGCAACAGGCGAGGCTATGTCAGCGGGAACAATTGATGTAGGCTGGTTACCGGGCGGTACTTATGCACTCTACTCAGATGATGTAGATGTTATCCTCACGGCTACACGTAACGGTCTTTCAAACGACAGCGAGAATCCGGCAGACTGGAATGGTGATGCCAACGCAACACAGAAGAACGGTCCACAGGTTACATACTACCGTTCACTTATCTACGCAACACCTTCAGAGTACGGAAAGCAGTTAGCAGAGAAGGTTAACAACGGAGAGACACTTACATGGGATGATCTTAACAAGGCTACATGGGCAGTTCAGAAGACTTCCTCATCAGCAGGTTATATCTATCCTACAATGTGGCTTATGAAGAATTATGATGGCAAGAAGATAAGTGATCTTGCTAATGTTATTCCTCTTGATTCCGGCTACGGCACAGCATTCTCTTACGCAGCAGCAGAGAGCGTTGATATCATTGTATGCTATGCTGATGGACGTAACGATTATGAGGAGAGCTGGATGCTTGCTTCAGATCAGCAGGATTCAACAGGCAAGCAGGGTATGGGAAGAAGCGAGTCTATCTGGAATGAGCTTAACGTAATCGGTGTAACAGATGGTATTTACAACGATACAGTTGCTATTTCAAAGAGAAGCCCATATTATACAGATGAGCTTAAGGAAGCTCTTCAGCAGTGCTTTATAAATATCATCAATACCGAGAAGGGTAAAGAGATATTTGGTGTATACAGCCACGCAGGCTATGCGATCGCTACAGACGCAGATTATGATAGCGCTCGTGCTGCACTTAAGGCAGTTTCAGAATAATACGGTATAGCTCCGGATAAAAAAGGGGTACCTCACAAGCTGTGTGGGTGCCCCTTTAATTGAAAAACAGGCTTTGACTGTTAATAACCATTTGCGCATTTTCGCAAATATCAGCTTGAAAGGGCTGTTACTTTACAAAAAGGAATTAGACAATGATTGAATTTAAGAATGTATATAAGACTTATCCGAATGGCTTTACGGCCTTAAAAAATGTGAATTTGAATATTGAACAGGGAGAATTCGTTGCGATTATCGGACTTTCGGGTGCCGGTAAATCAACTATTCTCCGCTGTATTAATCGTATGCATGATATACAGCAGGGAACACTTACCGTGGACGATGTTGATGTGGAGAGCCTTAGCGGTAAGGCACTGCGCCGTTTCCGCCGCAAGGTGGGAATGATTTTCCAGAGCTTTAACCTTGTATCAAGAAGCACGGTTATCAAGAATGTGCTGACAGCAGATGTGCCGGATATGCCATTCTGGAGAGTATTATTCGGAATATTTACCAAGGAACAGAAGATGAGGGCTTTAGAGAGCCTTGATAAGGTAGGTATCCTTGACAAGGCATATACAAGATGTGACCAGCTCTCGGGAGGACAGCAGCAGAGAGTTGCACTTGCAAGAACCTTAAACCAGAATCCTTCAATTATTCTTGCCGATGAGCCTGTTGCGAGCCTTGATCCGGTTACAGCACGTCAGGTTATGAGTGATTTCGTGAGAATCAACAAGGAATATAAGATTACCATTCTTCTGAACATACACCATGTTGACCTGGCACTCAACTATTGTGACCGTGTGATTGGCGTAAGAGCGGGAGAGATTGTTTTTGACGGACCTGCTTCAAGCATTACTCAGGAACAGCTTGACGAGGTGTACAATGGCACAGCGGTTCCTACTACAGAGAAGTCCGATAACTAGGAGGTGCGTTTATGAGTGAAGAGTACAAGGCACCTAAGGCTAAGGTCAAGCTTTTTGACCGCATATTCAAGCCGCAGGTTATCACTATCGCCAATGGACATACAACGGTAAGACCCAGAAGCAGAATGCCGCTCATACTTATTGTGCTGTTCATTGTGCTTTTCTGGGCATTTAAGATGACCGGCTTCAGCTTCGTTACGGTCTTTTCGAGAATAAATGAGCTTTTTGTAATTCTTGGCAAGATTTTCCATCCAAAGTGGAGCTTCTTTGGCAAGGTTATATCACCGCTTATCGACACTATAAAAATGTCCGTCTTAGGTACTGTTATAGGCTGTGCGGCTGCACTTCCCTTTGCGGTGCTTGCTTCAAGCAATATTATTCACAATCGTGTTGTTGTGAGCGTCATCAGATTTATACTGGCTCTTGTAAGAACGGTGCCTACACTTATTATTGCGCTGGTATGTGCGCTTATTTTCTCACTTGGAACATTTGCCGGAACACTTGCTATCGCGATATTTACATTCGGAGTTGTGGCTAAGATGCTTTATGAGAGCATAGAGACTATAGATATGGGCCCGTTTGAGGCTATGGAAGCGCTTGGCGCGAATAAATTTCAGGCTTTCTGGTCGGCATGTATTCCGCAGATTCTCCCTGTATATTTAAGCCACAGCCTTTACTGCTTTGAGATGAATGTAAGAGCCTCAGCAATTCTTGGATATGTAGGTGCAGGAGGTCTTGGAATAACTATCAATGAGCGTATCGGATGGCGCGATTACAATGGACTTGGAATGGTACTCCTTGCGCTGTTTGTGGTTGTTGTTGCGATTGAGTTTTTCAGTGAGTATCTGAGAAAGAAGCTCAGCTAAGTATTAGGAAAGCATGGAGATAGACATGGGTAAAAATAGAAAAAGTACTGTAAATAAAAAAGAAAATGCGGAAAGTATTTTGGATAGGGCTGAGAAGAAGGTGACGGTTCTTGAAATGTATGAAAGACAGCCTCACAAGTGGCTTCTGTATCTTGGAATAGTACTTGTAATTGCGGTTATAATCGGATGGTCGGCTTCTGATATACATTTTTCCGGAATGACGGCAACAGGTACGGAGGTTGCCAAGGGTGTTATGCATGGTGTGTTTCACCCGGATACCAAGCTAATGTTCGGTACAGGAGATTCCGATGTGCCGTATCTTCTGTTCCAGACGATAGCGATTGCCGTTCTTGGTACATTGTTCGGTGCGATACTGGCGATACCGTTTGCTTTTCTTGCATCGACAACGATAATGCCGAAGCCGGTGGCATACATTTTCAGGGTGTTTATCCTGCTTATCAGAACCATACCGAGCCTTGTATGGGCACTTATGTGGATAAGAGTTACAGGACCGGGTGCATTCTGTGGAGTTGTCACCCAGTCGGTATGTTCTATAGGAATGATATCCAAGATGTATATAACGGCGATTGAGGATCTCGATACCAAGATTCTGGAGAGCCTTGATGCCATGGGATGTACACCGTTCCAGAAGATTCGTTATGGTGTGCTTCCACAGCTCACAGCGAGCTTCATATCGACAACAATATACAGATTTGACATCAATCTTAAGGATGCCACAACACTCGGTATTGTAGGTGCAGGTGGTATCGGAGCTTCGCTTATGCAGTGCCTTAACAGCCGTAGATGGGCTATGGTAGGAGCATTTATATGGGGACTTATGGTTCTTGTGCTCATCATTGAGTTTGCTTCCACCAAAATCAGAGGGAAGCTGGCAAGGGGATAGTAAAATATACAAATTTAATGGCAGATGACAGCAATGTTGTTTGCCATTTTTTTTGAAATATGGTAAAATTAGGACAATAAAAGGGTTGGGGGACAAAAATATGTTGAGAACGAGTTTTGCCGTTTTATATATAATTTTGACAGCATTACTTATTGGCTCCATTGTCAAGGCGGCAAGGAGCAGAAGTAAGATGACCGGACCTGTAATTAAGGTGATATTTGCAGGGGCGATGACTGCACTGCTCTATGCACTTTATCTGATAGCTGCGAGATATGGAAGGCAGCCGGCGTGCTTTTTGCTGGGAATGTATTATCTGAGTGTTGGCTGGCTGACATACCAGCTTACGGATTATGCGATGGAGTATACCGAGGTCAGGCTGGTTACAAGACTGCCAAGAACCATTCTGTTTGTTATGATTCTGCTTGATTCCATAAGTATTCTGGTGAATAATTTTACCGGACATGTATTTTCAATGATACAGTTATATGATGGGAGTAATGGGCAGTACTACTGGACATCGCAGCCGCATGGCTGTATGGGCATACATCTTGCGCTGTGCTACGTGATGGTTGCGCTGACGTTTATCGCACTCATATATAAGACGATTGTGTCACCGAGATTTTACAGAAAGAAGTATGCGGTGATACTCATTCTGCTTGCGGTAGTTATTATGGTGAATGCAGGATTTCTGTTCGTCGGGCTTGAGATTGATTTTTCAGTGCTTTTTTATGCTATAATGGGTCCCTTGGTAAGATATTTTACTCTTTATTACACACCAAAAAATCTTGCGCTGAGGACGCAGTCATACGTTATTGAAGAGATTGGCAACGGCGTTATATGCTTTGATGTTGATGGAAGCTGTGTGTATGTGAATCAGGCTGCAAAGAAGCTTTTTACAGCGTGGAATGAGGCGGAAGACATCGATAGGCTTGAGAAGCAGTATGTACGTTGGCATGGGCAGAATCAGGGCAGGGACAGTGTGTACTGGGAGGACGAGCTGACAGTTGGCGGAGTTAAGCGTTTCTTTGGATTTGAGTATCGCAGCATGTACGATGAAGATGGGACGTCAATCGGCTGTTTCTTCAGAATAGAGGATAAGACGGAGGACATGAAGCGCCTTAGGGATGAAAAGTACCGTGCGACGCATGACCGGCTTACAGGGGTATATAACAGGGAGAGCTTTTTTGATGAGGCTGAGAGCTTTATCAGGGAGCATGCCGGTGAGAGCATGTATATGCTTGCTTCTAATATCAAGGATTTCAAGCTGGTGAATGAGCTGTTCGGCGATGATAAGGGTGATGAGATACTTGAAAAGGAAGCGGAGCTTCTAAAGGAAAAAGGAGCAAAAAATTCTGTTCTGGGGAGGATTGCAGGGGATAGATTTGTACAGATTGTGCTTAAAAAGGATTTTGATGAGAAGTATCTGCTTGATAATATAAAAATATTGTGTTCATTGATGGAGGACAGAATATACAAGCTGCATGTGTATGCAGGTGTATATGAGATTAAGGATGTAAATGAGCCTGTTCAGACGATGTACGATAAAGCGAATATGGCAATTGAGAGAATAAAGGGAGACTATAATCAGGTAATTTCATATTATGATGAGAGCGATATGAAACGGCTGATGCATGAAAAGAGTATTGTTGCGGAATTCGATAAGGCATTGGAAAATGGGGAATTCTGTATGTATCTGCAGCCTCAGCTCGACAGCAGAGGTGCACTTCTTGGTGCAGAAGCACTTGTAAGGTGGAAGCATCCTAAGAGAGGTCTGCTGTATCCGGATTCATTTATAGGGATATTGGAGAAGACGGGAATAATATATAAGCTTGACAATTTTATATGGGAGAAGGCGGCAGAGAAGATTAAGGAATGGAATGCTGCCGGATATGAGGATTACCACATTTCGGTAAATATATCAGCCAAGGATTTCTATTATCTTGATTTGTATAAGGTGCTTACAGATATCGTCAGAAGGTATGGGATAGCGCCTAAGCACCTTAATCTGGAGATTACGGAGACTGTCATAATGTCGGATGTAAAGATGCATATGGAAATTTTAGACAGGCTTCAGAAATTTGGTTTCCAGATAGAGATAGATGATTTCGGAAGCGGATATTCCTCACTTAATACACTTAAGGATATTAAGGCAGACCTGCTCAAGATAGATATGTTATTTCTTCGTGAGACAGATAATCAGGAGCGGAGCAGGAAAATCCTTAAATTCATAATAACTATGGCTAAGGCACTCAATATGGATGTCATCACAGAGGGCGTGGAGACAGAAAAACAGCTGGACTTTCTGTCCGGGATTGGTTGTGAAATGTTTCAGGGCTTCTATTTTTCAAAGCCGATACCTGTTGATAAGTTTGAGGATAAATATTTTCAAAGCTAAATACATAATGTAAAGAAACGGAGGCGGTATTTATGAAGTGTACGAGGATTCCTATGGAGGCAGAGGTAACGAAATATGAGCTTGGAAAGGGGTTAGAGGATGGCTTTGAGCTTTTCTCGGATATAGTCACGAAGGGCTGGATTATCACTGACAAGCTTTTAAAGGTTGTGCGCGATAATGGTTCGATTGTGTGTCCTTATATAAGACACAGAAGAGGAGTGACCTTTATTCAGGAGGGGGACTATGTGATTATCGACTCAGACGGAACCAAGCAGGTTGTCGGAGGGGATAAGGTGTTCACAAGGTATAAACCTGTTGAGTAACATGTGATAAAAGACCGGCAGCGTCCATGGCGTATATGGGGGCTGCCGGTCTTTTTCTGTGTTGCGTGGGATTCGGGTATCAAAACATGCTACATACCTAGCTGTGTATAACGTATTATATTTATGCATATCAGCTCCATTGTCCGAAACTAAGATGTTCTAAGAACTCTGATAAAGGTATTCTATACGTTCGCCACCGAAGCAAAGCATACATCCTTGTATGCATTGCTTCTGAACCGGCATCCGTGCCGGTTCTGGCTAGGTGCTTAACAGAGTTCTAAGAACATCTAAGCTTCGGACAAAAGTCGTGATATGCATAAATATAATACGTTATACACTCAGAGAATAAACAGGCATGTTTTGACACCCGAATCCTTGCCGAATAATTGTCCGGCACATAGTAAAAAATTCTTTCTTGACAAAAACAGTTCTATTGGTATAATAAAAAAGCAATATGAAATTGGTTTTCAAATTCGAATAAATATACAGGATTGAGACTGATGTGGATATGTGGGGTTCAGGTTATGTGAGGGTTTCGCAATTACCTGCTTATTAATAATAGAAAGGATATTTTTATAATATGGACAGACTGCGTTCGCGAAAAAGGCTTGTACTTATAATATGTGCGCTTGCTGTGGGAATATGTGCTTTTGCCGCCGGATGTTCTAAGGGCAGCAGTGATAACAGCGGTGCTGCCGGTGATGAATCCGGAAAAAAATTGAAGATTGTGGCGACATTATTTCCGCAGTATGATTTTGCAAGGCAGATAGCCGGCGATTATGCTGATGTGACGCTTCTTCTTCCTCCGGGGATGGAGAGCCATTCGTATGATCTGCGCCCGGCGGACATGATTGAGATACGGGAGAGTGATATGTTCATATACACAGGAAAGTATATGGAGGTATGGGCTCAGACGATAATAGACAGCCTTGATGACAGCGTTATGGTTGTGGATGTGTCCGATGGGATTACGCTTGAAAAGGAGGAGGACTATTTCGTGGATGAGCACAGTACTCATGAGCACATTACTCATGAGGATACGGATGAGGATGACGAACACGGTGCTCATGAGGATACGGATGAGGACGACGAACACGGTGCCCATGAGGATACGGATGGGGATGATGAACATGATTCGCACGCGGGTCACAGCCATTCCGGACATACACATGAGTATGACCCGCATATATGGACTTCTCCGGTATATGCTATGCAGATGGTTGAGAATATAGTTGATGCACTTATGGAGAAGGATCCGCAGCATGCGGAGGAATACAGACAGAGAGCAGATGAGTATATAGATAAGTTAGCGGAAGTTGATGCAGCGTTCAGGCAGGTGAGCGAGGAGAGTGCTCGCAGGACGATATTTTTTGGCGGACGCTTTGCAATGACATATTTTGTAAGAGAGTACGATTTTGACTGTGTTTCGGCATATCATGACTGCTCAGCGGAGTCTGAGCCGTCAATAAGCAGTGTTATGAGGATGATTGATGAGATAAAGGAGAGCGGGGCTAAGGCAGTATACTATGAGGAGCTTGCAGACCCGAAGGTGGCGAGGACGATTGCTGAGGAGACAGGAGTTAAGCTTCTCCTGTTACATTCAGCACACAATGTCAGCAGACAGGAATATGAGAATGGTGTGACATACCTTGATATAATGTGGAATAATGTGGAGAAGCTTAAGGAGGGACTTAACTGATGGCACAGCTTAGATGTGAAAATATAAGTGTTGGTTATGAGGACGGAATAGTGGTTTCGGATGTGAGCTTTGAGCTTAACAGAGGTGACTATGTATGTATAGTGGGTGAGAATGGAGCAGGAAAGAGCAGTCTCCTTAAGGGAATACTTGGACTTGCGAAGATACAGGGAGGGAAGCTTGAATATGGTGATGGGATGAGCAGAGCCGATGTAGGATATCTCCCGCAGCAGAAGGATTACCAGAAGAATTTCCCGGCTACGGTGAAGGAGGTAGTTATGTCCGGCTTCCTGAATAAGATGGGTTTAAGACCTTATTATAACAGGGCGGAGAAGGCCAAGGCTATGGAGATACTGAGTGATTTCGGTATGGCAGACTATGTGAGGGCTTCCTTCGGAAGTCTCTCGGGAGGACAGAAGCAGAGGGTGCTTCTTGCCAGGGCGATGTGCGCGACGGACAAGCTTCTGCTTCTCGATGAGCCGACCACAGGGCTTGATCCGGTTGCTACGGAGGAGCTCTATGAGCTGTTAAAGAGACTTAACAGGGAGAAAAAGACCACTATACTGATGGTATCGCATGACCTCAACAAGGCCGTGTCCGATGCGGGACTTATTCTCCATGTGAATAAGCGTTCAGGCTGCGGATATTTCGGACCGGCTGATAAGTATTTAGACAGCGAGGCGGCAAGGCATTTCCTTGGGCTTGATTATAAAAACAGCGAAGAGACAGACAGCACCGCTAAAGTGCCTATTGATAGGAATGAAAACAAAGATAAGGACATGGATAAAAATACGGGTAAGAGTCTTTTGGATAAGGTGAAGAAGGGAGAACGCTATGTTTGATACAGTGAAGCTGTTATTTTCATACGATTTTATAGTGAGAGCCATGATTGCAGGCGGACTTGTTGCACTGTGCTGTGCGCTTCTCGGAGTCAGCCTTGTGCTCAAGAGATTTTCAATGATAGGTGATGGCTTGTCACATGTAGGATTCGGGGCTTTGTCCGTTGCTGCGGTTATGAATGTAGCACCTCTTGCAATCGCAGTTCCTGTTGTGATTGTTGCAGCTTTCTTCATATTGAAGCTTGGCAAGGACAGCAAGGTTCAGTCTGATTCGGCAATAGCGCTGGTGTCATCAGTTGCCATAGCGACAGGTGTCACTGTTACATCATTAAGCGGAGGACTTAACACGGATGTATACAGCTATATGTTCGGAAGCATATTGGCCATGAGCAGGACTGACGTATATATAAGTGTCATATTGTCGGTGATTGTCCTGATACTGTTTTTTGTTTTCTATCACAAGATATTTGCAATCACTTTTGACAGTGATTTTGCAAAAGCAACAGGAGTGAGGGCTGAGTTTTACAATATGCTCATAGCGGTACTCACAGCACTGACAATAGTAGTAGGAATGAGAATAATGGGCACAATGCTTATATCCAGCCTTATTATATTCCCGACACTCTCGGCAGGTGCAGTTGTGAAGGGCTTCAGAAAGGTTGTTATCATATCCGGTATAGTCTCCGTATTGTGTTTCTTTGTGGGATTATACAGCTCATACAGCTTCAATCTGCCCGTAGGTGCGAGCATAGTTCTTGCAAATTTCGTTGTTTTTTGTATACTTATGGTAGCAGGAAAGCTTATAAGAAAATAAGTTTTGCCATGAGGAGGTCTGATTACGGAACGAATCTATGTTGCAATTGATTTAAAATCCTTTTATGCGTCAGTAGAGTGCAGAGAGCGTGGACTTGACCCGCTGACAACGAATCTTGTTGTGGCTGATGCAGGCAGGACTGAAAAGACAATATGCCTTGCTGTCTCTCCATCCCTTAAGGCCTATGGGATACCGGGGAGAGCAAGGCTTTTTGAGGTTGTGCAGAGGGTACGCGAGGTCAACAGGGACAGGGCGCGCAGGCTGGGAAGCGGCAGACATTTTACAGGTGA
>OGKG01003533.1_pt1 | contig 14459 bp, 13 predicted proteins | sample 1572201 | NCBI WGS metagenome assembly OGKG01 (sample SAMEA2582146, study PRJEB24529) | metagenome | biome: Human gut stool | place: China | collected 2011 | reverse complement strand
TGGCCATCAACCGCCCCATCGAGATGCTGGTCACCTCCCTGAACGTGGTGGGTGACGCGACTTCCTGCATCTGCGTGGCCAAGAGCGAGGGCATGCTCGACGAGGAAAAGTACAACGCGTAAGATCATAAGATAAAATGACAGCCCCCGGGAACCAGTTTGGTTTCCGGGGGCTGTTTTTTACACACCTTTTCTGTTCTTTACACTGGGCCGCAAAATGCCGCGCCAGTTTTACCAAAGCTTTGCGCGGGCATGGTTTCGCGGCGGCGGGCGGGGCGATAGAATAAAGGCGTCCCAAGCAAGTGAATTTGAACAGAGAGCCGGGGTCGGCTCTGGAAAAGAGAGGTTTCGTGTTATGAAAGAGAGTAAAATGTCCCGCCGCAATTTCCTCAAGGCCGGTGCGCTGGCTTCTGCTGTCGGCATGATGGCTGCCGCTCCGGTGGCCGCCAATGCTGCGGCTCCCACGGCTGTGCAGGCAGAGGATGAGGAAAATGGGATGCTGGACGTTTTTGGCAAAAAGCCCAAGTATGTGTTCCTGTTCATCGGCGACGGCATGGGCACGGCTCAGATCCAGTCTGCCCGGTTCTATCAGGGCACGGTGACCAACAACGGTGCCATCACCGAGGCGGAGCTGAGCTTTACCCAGTTCCCGGAAGTGGGCAGCGTGACCACCTACGACAGCACTTCGTTCTGCCCGGACTCCGCTTCCACCGCGACTTCCATCGCCACCGGATATAAGACCGAGAGCGGCGTCATCAATATGTGCCCCTGGACCCGCGATGTGCCCTATGAGACCATTGCCGAGAAGCTGCACAAGCAGAAAGGCTATAAGGTCGGCGTCGTGTCCACCGTCAACATCGACCATGCGACCCCGGCTGCTTTCTACGCACACCAGAACAGCCGCAAGAATTACTATGACATCGGCGTGGAGCTGGCAAACTCCGGGTTTGAATACTTTGCAGGCGGCGAGTTCCAGAAAGTGAACGGCGACGGCACGGTCCCCAACAACCACGAGGTAGCTGCCAAGGCAGGCTACAATGTCGTCACCACGCAGGCGGATGCCGCCGCACTGAAAGCAGGCGCAGGCAAGACCCTCATCATTGCCGAGAACCTGGCAGACGGCAAGGCCATGAACTACGCCATGGATGCTGCCGCAGGGGAGTGGCAGCTGACCGACTATGTCCGCAAGGGCATTGAGCTGCTGGACAATAGCAAGGGCTTCTTCCTGATGGTGGAGTCCGGCAAGATCGACTGGGCCTGCCACGCCAACGATGCCGCTGCTTCCATCCACGATGTGCTGGAGATGCACAATGCCGTGCAGGCAGCCGTGGAGTTCTACAATGCTCACCCCAACGAGACGCTGATCCTCGTTACTGCCGACCACGAGACGGGAGGCATGGGCATTGGCTACAAGACCACCAACTACGACACATTCCTCACCAACCTGACCCACCAGAAGATGTCCTACGCCAAGTTTGATTCCACCTATGTGGAGGGCTACATCGCCAACAAGACCCCCTTTGAGGCAGCCATGGCCGACGTGAAAGCAAACTTTGGCCTGACCCTGCCCACGGACCCGGATGCCGCCAGCGCGGGCAAGCTGCTGCTGACGGATTACGAGGTAGAGAACCTGTGCAAGGCTTATGAGCGTACCCTGAATGTGGGGGCCGATGCCCAGAAGAACATGAGCCAGGAGGACTATGAGCTGTACGGCACTTACATCCCGTTCTCCATGGCCGTCTGCCACACCATCAACCACAAGTCCGGCATGGACCACACCACCTATGCCCACACCGGCGCTTCGGTCAACATCTACGCCAAGGGCGTGGGTGCCGAGAAGTTCCGCGGTGCCTTTGATAACACCGAGATCTATCACAAGCTGGCGGAGCTGACCAGCGTCCAGTAAAAAAGCAGAAAGAAAAAATCCGTTGTGGTTTTCCACAACGGATTTTTTTGCATGTTGAAATCAGTCGTTGATCTCCGGGAAGCCCTCGAGCTTGGTGGTGCAGTGGGGGCAGCGGACTGCCTTGATGGCGATTTCGCTCTGGCAGTAGGGGCACACCTTGGTGGTGGGCTCTGCCGGGGCCTCGGGCTCGGCGGGCTTTTTGTGCAGGGCGTTGACGGTCTTGATGACCATGAACAGCACAAATGCCACGATGAGGAAATTGATGATGGCGTTGATGAACGAGCCGACGCCGATGGTCACATCGCCAATGTGGATGCCGACATTCGAGAAGTCCGCATTGAAGAACAGGCCGATGGCGGGGTTGATGATATCATTGACCAGAGAGTTCACGATGGCGGTGAACGCCGAGCCGATGACCACACCAACTGCCATGTCCAGCACGTTGCCGCGCATGGCAAAGGCTTTAAATTCTTCCAGAAACTTTTTGATGCCTTTGCTTTCTTTTTCTGCCATAGCAATACCGCTCCTTTTACGCCCGGTAGGCTGTTTTTCTACCTATTATAATAACGGATTTGGAGCGGTGCGTCAATATCAGACCTGATGCGCGGCAATCCACTGGCCCATCTCCTGGGCAATGGCCTTGATGGAGCCATCCGTGAACGGCACTTTCAGGCCGGCAGTCTCGCACAGCTCGGTGTAGCTGGCCAGACCGGCCCGGCGCACCAGCTTGAGATAGCGCTGCCATGCATCCTTGTGGTCCTTGAGGCTGAGCAGGAAGAACTGCAGGGCAGCCATGGTGGACAGGCAGTAATCGATATAATAGAACGGGCACTCATAGATGTGGAGCTGACGCTGCCAGCCGGCACCCCGGCCGTAGAACGGCAGATTGTCAAAATCCACCCAAGGGCGGTATTTGTGCTCCAGCTCCAGCCAGACGGCGTTCCGCTCGTCGGGGGTCAGGTCCGGGTTCTGGTACATCTTGTGCTGGAACTCGTCCACGATGCAGCCGTATGCCAGGAAGAGGAAGCTGTCCTCGGCGTGCTGCAGGGCGTATTTATCCACGTCCTTGCCAAACAGCAGCTTGTGCCAGGGCGCGGTGAGGAACTCCATGGCCATGGAGTGGATCTCAGCGCTTTCCATGCCGGGGCACTCGAGGTCGGCGGGGACATGGGGGTCCCGCTCGGCCACATAGCCCTCAAAAGCGTGGCCGCACTCATGGGTCAGCACGTCCACATCAGCGGAGGTGCCGTTCCAGTTGGCAAAGATAAAGGGGGCCTTATAGCTGGGCAGGCTGGTCATATAGCCGCCGTTCATCTTGCCGGGGCGGCTCTCCACGTCAAACAGCTCATTGTCCTGCATGAAGTCGATGAACTCGGCCGTCTCAGGGCTCAGCTCATGGTACATGGTGCGGGCAGCGGCCATCCGGGCCTCATAGCCCTCGATGGGCTTGGGGTTGCCGTCCTTGAACGAGATGGGCAGATCACAGAACGTGGGATGCTCGATGCCCGTCCGTTTGGCCTTGAGGGCAATCACTTTCTGCAGCTCAGGGACCACATCGTGGGCCACCTGGTCGCGGAAGCGCTGGATCTCCTCGGGGCCGTAGCCAATGCGGTTCATGCGCACATAGGAGAGCTCACTGTAATCGTGGTAGCCCATGAGCTTGGCCTGAGCGTTGAGGTTTTTGACGATCTTGGTGTACAGCTCGTCCAGCTCGGCGCGGTGGGTGTCGAAGTAACCGGCCTCAGCCTCATAGGCGGCCCGGCGGGTCTTGGCGTCCAGGCTCTCCTTGTAGGGGCCCAGCTGGGGGATGGTGAGCTGCTTGCCGTCCAGTTCCACCAGAGCACCGCCGTAGATCTGCTGGTACTGGCTGACGAGGGCGTTGTACTCTTTCTGCAGGTCCAGCGTCCGCTCGTCCATGCCCAGCACGGCGTTCTTCATGCCGGCCACGCAGGTGGTGCCCAGAGCTTTGGTCAAGGCGTCCACATGGGGGTTGGAGAGGAACGCGCGGCTGATCTCCACGCTGGCGTTGGAGACAGCAGGACCGTTGGCGTCAAAGAAATCCTGCTCGGCTTTCCAGTAGGCGTCACGGGTGTCGCAGGTGTAGTGGATGTTGGCCAGGTTGGAGGCCGTGGTGTAATCGGCAAAGGCGCGGCTCTGCTCATAGTAGGTCTCCACAATGGCTTCGTCGCTGTCAGCGGCAGCAGCCTTGGCGGCCAGCTGCTTGCATTCAGCCAGCAGTGCGTCGATGTCGGGGCGGGTATAGGTCATCTCATTGAATTTCATAGAGAACGTCCTTTCATTTCAATATTGGTTTCATCTTATCACGTTTGAGCGGAAAAAGAAAGACCACTGAGCACATCCTCTAAAAATCGACTCAATAAATTGGTGAATCTGTTGCATCGTGTGGTTGAAAAGCCACGGAAAAAGGCATATAATAACAGTATCAACAGAGTAAGGCCATGTGCGTTAAGTGCCGCATCAACGGGGAGTTGTGCTGCGGACGAAGGGCGACCCGCGGTGCATGGCCTGCATCCCGCTGCTGCATGGACTTGGGTGCAGGCGCGGGCCGCTTGCGGCTCAGTGCCTGGAAGTGAAACTTGTTGGATTCACGCCCTCCTTTGTGCGGTTTGTCACACGGGAGGGCGCTTTATTTTTAACGTCCTCTCCAGAAAGATTCCTTTTTACTAAGGGAGGACAATTGATATGAAAAGCACAAAAACTTCCACCCGCACCCTGACAGTGCTGGCCCTGCTCATTGCCATGAGCATCGTGTTCAGCCGGGTGCTGAGCATCTCAACGGGCTTTGTCCGGTTCAATCTGGGCAGCCTTCCCGTGCTGCTGGCGGGCATCGTGTTCGGGCCCGGGGCAGGTTTTGCCGTGGGTGCGCTGGCGGATATCATCGGCGGTATCCTGGCGGGCTACGCCATCAACCCGCTGATCACGCTGGGGGCGGCCTCCATCGGCCTGGTAGGCGGCTGGCTCTGGCAGACTCTGCCTCACACCCTGCGGCTTGGCCAGCGGCTCCTGCTCAGTGTGCTGGCCGCCCATGTGGTGGGCTCCATCGTCATCAACTCGCTGGCGCTCCGCATTTTTTACGGCTATGCCTGGAGCGTGCTGGCGGCCCGCATCCCCAATGCGCTGGTGCTCACAGCGGTGAACACCGTGCTGCTCCGGCTGCTGATGGAGAATAAGGCTGTGATGGCAGCAGTGAAAAAGTAAAGAAGGCTTATGGTATGAATTACGAATCGGCATTGGAATACATCCACGCGGTGCAGTGGGCGGGCCACAAACCCGGTCTGACCCGTACCCGTACTCTGCTGGCGGCGCTGGGCGACCCCCACAAACAACTCCGGTTTATCCATGTGGCGGGCACCAACGGCAAGGGCAGCACTGCCGCCATGCTGGCCTCCTGTTTGCAGGCGGCCGGGTACCGCGTGGGCCTGTACACCTCGCCGTTCATCAACCGCTTCAATGAGCGGATCCAGGTCAACGGCCAGCAGATCCCGGACGAGGAACTGGTGCGGCTGGTGGAGCGGGTAAAACCCGCTGCCGATGCCATGGCCGATGTGCCCACCGAGTTTGAGATCATCACGGCACTGGGAATGCTTTACTTTGCCGAGCGGCACTGTGACATCGTGGTGCTGGAGGTGGGTCTGGGCGGCACGCTGGACTCCACCAATGTCATTGACCCGCCGGAGTGCGCGGTCATCACGGCGCTGGGGATGGACCATGTCAAGGAGCTTGGCCCCACGCTGGCAGATATCGCCACTGCCAAGGCGGGCATCATCAAACCGGGGAGCCCGGTGGTGAGCTACGGCGGTGTGCCGGAGGCGGATGCCGTCATCCTCCGGGTGGCAAAAGAGCGGAACGCCCCGCTGACTGTGGTGGATTTTGACAAGCTGAAATTCGAGGGCGGTGATCTGGATGCCGTGACCTTTGATTTTGATGGCCTTGATGGCGTGAAGCTGCCCCTCATCGGCAGCTACCAGCCGCGGAACGCGGCCGTGGCCATCACGGCCTTGCGGGTGCTGCGGGGCAGGGGATGGAATATCCCGGAAGAGGCCATCCGCAGGGGTCTGGAAACGGTGAGCTGGCCGGGCCGCTTTGAGCTGCTGCGGCATACCCCGCCGTTTTTGCTGGACGGCAGCCACAACGCCCACGGGATGCGGGCCACGGTGCAGAGCCTGAAAGACCGCTTCCCCGGCGAAAAGTTCGTCTTTCTCGTCAGTATTATGGCAGACAAGGATGTGGACGAGATGCTGGCCCTGCTGGCCCCGCTGGCAAAGCGGTTTGTAACGGTAGCGGCCCACACTCCCCGCGCGATGCCCGCCGAGACGCTGGCCGGGCATATCCGTGCCCGGGGCTGCAAAGCCGAGGCGGCTCCCAGCATTGAAGCAGGCGTGGCCCGGGCCGTGGCGTTGGGCGGGGATGGCCCGGTGTGTGCACTGGGAACCCTCTACTTCTCCGGCGACGTGCGCACGGCATTTGAAAATTTGTGATTCCGCAATTTGGCTCCCCTGATCGAAATGACTCCCTCCGGCCGGAGGGAGATGTCGCGCTAGCGACAAAGGGAGGACGGCTGGACGCGCCAAAGCGCGGCCTGAGAGGTTTTATTTCCAATAAAAATGCAAAAAGAAAAAGCGATGGCCCTTGCAGGTAGGCCATCGCTTTTCTTTGTCCCTACGGGGGACAACAGGGTAAATGATAAGAAGGTAAATGAAGAAAATAGCAATATATAAGAAAGAAGAAAGAACACAGAAACAGGGATGGAACGTTGTGTTCAACAGCCTGTCCTGTTGGATACAACAATAGCACGCTTGCCGGAAAAATGCAAGAGGTTTTTGAAAAATTTTTCTTACAGAAGTAGAAAAATCACACTTTTCCATAAAATGTTGCAAAGAGTGACCGGGGAAAGCGGCGCGTGGGAAACAGCACTCCCGGCGGGGAGCCATGTACCTCAAAAGCCGGGCGGGCTTTGCAGTGGGAAGATGCATCCAGCGCTTTACAAGCACCGGGCGCTGTGCTAAGATAAACCTGTATTGCATAAAATCAGAGAGCATATTTTAGAGGGAACAAACCCTATGGGAGAAAAAACGAAACAAAGTACAAAAGCGCCGCTCTTTGGCGGGCGAGAGCTTTTATTCAGCCAGCGGGAGTTGTTGCTGCTGGTGGGGCCGCTGCTGGTGGAGCAGCTGCTGGAAGTGACAGTGGGCATGGCGGATACCATGATGGTGTCCCGCTGCGGCGAGGCGGCCATCTCGGGTGTCAGCCTGGTGGATATGATCAACAACCTCATCATCGTGCTGTTTGCGGCACTGGCCACCGGCGGCGCGGTGGTGGTGAGCCAGTATCTGGGAGCACGGGAACCGAAAAAGGCCGACGCAAGCTCCGGCCAGCTCATCCTGCTCAGCGCACTGCTGGGCGCGGGTGTGGCGCTGTTCTGCTTTGTGCTGGCCCGGCCCATGCTCCGGCTCTGCTATGGGTCCATTGAAGCTGACGTGCTGGACGCGGGCGTGCTGTACTTAAAGATCACGGCCCTGAGCTACCCCTTTTTGGCGCTGTACAATGCGGGCGCGGCCCTCTTCCGCAGTATGGGCAACTCCAAAATTTCCATGCAGATCAGTGTGCTCATGAACATCATCAACATCGTGGGCAACGCGGTCTGCATCTTTGGCCTGAAAATGGGAGTGGACGGTGTTGCCTGGCCCAGCGTCATTTCCCGCGTGGTGGCGGCGGCCCTCATTCTGGCCCGCTGCTACCAGAAAGGCCACGCCCTCACCGTGCCCAAGACCATCAAGCTGGATGGTAAGATGGCAAAGCGCATCCTGGGCATCGGCATCCCGTCTGCCTTTGAAAACAGCCTGTTCGAGGCCGGACGCATCCTGGTGGTGAGCATGATCTCCACCTTTGGCACCGTGCAGATCGCGGCCAATGCCGTGGCCAACAACCTCGATGGCATGGGCTGCATCCCGGGCAAGGCGCTGGGCCTTGCCATGATCACGGTGGTGGGCCGCTGCATCGGCGCGGGCGACAGTGAGCAGGCCGTGTACTACACCAAAAAGCTGCTGGTCTGGGCTTACATCGCCATGGGCGTGTTCAACGGGGCCATTCTGCTGTTCCTGCCGCAGATCGTAAGCATCTATGCGCTGTCCGGTGCAACGATGCAGCTGGCCATCCTGCTGGTGCAGATCCACGCCGGGTTTGCGATCCTGCTCTGGCCGGCCTCGTTTGTGCTGCCCAACGCCCTGCGTGCCGCCAACGACGTGAAATTTACCATGGTGACTTCCATCCTCAGCATGGCCATCTGGCGGCTGGGTTTCAGCTACCTCATCGGCGTGCATATGGGGCTGGGTGCCATTGGTGTCTGGATCGCCATGGTGGTGGACTGGGTCTGCCGCGTGATCTGCTTTGTGCTGCGGTTCCGCAGCGGCATCTGGAAAACGAAATACATTGCGTAACCACAACGTGAAAAATTACAGATTGGAGCAACGGACATGAAACTCATCAGCTGGAACGTCAATGGCCTGCGGGCCTGCCTGACCCACGATTTCGCCGCGAGCTTTGCCGCGCTGGATGCCGACGTCTTTTCGGTACAGGAGACCAAGATGCAGCCGGGCCAGGCGGATTTCGCGCCGGAAGGCTACACAGAATATACTTACTCGGCGGAGAAAAAGGGCTACAGCGGCACGGCCTGCTGGTGCAGGACCCAGCCGCTGGCCGTGACGACGGGCATTGGCATCGACCAGCATGACCACGAGGGCCGGGTGCTGACGCTGGAATATCCGGAGTTCTATCTTGTCAACTGCTACACCCCCAACAGCCAGGACGGCCTCAAGCGGCTGGATTACCGGATGCAGTGGGAAGACGATTTCCGGGCCTACCTGTTGGGGTTGGACGCAAAAAAGCCGGTCATCCTCTGCGGCGACCTGAATGTGGCTCATACCGAAATTGATATCAAGAACGCCAAGACCAACCGGATGAGCGCCGGCTTTACCGACCAGGAGCGGGCCAAAATGACCGAGCTGTTGGCGGCTGGCTTTACGGACAGTTTCCGTGCCCTCCACCCGGACGAGGTAAAGTACAGCTGGTGGAGCTACCGTTTCCATGCCCGGGAGAAGAACGCGGGCTGGCGGATCGACTATTTTATTGTCTCCAACCGCGTTGCCGATAAGATCAAAGTGGCGGAGATCCACAACGAGGTGTTTGGCTCGGATCACTGCCCGGTGGAGCTGGTCATTGACCTGTAAACAAGGAGTATTTTTATGATAAAGAATTACATGCTGGTCTTCCTGATCTCGATGTTCCCGCTCGTCGAGCTGCGCGGTGCCATCCCGGTGGGACTGGGGCTGGGCCTGCCCATCCTGCCCACCTACCTCGTCTGCGTGGTGGGCAACATGATCCCGGTGCCGTTCATCTACCTGTTTGCCCGCAAGTTCCTCATTTGGGGCTATCACAAGCCGGTCATCGGGCCGTTCTGCCGCTTCTGCATCAACAAGGGCGAAAAAGGCGGCCGCGCGCTGGAAGCCAAGGCCGGGCGTGGCCTGGTGGTGGCGCTGCTGCTGTTTGTGGGCATCCCGCTGCCGGGCACCGGTGCCTGGACCGGTACGCTGGCGGGCTCCATCCTGGATATGAAATTTAAAGATGTGCTCATTGCCTGCATGGGCGGTGTGCTGCTGGCGGGCATCATCATGGGTCTGGCCAGCGCCGGGCTGCTGGGAGCTGTGAGCACGCTTTTTGCAGTGAAATGACTAGCAATCTGCTATGAAATATGCTAGAATGAGTACGATGTGTCGCTTACGACAAAGAAAGGACGAACCAACATGGATCAGGCATTGAACCAGAAGATCGACGCGTTTATTGCGGCGAACAAAGAACAGATCTTGCAGGACATTGCAGCCCTCGTTGCCATCAACAGCGTGGAGGGAGAGCCCGCGGAGGGCGCTCCCTACGGCGTGGGCCCTCGTGCAGCTCTGGATAAGACCCTGGAGCTGGCGGCAGGCATGGGCTTTGCCACCCGCAATTGTGAAAATCACATCGGCTATGCCGAGCTGGCGGGCGCGGACCCGGAAAAGTATCTGGCAACCATCTGCCATGTGGACGTGGTGCCTGAGGGCAATGGCTGGACGGCAGACCCCTTTACCATGCAGATCAAGGACAACTACATGATCGGCCGCGGCGTGGCAGACGATAAGGGCCCCATGGTGGCTACCCTGTATGCCCTGAAGTTCCTCAAGGAGGAGGGGGTCTCCCTGCGCTATCCCATCCGCGCCCTCGTCGGCGACAACGAAGAGACCCACATGCGCGATGTGGACTACTATCTGGAGCACTACAAAGCTCCCGTCTTCTGCTTTACCCCGGACGCGGAGTTCCCCGTCTGCAACGGTGAGAAAGGCCAGTTCAACGGCAAGCTGGTCAGCCCGGTCTGCAATGGCGAGATCAAGGAGTTTGTGGGCGGTGTCGCCAACAACGCGGTGCCGGACCGTGCCAGCGCTCTGGTGGAGACCGATATCACCAAACTGAGCAATGCCCCCAACATCACGCTGGAGCCGGAGGGCAACGGCGTCCGTATCCGCGGCTGGGGCAAGAGCGGCCACGCCGCCATGCCGGAGGGTACCGTGAACGCCATTGGGCTGGTGGTCAACTACCTGCTGGACAATAACCTCTGCAATGACGCCGAGCGCGAGTACCTGAAAGCCATCCAGAAACTGCACAGCTCCACGGCCGGTGAGGACCTGGGCATCCAGTGCGCTGATGGCCCCTTTGGCCCCCTGACCATCATTGGCGGGCGTGTTTATATGGAGAATGGCCGCATCGTCCAGACGCTGGACAGCCGTTTCCCCACCTGTACCGACGGCGAGACCATCGAGAAGCAGATCAAGGCTGCCATTGGCAGCGGTGCCGAGCTGACCGACATCGGCGTGAACAAGCCGTTCTACATCGAGGCGGACACCCCCGCCATCAAGGCCTGCATCGACACCTACAATGAGGTGACGGGCGACCACGCCACCCCGTTTACCATGGGCGGCGGCACCTATGCACGCCACTTCCCCTATGCCGTCAGCTTTGGCCCGGAGCACGCGGAGCTGCCCATCCCCGAGTTCGGCGGCCCGATGCACGGTGCCAATGAGTCCGCTCCCATCGACAAGCTGCTGGAGGCCCTGAAGATCTACATTCTGGCCCTGCTGCGGCTGGAAGAGATCGACTTCTAAGCCATGCGGGTGCTGGTCATTGATGGACAGGGCGGCGGGCTGGGCCGTCAGCTGGTGACGGCCATCACGGCCCTCTGCCCGGAGGTGGAACTGACCGCCGTGGGCACCAACAGTATGGCCGCTTCGGCCATGCTCAAGGCGGGTGCCGCCCGGGCGGCTACCGGCGAGAATGCCGTGGTGGTCAACGCCCGCCGCGCGGACATCATCGTGGGGCCCATCGGTATCGTCATTGCGGATGCCCTGCTGGGCGAGATCACTCCCGCCATGGCGGCGGCCATCTGCCAGGCGGACGCCAAGCGGGTGCTCATCCCGGTGAACCACTGCGAGAACTTCGTGGTCGGCGTGCCGGAGGGGCCCGTCAGCCAGCTGGTGCAGACTGCGGCTCAAAAAGTAAAAGAGCTGTGCACCACAGGCTGTAAATAAGCTGAAACAACAAAAGCAGGTACGTTTGAGGAAACTCAGACGTACCTGCTTTTTGCATCATAAAATAAGGGTCAATTCTTCCGGCGTTTGGCCAGCTGCTCGGCGGTAGGGGGAGTGTCGCCCTGGGCGGCGCGCTCGATGGCGCTGATGCGGCGGTCCAGCTCGGTGAGGCGCTGGGCGGTGACATCGGGCAGGTCCTGCTGGTCGAGGTCGTCCGAGGGGACGATGGCCTTGTTGTTGATGCGGACCACCTCGGCGGGGACGCCCACGGCGGTGCAGTTGGCGGGCAGGTTGCGCAGCACCACGCTGCCTGCGCCGATGCGGGCGTTATCCCCGATGAACACCGGACCCAGCACCTTGGTGCCAGCGCCGATGAGCACGTTGTTGCCCAAGGTGGGGTGGCGCTTGCCGGTATCCTTGCCGGTACCGCCCAGCGTTACCCCGTGGTAGATGGTGCAGTTGTCTCCGATCTCGCAGGTCTCGCCGAACACGATGCCCATGCCGTGGTCGATGAACAGACACTTGCCGATGGTGGCACCCGGGTGGATCTCGATGCCGGTGCGGTGGCGGCCATGCTGGCTGACCCACCGTGCCAGAAAAAAGTGCTTGTGCCCGTACAGCCAGTGCGCAATGCGGTGGTACACCAGAATGTGGAATCCCGGGTACAGCAGCATTACCTCCAGTACGCTGCGTGCGGCGGGGTCCTTGCGCTGGATGTTCCGCGCGTCCTCAAGTAAACCCATGCGGAAAACCTCTCTTTCCCATAAACACCCGCCCACGCGGCGGGGCTCTCCCTTTTACCGTATTATAATAGCACAGCAGGCAACGAAAGTACAGTGCTGCGCTAGGGATTGTGGAACAAAATGGCAGTTATTTTGCCGCGTTGCCCGGGTTTTGGGTAGAGTATCCAAAATTCGGCGAGAGATGCCATAAACCTTTTAGCACCTGTTTTTGCGCGCAGCCATTGACATATTTTGCGGTTCTATGATAAAATAATACGAATGAAAACGCAACCATCAAGAAAAGGAGAAACACCATGCTGTGCAGCGCCCAGAACCCGAAACTGAACAAGCAGTTCGCGTCCGGTTTTGCCGTGGCTTCGTTGTTTCCTTTTTTTGCGCAATGAGCTTTTCCCTTTGCGGGGAAAAGTTTTTTTTTGCCCGTTTTCGGGCACTTGACACCCCAAAATACCATTATAGGAGGGAACCGCGATGCTGCTGACAAACGCTGTGAACACCGAGGGACGGCCGCTCGAGATCTATGTAAAGGATGGAAAGATCGCTGCCGTAGGGCAGGATCTTTCTGCCCTTGCCGCCGAGAACGAGACGGTGGTGGATGCCGGTGGGCTGACTGTGCTGCCCGCATTTGTGGATCTGCACTGCCACTGGCGCACCCCGGGCTTTGAGTACAAGGAGGACATCGAGACTGGCAGCCGCGCCGCTGCCGCCGGCGGCTACACCTTTGTAAACCTGATGCCCAACACAAAGCCCGTCTGCTCTTCTGCCGCACAGGCTGTGATAGTGGAACAGAAAGCCGCCGAGGTAGGGCTGTGCGATGCAAACCAGACCGTCTCCATCACCGAAAACTTTGACGGTGTGAGCATCGACCACCTCAAGACCCTGCCTGCCAGCGTAAAGTTCATCACCGAGGACGGCCACGGCGTGCAGGACAACGCCACCATGGCGCGGGCATTTGCCATCTGCACCCAAAAGGACATCACGGTCATGAGCCACGCCGAGGATATGGAGATCAGCCCGTGGGACTACCGTCTGGCCGAGGATATTGAGACGGTGCGCAACTGCTGGCTGAGCGAGTACTACCAGACCCGGCTGCATATGTGCCATGTGTCCACCCGGGGCGCGCTGGACGCCATCCGCATGGCAAAACTGCGGGGCGCACCGGTCACCTGTGAGGTGACCCCCCACCACCTGTGGTTTACCAACGATACCTGCGACTACCGGGTCAACCCGCCCATCCGCACCGCCGACGATGTGGAAGCGCTGGTGGAGGGCATCCGCACCGGCATCGTGGACGCCATTGCCACTGACCACGCACCCCACTCCGAAGAGGATAAGCTGAAGGGCATGGCCGGTATGGTGGGCAGCGAGACCGCCTTCGGCGTGTGCTACACCAAGCTCTGCAAGCAGGAGGGTCTGCCGCTGGAGCTGCTGGTGCACCTGATGAGCACCCGCCCCGCCGAGATCCTTGGCCTTGCCAAGGGTCAGCTGGAGCCGGGCTTTGATGCCGACTTTGTGCTGGTGGATCTGGATACCCCCTACACGGTGGAAAAGGAAAAGCTGCACTCCAAGAGCCATAACACCCCCTTTGACGGTGCGCAGCTTTACGGCAAGGTGTTTGCCACCATCAAGGCCGGTAAGATCACCTATCAGGCCGAGGAGTAAAACCCATAGTTACAATTCATTTTCTATAAATACGACTTACAGGAGGACACCCAAATGACGAACATGGACAAACTGTACGAAGCTGTTGAGGCCCGGGGCCCGGTGTGTGTGGGTCTGGACACCGATTTCAGCTACCTGCCCGCCGATTTTGTGGACAGCACCCTGACCAAGGGCGAGAACATCCTGCGCTTCAACCAGAAGCTCATCGACGCCACCAAGGCCGTGGCGGGCTGCTACAAGGTGCAGATCGCTTACTATGAGTCGCTGGGTCTGGAGGGCATGAAGGCCTACGCCGACACCCTGAAGGCCGTGCGCGAGGCCGGTGTGCCGGTCATTGCCGACATCAAGCGCGGCGACATTGCCAAGACCGCCGAGATGTACGCCATGGGCCACTTTACCGGCGATTTCGAGAGTGATTTCGTCACGCTGGCACCCTATATGGGTCTGGACTCCATCAGCCCCTACCTGCCCTACGCCGAAAAGCAGGGCAAGGGCATGTTCGTGCTCTGCCGCACCTCCA
>OGKG01003531.1_pt1 | contig 14467 bp, 9 predicted proteins | sample 1572201 | NCBI WGS metagenome assembly OGKG01 (sample SAMEA2582146, study PRJEB24529) | metagenome | biome: Human gut stool | place: China | collected 2011 | reverse complement strand
TAACAAAATATAACAGTTATTAAATCTCTTAAAACAGGTGAAATCTCAATCGGAAGTTATCGGAGGGTATGTACATGAGCAGATGTAAAAAGATGGGAGTATTGGTATGTGTTTTTCTAGCAGCATTAAATGTTGTTGCTTGCGGACAAGAAAAAGGAGATGAAGTTGTCACTACTGATGCATCTCCTACAAGACAGCAAGAAAGCAGTGTGCAGATAGATGAAAGTACAAATTTGGAAAAAGAAGAAAATAAAGCAATTAGTGCGGAAGAATCCAACACACAAACGGAGAATATAGATACAGAAATGACAGCAGAAGAATTATTAGATTTGTTTGTTAACGGTTCAATAAATGCAATCAGTTCCGAGGATTCGACATCGGCATTTTATATTACCGATTTAGATATGGATTCTGACGAATGGGATTCTTATTCTATTGGTGAAAGAGTCGATCTTGATAATGATGGGGAAAATGAACTGATTATTTGCGGACCTTATGGTGGCATATATCTTGATGCACGTGATAATAAGGTCTACGAATTTGCTGTGGGAGAGGGTAATGCGCTTGAGCTTTCTTATGTTGTTTATAATGGTGCCGTATGGATTATGCACAGCAACAGAATGAATACAGGATATGAAGCATACCATATGGAAAAATTTGAAGGAGCAGATAATTTAGTTGCAGAAATGAATTTTTGTGAAGAACTTATTGATGTAGATAATGTGGAAGGCAAAGAAAAATATACATTGAATGGAACGGAAATATCTTATGAGGAATATTTGGAATTATGCAGCAAGATTTTTGCAACTGAAGTAACTACAACAAAATGACAACTTCAAGTTTGTCTGACTCATAAACAATTTAATAACTGATTTACAAAGCACTTTAGCCACAACAGGTTAGAGTGCTTTTTTCATGCCTTGAAAGGAGATTTTTATCATGAGAAAAGAATGGTTTCGGCAGTATCCGGAGCACTTATGGGAGTGATGCTTATGAGCACTACCTGTTTTGCAGCAGGATTCATATGGTGTGAAATGCAAATTGACACGATTTTGTGGGGTGGGTATAATAAAAAAAATTGTGCTTCCAGAAGAAAATATATATTTTAGCAAAACAGATGAAAGTCTGTGACGCAAAGCTATAGGACCTGTAAAATGGCAGCCAGTTGCATATGAAATAGCAAAGTGATACTATGGTTAATTAGTAGTAGTTTCTTTGCTTTTTATTATGGTTTAGCTTATCTGAATAGAGTAACAGAGAAAAGAAATAGAAAGATTAAGTAAAAAAGATAATGGAGATTAAAGATGATAAAAAAGGAGACTGACAAGCAGAACTACAGTATCCTTGCAGGAGAAGGAGATATTCTGCGGATTTTAAAAGAAATTGACAAATCCAAAAATAGAGAGAGTATTGGAGCAGGAATTCAGAAACTCCTTGAAGTTCTCGGCAATTATGGAAATGCAGATCGAACTTATCTTTTTGAAACGGTTCATATGCCAGAGACATTTACAAATACCTATGAGTGGTGTGCAGATGGAATTACAGCTCAAAGAGATAATCTTCAGGATGTGAAATTTGAAGAAATGCCATGTTGGGTGAAAAAGTTCAGGCAAGGAGAAAGCGTTGTCGTAAACAATATAGAGGACATATGCCACACTATGCCTTTTGAATATAAACTTTTAAAAATGAAGGCAATAAAGTCAGTGGTTGTTTTGCCGCTTTTTCATGGCTCCTGCCTGACTGGTTTTTTAGGGTTGGACAATCCATATATCCAGGAAAACGAAAATTTTATATTTTTCCTTGAACTGATCGGAGCACATCTTGGCAGTGCATGGGTTAATACACTTGTAGAACAGCATCTTAAACAAAAGACCAAAGAACTGGAGCACAAGAACATGTTTCTTGACACGCTCTGTCAGGAGTATACATCTGTATATTATGTAGATTTAGATGCAGGTGTTGGGGAAATAATAAAGATTGATTCAGGTGCGAATGCTGCAAAAGTTATGAAAGACCCCAATAAAACGATGATTGCATATATGCCAATGTTAAAAGCATATGCAGAGAGTTATGTGATTGAAGAAGACAGAGATTATTTTCTGACAAGACTGGAAACACATGCTTTAAAAGAAGAACTTTTGAAAGAAGAACGGGTGTCGTTTCGCTACAGAAGTCTTCCGAATAGTAAAACACATAAATGTTTTGAAGTACATGCGATTCGGGCAAACGGAACAGACCAGAATAGTTTTGGTATCATGGTAGCGTTTCGTTATATAGATGATATTATAAAGCAGGAACAGAAAATACAGAAGGCTTTAGAAAAAGCCTTGGAAGAATCAAAAATCAGCAACAGTATTGTTTCTGCCATTGGAAAAATATATTTTTCTATGTATCGAATTGTTCTTGAGAATGATCAGTATGAAGAAATATCAGCAGAACAGGAAGTTCATCGTTTGACAGGAAAAGTCGGACTTGCTTCAGAAAAAATGAAGGAGATCTGTGATAATTTAGTTTGTCAGGAACATTATGACATGGTTTTGAAATTCTTCGATTTGTCTACTCTTGCGGACAGATTGAAGAATGATGATACAACGGCAATAGAGTATAAGGCAAAAGACGGAAACTGGCATTTAGCACGTTTTATTGTAAAAATAAGGAATGAAGAAGGCAGGGCAATTCATGTTCTGTATGTGACACGCATAATCAGCGAAACAAAACGCAGAGAAGAAAGCCTTGCACTAATGGCAGAACGTGCAAAAAGAGAAAGCGAAGCAAAAACTGATTTTCTGTCACAGGTTTCTCACGACATACGGACACCGTTGAATGCAGTTCGTGGATTTACGAGAATTGCAAGAGAAAATATTGACAATAAAGAAAAAGTGCGTCATGGTCTGGCTCAGATTGATATTGCAAGCAACTATCTTCAACAGATTGTTAACGATGTATTGGATTTAAGCCGAATCGAAAAAGGAAAACTAAATATTTTGATGGAGGAGATGAGTGTGTCTGAGGTGTTTTCACAGTTCCGGGATACCATACAGGAAGTGATGCCGGATAAGCACCAGCAAATCTCATGCAGATTGAAAAATATAGAATATGACAGAATCATTCTGGATGAACTCCGTCTGAAACAAATTTACATGAATCTTCTTTCAAATGCGATAAAGTATACGCCAGATGGCGGTCAGATTGTTTTTGAAGTAAAACAGGAGAAGAGTGACAGAAAAGGTTATATTCGTCTGATATCTGTCATTCAGGATAACGGAATAGGAATGACGAAGGAATACATGGAGAAAATGTATGATCGTTTTTCAAGGGCTGTGGATACCAGAGTGAATCAGGTTAGAGGAAGCGGATTGGGACTCTCTGTGGTAAAGGAACTAACAGTACTTATGGAGGGAACTATTACAGCGAAAAGCGCTGTTGGAGAGGGTACAGTCTTTACTGTCTCATTTGATGTTGAATATATAAAAGAAGCGAAAGAAAAAATATCAGCTAAACCAGAAAAAAAGTTTAATAAGCTTAAAAGGATACATCTGCTGGTGGCAGAAGATAATGATTTAAACTATGAAGTGGAACAGGAATTGCTTGGAATGTATGGAATCACATGTGAAAGGGCAGCAAATGGCGAGATTTGTGTAGATAAATTTCACAGAGCAGAACCAAAGACATATGACGCAATTCTCATGGATATGCAGATGCCCGTCATGGATGGAATAGATGCTGCAAAGCATATTCGCCAGATGGATGCAGAAGGTGCTGAAATTCCGATCATTGCTGTGACTGCCAATGCCTTTAAGAGTGATGAAGAACATTGTGCTGAAGCAGGAATGAATGCTCATCTTCCAAAGCCCTTTGATATAAATAAACTAATGGAAGTACTTACATCCCTGTTGGATTTAGAATATACGGAGAATGAAAATGTTCAATAAAGAAAAGCAAAGTGAAAATAATATCTTTTCACTGGATAATACAAAGTTAAATGAAAACTGTCAAAAAATCGTACAGGATGCAGTGAGCGAACTGAATATTGTTGGATTCATGACAGGATATTATGATGAAAATCTTACAATTACACAGGTCAGTTCACGCATATTGAAGAATCTGGGATATACGTTTGAAGAATTTCAAAAGAAAACATCAGGTTCTCTGAGAAATCTTTTCTATGGAGAAAACCAGACCTTTCTTGAATACGACAGGTTTCAGCGTCTTCAAGGGTGTGGGGAAGGACAGATGCTGATGAGCGATGGAACACCTGTATTTGTCCGTATGTGCAAGAAAGATGCCATAGCAGATGATGGAAAGCAGGTATGGGTATTGTCTGTTCAGATTGACTGGATGCAGCAGAATCTGAAACTGATCAATAACGTGATTCATTCTGGGATGTGGCATTTTGATTGTGACAAAAGCGGAAATATTAAGGAAGTGTACTGGAGTCATGAGTTTCGCACGATGCTTGGGTATCATGACATTCTTGATTTCCCAAATAAACTGGAATCGTGGTCAGATTTGTTACATCCAGAAGATAAGGAAGCAACACTTACACTGTTAGAGCAAGCAATTCAAGACAAAACAGATAGTGTGAAATATGACTGTGAATACCGCTTGAAGATGAAAGATGGTTCCTATCAATGGTTCCGGGCAAATGCCGAGACAACCAGACGTCTGGACGGAACAGTACGTCTTATTGTCGGTACATTCATAAATATTGACAAGAGAAAGCAGAGCGAGATGAAAGCACAGAGAAATGAGGCATTTCATCGCGCCTATACAGAGGGAAATATCTGCGAGTATTATGTAAATCTAAAGGATAATTCTTTTGAGTCACTAAAAGTAGAGGATTCCCTTCTGGAGATTTTTGAAAAGAGCCATACATGGGATGAACTGATTCAGGCATACCTGGATAATCATGTTGTTGATGAGGACAAGGAAGCGGTTTCTCATTTTTACAACCGTAATTATATTGTTGAAAAATTGAGTGAAGGTTCAAAAGAAATCACTCTTGAATGCAGAATACGGATAAAAGGTGAGGAACGTTGGGTTCGCAACGTCCTTATGAGAGGAGAAGAAAATGACGGTTCCCGTTATGCAATGATTTTTGTCCGGGATATTACAGATGCCAGAAAAGAAATGGAAAACATATTGGAGCTGACACGTAAGAATGATGCGATGGATCTGCTTCTTCAGGGAACAATGCGTCTGGTCAGCCGTTTTGCTATGTGCAATCTGGAAGATGATACTTATAAGTTTTATAGTCTGCACGAAAAAAAGCCACCATACGATGCTTGCGGAACATATCATGACCTGATCAGGAGGATTGCATCCCGCTATAAAGTGGTGGCAAAGGATGAAACGATTGACAAAGTCATTTCAGCAGACCATATCCGTGGCATGATTAGAAGCATGGATGATATTTATAAGCTGGAATATTGTACGGAAGATGAAAAGCATTTTAAGAGCATGGCTTTCATTCCTTTGTCTTGGAAAGACGGAGTACTTGAAAAGGTGCTGTTGATCGCACAGGATACCACTCAGGAAAAACTTGCGGAGATAGAATCGAGGATTGCTTTGAAGGAAGCTTATGAAGCGGCTAACAAGGCAAACAGGGCAAAGACAGAGTTTTTATCAAATATGTCTCATGATATTCGGACTCCGATGAATGCAATCGTTGGTATGACAGCCATTGCCGGAGCAAATATTGATCATCAGGATCGTGTGATTGATTGCCTTGGAAAAATAACCAAGTCGAGCCGTCATCTGCTTAGTTTGATTAATGAAGTACTGGATATGTCACGCATTGAAAATGGAAAGATCGAACTGACGGAAGAAGACTTTAATCTGGCTGAACTGGTAGATAACTTGATCGCAATGACACGTTCCGAGATTGAAGCTCACCATCATGATTTTGAAGTACAGCTCAACAAAATTGAACATGAATATGTAAGAGGAGACAGTTTAAGAGTACAACAGATATTTACTAATATTATGAGTAATGCCATCAAATATACCCCGGATGGCGGCAGGATACTGTTTTCTATTACGGAAAAGTCTACCACTTCCCTGGATATAGGATGCTATGAGTTTGTGATTCAAGACAACGGTATGGGAATGAGCGAGGAATTTCAAAAGGTTATGTTTGACCCGTTTACTCGTGAAGATAATAAACGCATCAGCGAAATCCAAGGAACCGGTTTGGGAATGGCAATCACAAGAAATATCGTCAATATGATGAATGGAAACATTAAGGTAGAAAGCAAGCTGGGAAAGGGAAGCAGATTTACCGTTACTATTTTCCTTCGTCTGCGGGATGAAAAGTCAGAGACGATTGATGAACTGGTCAACTTGCCCGTGCTGGTTGTGGATGATGATAAGACATGCTGTGAAGGAACAGTGGCTACTCTTAATGAGATTGGAATCGACGGAGAGTGGGTACTGTCAGGAAAAGAGGCAGTAGAACGTGCGGTGAAACGTCATGAGAATGGCAATGATTATTTTGTATATATTATTGACTGGCAGATGCCGGGAATGGATGGAATTGAAACAACAAGGCAGATACGCCAAAAGATAGGACCTGATGTTTCTGTCATTGTTCTGACGTCCTATGATTATACAAAAATCGAAGAAGAAGCCAAAGCAGCAGGAGTAGATGAATTCATTTCAAAACCGTTGTTCCGCTCAAGACTTACCGCAGCACTGCAAAATATAATATCCGGAAAGCCGAGTCAGGATGCAAGAGATTACCTGAAAAATATCGCTGCAAGTGATTATACAGGAAAGAAAATCCTTTTGGTGGAAGATAATGAACTGAACAGAGAAGTTGCAGCTGAGATCATAGGTATGACAGGTGCTGAGATTGAAATGGCTGTAAATGGAAAAGAAGCTGTAGATAAGGTAGCAGATCATCCAAATGGATATTATGATTTGGTCTTTATGGATGTGCAGATGCCGATTATGAATGGGTATGAGGCGGCTACAGCTATCCGTTCCCTGCCTAAACACAAAGGTGAGCTGTTGCCAATCGTTGCAATGACGGCAAATGCATTTACGGAGGATGTGATACTTGCAAAGAGTGCAGGAATGAATGAACATATTGCGAAACCTCTTGATATGGAAAAATTGAACAGAATATTGCACGAATGGATGTAAGCCACGATAATAAAAAATCAACTTTCAGATGACTGATAATTGAGAAGAAAAGGAAATTACTATAAGTAGAGTGTATAGAGAAATCTATATGCTCTATTTTTTGCCCATTTTTAGAAAAAAGTGATTAAAAAACTATTGACATTTTGTTACTGGAAAGACAGCGAAATCAATTCTGATTAGCTGTGGTGCGAGGTTGGCACCATTTGATGATCTCTCGGAATCCTGAGTGATTATATCCGGAACAGCTGGTGAATTCACGAAGCGATTTATGGTGGTCGATAATTCGGCCACCATAAAATTTACACGCTTTACTTGATAAATTCAAAAAAAGGGTAGACATCATTATTTAATGATACCAGCGCTTTTTTATCAGATCTCTTTCAATTCATAGGAACGGCTTCCAAGGCCGATCTTCTCACCCTGATCCAGGGTAGCTTCCCACTCTACATTCGGATTGGAATCCTTGAAATGATTGTGGTGGCAGACCCAGCCGGGTTTTGCCAGATTTTCGCCGAGCTGGCTGTTGGCGATTGGAGTTGCCTTCAGGCAGGCATCAGCACAGGCCTGATCCAGCGCGATCGGGTCAAAGCTTGCGAACATTCCGATATCCGGCAGGATCGGCGCGTCATTTTCACCGTGACAGTCACAGTTAGGGCTGATGTCCTGAACCAGAGAGATATGGAAGCAAGGACGGTCGTGACAGACAGCCTGTGCATATTCTGCCATCTTGCGGTCCAGAAGCTCGTTAGCGCTGTCATTCGGATTGTAGACTGCGTCAAAGCTGCAGGCTCCAATACAACGGCCACAGCCTTTGCATTTATCATAATCAATAACGGCTTTTTTATTCGGATAAGAGATAGCATCACTTCCGCATTCTTTGGCACAGCGTTTGCAGCCACGGCACAGATTTTCATCAATAGCCGGTTTTCCACTCTTGTGCTGTTCCATTTTACCGGCACGACTTCCACAGCCCATACCAATATTCTTAACTGTACCACCAAAACCGGTAGCTTCGTGACCTTTGAAATGGGTCAGACTGATGAAGATATCTGCATCCATGATAGCGCGGCCGATCTTTGCGGTTTTACAATATTCACCGTTTACAACGGGAACTTCGATCTCGTCTGTTCCGCGAAGTCCATCGCCGATCAGAATCTGACAGCCAGTGCTGATGGTGTTGAATCCGTTCAGGTTCGCACAATCCAGGTGTTCCAGTGCATTCTTGCGGCTGCCCGGATATAGTGTATTACAGTCAGTCAGGAACGGCAGTCCCCCCTGTTCCTTACATAGATCTGCCACTGCTTTTGCATAGTTGGGGCGCAGGAAGGCCAGATTGCCCAGCTCACCGAAATGCATTTTGATAGCTACGAACTTTCCATCCATGTCAATATTGCGGATACCGGCAGCAATGCAGAGCTTTTTCAGCTTGTCAATCTGGCTGGTGCCTACCGGACATCGGAAGTTAGTAAAATAGACAGTTGATTTTTCCAATATCATACCCTCCTGTGTGATAACATAAAAATGACAGCTATATAGAAGTTTTTTCTATATAGCTGTCTAAATTATACTACGAAACGAACTGTAAAATCAATCATCGTAATCATCGTAATCATCATGATCGTCGTAATCGTCGTAATCATCGTAATCATCATGATCATCATGGTCGTCATGATCATCGTAATCATCATAATCATCATAGTCTGAATCAGATTTCAGGACGGATCCGGTTATGGCATCAATCTCATATTCATATTCCACATGATTATTGAAAAATTCAATTTCATAGATGGTACGGCCATCCTCATGATCCAGCTTCGCCTTGGAGAAAGTGACATCAGCTGTCTGAAAGCCCGCATGGCTGACAGCGGTTGCCTTTGCAGTGTCGATACTGATCTGCTGAGCCTGAGCTAGAGCAGATTGCTGGGTCTTAACAGAGGCAGATTGCTGAGCCTGAGCAGGAGTAGATTGCTGAGCCTGAGCAGCAGTAGACTGCTGAGTCTGAGCAGGGGCAGACTGTTGAGTCTGAGCTGGAGTAGATTGCTGTGTGTCCTGTGGTGTCGATGGTGTTGTTGTTTTTTGAGCTGAAGAGATCGTTGGATCAATCAGATCCTGCTCTTTTTTAACGATACTTCCATCAGAAGCCTTGATCCAATATTCGTATTCTGTTCCATTAGCAAGAAACTCGACTTCATAGATGAATTGTCCCTGCTCAAAATCAAATTCAGTGCGAATACCTGTGGCGGAAGTTGGATCAACACCGGCATCGGCAAATGCGAAATTCTGTGCATTTCCGGAACCAATGGAAGTATTTCGTGCAACGGTCTCTGTTGCAAAAGCAGTGCCGGTACCTGCCAGGGCAAGAATAGCGACAGCAACTGCAGAAGAGGTAAGTGCTCGCTTTCGAGTATTAAAAAACTGTCTGATCTGTAACATAAAGATCTCCTTTCTGTCGGGAACTGTAAATAGCTGTTCGCCGGGCTTGTTTTGTTTGTAATAACAGCATACTACAGAAAGATTAGAGAAACATTAGAACGGTAAAAATACTTCCATCGCCAGGAGCGCTCTTTACAGTTACTGTTCCATTATGAAATTCGGCGATCTGTTGAACCATGGACAGACCAAGACCGGTGCCTGCTCCGGAGCGGGATGGATCAACCTGATAAAAACGCTGGAAAATATGTTTCTGCTCTTCTTTGGAAATGCCAATGCCGTCATCTTCCACAGAAAGAGAGAGCGATCTGCGTTCAGATGCACCGGTGTCATTCGAATGCAAACGAACCAGGATATGGCCGTTTTCTTTTCCGTACCTGTATGCATTGGAAATCAGATTGGTCATAAGACGACTGAGCAACTGGGGATTACCATAAATATTGATCTCAGGCTGGATATCTGCAGTTAACTGTATTCCTTGCTGACGGATCAATGCCATATCATCGCAGAGGGAGGTAGTCAGTGCTGACAGATCTACATTCTGCTTCGGATACCGGTCCGGGCGCATTTCCAGACGGGTATAATCCAGCATGTCATTAATCAGCCGGGACATACGTTTTCCCTGACGCTGAATAGTCAGGAATGCAGTGCGGCTGGATACAGAAGTCTCAGGATCACTCAGAGATAGCTCGCATTGAGCGAGAATTACAGACATAGGAGTCCGAAGCTCATGGGAAGCATCAGAGGTAAATTGTTGTTCGGTCTCGAATGCCTGGTCCAGACGTTGGAACATATGATTAAACTGGTCTGCAAGCTGATGGAGTTCATCTTCGCCGCGGTTCAGTTCGATACGTTGCTTCAGGTCATTTCCAGTGGAAATATGAAGTGCAGTATCTGAAATCTGTCGGATAGGTTTTAGAATCTGTCCGGAAAAAAGGTAACTGATGAGAACAGATAGAAGGATCAGCAACGGCATAAGGATCAGTGACAGTCTGGTAATGGATGAGAGTTCGGCATGACCTTGATCTTTTGATACGACTCCGCGAAGCCATAGATCCTGGGAACCTGTTTTTAACATCCGGTCAAAAATATAATATTTTGTATGATCTGCATTGACCGTTTGTATTACAGAATTCTTGAATTCGACAGACTGACTGGCAACAGCAATGGGATTCTCGCCGTAGATCAGTTCCTGATCCTGGTTGTAGAGAGATGTGAATACACCATTGATCTGTTTTAAAAAATCATCATCAACTTCCAGAAATCCTGATTTATAGGGAAACAACAGATCCACATGATTAGTAAAATCAGGATCCGGTTGGATTTCATCCAATGTCTCATAATATTCTATTTCATCTACATTTCGCTCTACATTTTCAATCAGGTTATCACGAACAGTCTTTTGAATGACCTGGTGGCTGACAGAAAAAACGATGAGACAGGAAAGCGTAGCCATCAGTGTCAGGGCAACTGTGAAGAGCAAAGTGATTTTCGTGCGAATTGACCATTTTTTCATGAATCAGTATCCTCCCGGAGGACGTAGCCGCGTCCTCTGACAGTGTGGATCAGGTGCCGCTCATGTCCGGAGTCAATTTTTCGTCGGAGATAACTGATATAGACATCGACCACATTTGTTCCACCTTCGTAATCAAAGTTCCAGATATGATTTTCAATTTTTTCCCGGGAAAGAATCAGTCCTTGATTGTGCATAAGGTATTCCAGCAATGCATATTCTTTTGAAGAAAGAGTGATCTCTTTGCCCGCACGGGCAACATGGTGTGTAGAGCAGTCCAAAGTCAGATCTCCAACAGAAAGAATATTTGAGATCTGACCATGCGAAGTGCGCAGCATGGAACGCAGGCGGGCACAGAGCTCTTCCAGCGAAAATGGTTTGATTAGATAATCATTCGCTCCACTATCAAGTCCCTTGACCCGGTCAGAAACGGAATCCTTTGCAGTCAGAAACAGGACAGGTGTGTCATCATTCCTTTGTCGGATGAAAGATAGAACAGCAAATCCATCTGCTTTTGGCATCATAATATCCAGAATGACAGCATCATATTTTGTATAGGTCAGAATATCCATAGCTTCCTGTCCGTCATAGCAGTTGTCTACGCTGTATCCGTCCTGTGTAAGCTTTTGTACAAGAATGTGGTTCAGATCTTTTTCGTCTTCTGCAATCAGGATTCTCATAATGGTTGTCTCCTCTTCTCATAGGTTGTTTTTATCATACAATATGGACAGAAAGGTGTAAAGGCTGTACATTCCGGAAGAAAACCGGTATAATGGACAAGTTGAAAAAATTGGATACAAATGAGGGGATTGAGAATGGAATTACATATGACAACTTTTTTGATCGTATGTCCGCTGGTGTTCCTTGCGGGTTTTGTGGATGCCATCGGTGGTGGCGGAGGATTGATCTCGCTTCCGGCCTATTATCTGGCGGGAGTGCCCATCCATCATGCGATCGCAACCAATAAACTGTCATCAGCTACCGGTACGCTGATCTCGACGATAAGGATCGGAAAGTCGGTAAAGATCCGTTGGAAACTGATTGCTCCGGCCGTAGTGATGGCATTGATCGGATCATATCTGGGAACCAGACTGAGTATTCTGACAGATGAGAAGATTCTGCGCCAGGTGCTGTTGATCGTGCTTCCTGTGGTAGCATTTTTTGTACTCCGGAAAAATTCACTGATATCAGAAAAAACGGAGCGCCTGGAAGCGAAAAAGGAGCAGCTGATCGTCTGGACCAGTGCATTGATCATCGGTACATATGACGGATTCTACGGGCCGGGAACTGGCACATTTCTGTTGATCATGTTCATGGGGCTGGCACATCTGACATCCATGGAGTCGGCTGCCTATACGAAGATTCTGAATCTAAGCTCCAATGTGTGCTCGATGGTCACATTCTTACTGGGCGGACATATCCTGTTACCTCTGGGACTGACTGCATCGGTGTTCAGCATTGCAGGACATTATGTGGGCGCTGGTATGGTATTAAAAAATGGGACGAAAGTTATCCGTCCCATTATTCTGGTAGTGCTTGCACTGCTGTTTATGAAAATAATCTTTAATCTGTAACGAGAAAGAGCCGCGCAAAAACGCGGCTCTTATGCTTATCTGTCCCATTTGTCGCAGAGAGAATTGATCTGGCTGATAAACTTGGCAAGATCCTTGTTGGCTCCGCCTTCGTTGTGGTAGATAACCTGCATCAGTCGTTTTCCGGCCTCGATCAGACGGGCATAAATATCGGATCTGCGTTTTGCTGCAGGCTTTTCGGCTGCTACAGGGATCTTCAGTCCTTCTTTGATCCATTCGCCGGTGGCAAGATCAAACAGTGCGCCTGAGAATGGTGCACAGGCAGGAATCTGATGCTCATCTGTCAGGCATTCTGCAAAATGATCACAAGTCTCATCCTCACCGTGGACTACAAATACCATCTGCGGCTTCGGAGAGAAGGCTTCCACCCAGTGAAGCAGGCCGTTCTTGTCTGCGTGACCACTGACGCCGTCCAGCTGTGCCAGCTCGGCTTTTACTTCGATGGTCTCACCAAAGAGCTTCACATATTCAGCTCCCTCCGTCAGAGCGCGTCCCAGTGTTCCATAAGCCTGATAACCTACGAAGAGGACAGTACACTCCGGTCTCCACAGATTGTGTTTCAGGTGATGCTTGATACGACCGGCTTCACACATACCGGAAGCAGAGATGATCACCTTTGGTGTGGAGTCAAAGTTGATGGCTTTGGACTCATCGCTGGAGATGGCCAGGTGGAGATTTGGAAAACGGATGGGGCTGATACCGGACTGGATCAGTGCCATAGCTTCTTCGTCAAAACAGGACTGGAAATTCTTATTAAAAATGGATGTAGCCTCTATAGCAAGCGGACTGTCCACGTATACCGGAAAATCAAACTCTACCAGCTTTCGTTCTTTGATCTCCCTGATAAAATACAGCATTTCCTGCGTACGGCCCACTGCAAATGCAGGAATAACCAGATTGCCTCCCCGACGTAAGGTACGGTTGATCACATTTGCCAGTTCCACTGCATAATCCGGTGGAGCCTTGTGAAGGCGGTCGCCGTAGGTGGACTCCATGATCACGTAATCTGCGGAGCTGGTAGTCTGTGGGTCTTTGATCAGTGGTTGATTGATATTTCCAATATCGCCGGAGAAGACCAGTTTTCTGGAAATGTCGTTCTCAGTGATCCATATTTCAATGGAAGCAGAACCGAGCAGATGACCCACATCTCGGAAACGGATGTTGATGCCTTCGCTTAATTCGATGGTCTGCTCGTAATCACAGGGATGGAACAAAGAGATGGCTCCCAGTGCATCCTCTGTGGTGTAGAGCGGTACATATTCCTCACTGCCGGCACGTCTTGCTTTACGGTTACGCCATTCTGCCTCAAATTCCTGAATATGAGCACTGTCGCGGAGCATAATGCTGCACAGGTCACTGGTGGCAAAGGTAGAGATAATGCTGCCTTTGAAACCATTTTTATACAGAAGTGGCAGACGACCCGAATGATCGATATGTGCGTGTGTCAGTAGAACATAATCGATCTGGTTGATCGGTATAGGAATATCCTGGTTTACATAAATATCTTTGCCCTGTTCCATTCCGCAGTCGATCAGGATCTGTTTTCCGCAGGCTTCCAGATAGTGACAACTGCCGGTAACTTCATGGTCGGCACCTACAAATCCAAGTTTCATGCAAAATCCCCCTTTGCGTCTTTGTTATCATTATTGTACCAATATATGCACAAAGAAGCAACTGACAGAAGCAATAAAACTGTCAATTTGACGGAAATAAAATGAATTGTATGTAAAAAAAGGCAGATAAACATATGAAAAACTCGTCCTATCTCCCGGTTCTTCCTAAGACC
>OGKG01003528.1_pt1 | contig 14469 bp, 14 predicted proteins | sample 1572201 | NCBI WGS metagenome assembly OGKG01 (sample SAMEA2582146, study PRJEB24529) | metagenome | biome: Human gut stool | place: China | collected 2011 | reverse complement strand
AATCTGACCCAAACTCAGGCAGATGATTTGAAGAAAGAATTCAAATCAAAGTTTGGATCCGCAACTACGCTTGAGTTCCAAGGCACTATAGCCGGCGTTTCACATGATGATAAATTGAATGTTGCCAAAGTCAATGAACTTTATGACAACGTGGAGTCCTTAAGAGACGTCACAATCATTAGTCACAATCTGGAAGGTGAAGGAAAAGACGTTGAAATTGGAGAAAACGGAGTTAAGCACTCCGCCGGTTTCAAAGGCGTAAATGAAGCAGCTTCAATTACAGTAAAAGACGGCAAAACTTTAGAGTTAGTCGGAGAAAAGGATAACTCTAATTTCTTAATCACGGCTGTCAATACAGTTGTAGAAGGTTTTTCTAAACTGATTCTCGGCTCTAAAGGCTTGGAAGGTACATATTCCGGAAAGACGGCGGCAATTCAACTTACTGACACAAACGCAGCCTTGCTGGTTAAAGCCGGACTCTACGAAGTTGACAGCGTTACAGGAGAAGGTTACGTTGCAGTTGACAACGAGGCGGTTCTTGCTCTTCAAGGCGGCTCTCAGAGCGGAAAGGTAGATGTCAAAGGACAATTGGATGTCAAAGGTGATGCAAAACTAGGACATGCTGAACTTGCTGAGGGTTCGGTTCTAAACAATTCAGCAAATCTTCATCTGGCTTCCATTGATTCCTCTGCCGGAGCAGTCTACAACCAGACTGCCGGCTCTCTTCAATCTGATTCAGGGTGGTTTGACAACGCCACTTTGAATATCAGCGGAGGAAAACTCGACGGCTCTCTGATTAAAGACGCCGAAGGCAACGCTGCCGGGCTGGGTAATAACACTATTAATATCAGCGGGAGCGGAAAGAATCCGATCATTACAACTACTGCCCCTGCAGAAAGTAAAAAGCATTGGAAAGATAACTTGACGGTTGTCTATACACCTGAGCTTACAAGTGAGACGACGGTTAATGTCTACGAAGGCGGTGTTCTTCAAGCCGACAAACTCAATTTCGACGGTACAACTGAAAATTCTGTCGTATTGGCCGGCGGTGCGCTGGAAACAAAACTTGATCAAGTATTCAATGATGTTAAACGGGATATTTTGACGCTTGACGGAACTGATTCCAGCGGTCAGATTGGTGTTCCTACCCAAGTGCTCGGCGCAACAAGCGTTGGGGCCATGAAGGAAGAAGTAAAAAATGCTGTTTATGGGCACAGCGGACTCGTCGTTTTCAATGACGAATATCTAAAGATGTCCGGCGTTATTGATGCTATGCAGCATTTTGTAGCGAGTGCTGAAAATCCCGGAGTAATTGATCCCGATAATCCTTATACGCCCGGAGACACTTCTTCTGGTGTGTACTTAGCTTTCACAGGCCAAGTTGACGGAAAATTAACTGTTGACTTAGCTAACCAGTTCGATTCGGAGCAGAGCAGCGGAGATCTCGCCGGAGTGGTGTTAAGCCATACTGTTCTGTACAACGAATCAGCAAACGATCCTAATAAATTAAACCATAATTTGGTTATCGGCTTTAATGAGCACAATCATCCGAATGCAAACGTCATTGATGTAAACCAGGGTATTGGTTTTCTAAGTGTTGACGGTGCCGATCAAGTTCATATTGAAGAAGGCAAGGAGTTTGTGCTCGTCGGTCATCACGATGATGACGATATCAGAACTGATGAAGACAGAAACAACGTTCATAGTGTCCCTGACAGTGTTTTATTCAACGAGAAGACTGCATTAATTAAAAATGACAACAATGACGGAGGTCATGTTGAAGTTTCCGGAAAATTTACCTACGGAAGCTTCGCAGCCCATACCCCGACAATCGGCTGGATTGGCTCACTGCTCATCCATGACTCAGGCACTGTAGAGGCCAAGAATGGTGAGTATGCTGTTTGGGATATTGAAAACAACGGCAAGATTCACATCAATAAAGGCTCTATTCTTCATTCGCACAATTACACCGGCACCGGAGATTGGCTCAACGAAGGTCAAATCTGGTTAGGTAACTCTCATTCCGGACAAGTTGCCGATAAAGACCATATTCCATTTGAGATTAAAGGTAAGTTTGAAAATGCAGAAGGAGCAATTTTCAGTTCTGCTAATAAAACTAACCTTATTGTCAGCAATGAACTTTTGAACAAAGGTTCTGGGCTTTATTCTGTACTTACCATTGCTGAAAACGGAGTTTCTGTTAATAAGGGAGAAGAAAGCGGAAAAGCCATTGAGGTTCAAACCGGAGGAAAACACGTCAACGACGGCTCCTCTTTCTTTAAGAAAGTCAGTGTTTCCGGTCTTATTCAAAACTTTAAAGATTTTGTGATTGGAGCTGACTCTTCGACGTCAACTTTGGCTGAAGCAGATGCCGATACAGATGAGAAGGCTTTTGAAGTTGCAGCCGGAGGACGTTTTGAAAACAAAGGTAACTTAACTGCTAGCTCCATTCAAACCTCTCAGATCGCCGGAGAGCTCGACAATACCGGGGTGGCAAATTACAACGATATGGTAATTGCAGATACCGGTTCTTCTACTACAGCAAATTATGAAAAAGGAGAATGGCTGACAGTTCACGGTTCTCATCAAAACTCTAAAGTCTCCATCTGGAACAGGATTGATGTCGGCCAGAGCGGTAAACAGGAAAATTCCGGATCTTTGGAAATAGCTGACGGCTTTAATGTTGCCGGAGAGTTTGTTAATACCAAGACAGGCACACTCGATGCTTCAAAAGTCGGAAATACTGAAGTAAGCGGAACTCTTACAAATGACGGCCAAGCTCAGTACAAAGACATGACTGTGCAAAACGGCGGCAGCTCTATTAATACCGGCTACGAAAAAGGAGAGTGGCTCAAGATTGAAGACGGAGGCAAGCACGCTAACTCCGGCGTTTCTATCTGGAACCAGCTTGCTGTTGACGGTGAGCTGCACAATGAGAAAGACGGCAGGCTTGATGCAACGAAAGTAGAAAACACTGAAGTCACCGGTGCTCTTACCAATGACGGCACGGCCAACTACGATGATATGACTATCAAAGACGGCGGTCTCTCAGACAATAAAGGCTATGAAAAAGGAGATATCAAAACTGTAGGGCCGGACGGCACCCATAAGAATTCAGGCACCTCGATTTGGAATGAAGTCAAAATTGCCGGCGGTGACTTTGAAAATACCGGCATAACCAATACGGATAAGCTCACCATCGACGACGGAAAAGTTGAAGTCGGATCCGGTGAACTAAATGCTAAAGATACCGATCTTAACGGCGGAGATTTAGTCATCGGCAATGACAAGCCATTGGCTGAAGAAAATAAAGCTCAAGTCGAATTCAGAACCGATAAACCAATTGATACGAATATTTATGTCAAGAATAACGGTGATTTGGGCTTAGGTGAAGACGCACTGGAGTTTGCAGATGTTGTCAGTGCTCTTCGTATTCCTGATGTCCCAAGCCGCCTGGTTGTTACCGAGCAGGTTGTTACCGGGCCGGGAGGAGGCATTGCTGTTGGTCCGGAAGTCTGGACAGATGAAGACAATCATGTCCAAATCGGCAACGGTGACTTGTATTTTGCAGACGGCAGCTACACTGTGATCAAAGCTGAAGCGGCTGCAAATTCACCGATATTTACTACAAAGAGCGATATCGCCAAAGTGACTGTGGAGCCGGGAGCAACTTTAGTCTTAGGAGACCTGCAGGAGCCCGGAGACTACTCAATTGTCAGCGGTTTTGTCACTTCAGGCAATGAAGATGAAACCGGCTGGATCGGAGGCTGGATAGCAAAAGATAATCTTTATGCACTTGCGCAGCAGGGTACGGGTCTTGAGTGGATTCTGACCCTGCATCATGATCCAGCGAATATTTGGGTCAATGCTCAGTTAGCAGATGTCAGGACCCTTTATCCGGATATTGTTATACCGAATAACGTTAACAAAGCGTTAAACGGTCCTTGTTCCGGAGGAGCTGACGAGCAGCTCATCTGCAAGATTCTCAAGGATAAGACAGCCGGCAGGGATATTAAGACTAAGCTGCTTAATTCCGTGGTCATGATTGGTCAGGCATCGGGTGCTTTGTCTATTACTAATGACTTGGCAGACAGTGCAACCGATTCTGTTGAAAAACACCTTTCTTTCAGAGATTACGGTTATGCCAACGGCGTGCTGAAAGATTATTCCGGATTGCATTTGTGGGCGGATTTGTTAGGAACCCGTCTGAGGACAAATGATTTGGATGGTGCGGGCAACATGAACGGCGGCTTCAGAGCTTATTCGGGAGGATTTGTTATCGGAGCAGATCATCAGTTCGAGGCTATGCCTGATGTACGTGCAGGTTTAGCGTTCTCCTTCCAGAAGGGTAAAGCAGACTCTCTTGGAGATTATGTCGCAACACGGAACAAATTCAATCAGTGGATGGTCCATGGCTATGTTGCTAAGGACTTTGGCAACGATCTGAACTGGATTAGCTCAATCAATGTCGGCCAGAACATAAGTAAAGCTTCGCAGTCACTGCCTTTGTGGTCGGGTTTTGACCGCTCGGAGGCACGTATTAAAAATACAGTTGCCAACGTTGCAACAAAACTTGAGAAAAACATTCAGGTCTCTGAAAACGTTCATATCGTTCCTCACGCCGGCCTTCGCTGGATGAGAACTCATACACAGGGATACACCACGAAACTTAACGGTCAAAGTGCCTTCCGTTACGGCAGAACTTCCACGAATTTGCTTCAGGTTCCCCTTGGTGTCGGTGTTGAAGCACAAGCTTCTTTCGGAGACTGGAGAATTCGCCCTCAAGCTGATTTGACTCTTGTTTACAGCATCGGAAACCTTAAAAACTCTACAACGGTTTCAGGGGTTACTGTCGGAGAACTCGATTCTATGTCCAATCAATTTGCCGGAAGGTTCTCCTCAAAACTTCAGGCCGGAGTGCAGGTTGAAAGAAAAGGCGTTTCCGGAGGACTTCAATTCGGTTTGACAAAAGGCTCTGCGGGCAAGCTTGATGCAGCAGTCAAGCTCGAAGGGAGATACAGATTCTAAGGAGAAAGGCAGGGATCTACCCTGCCTATTGAAGCTTAATTATGACGTTGAATTATTTTTCCTCTGAATTGCCTTGCTCTTTACGCATGTGTTCAATCAACTCGACAGCAGATTCGTCAGTTGTCAGCTCTGTTTTTTCGGCTTCCCCTTTCATATCTTTTTGCAAAGAATTCATGGCAAAAAGCATGGAGTTAGCTATGCGAATAGATTTCTTTTCTACTGTTGAGCTTTCCTTATGCACGGGATTTTTAACGATCTCGCCAAAAACTTCTGTGGTTGAATACACACGTCCAGCCTTTGCATCTTTAATTGCTTGTTTCAAACGTTTTGCAATCAACTCTTTTTCTTTCAAAGAGTGTTGTTTCAAATCAGTGTTCAAACAAAGCCTCCACTTTGTCAAGAACTTCTTGAATAATGAAGTCAGGTACCTTTTCACAAAATTTTCCGTTGCGTGCAGCAAGATCAAGCGTTCTCGGTTGGTCGCAGCGTACAACACCAGTGGTTTCAAGTCCTGCTCCCATAAGAGTTACGGCAAAACCGTTGTCTCTGGCAAAACCTGCACCATTAGAAATGGGAAGTACAACCTGAGTTTGCGTAACGGCGTTGAAGCGGTCGGAAGAAACAACCAAAATTGGTCTTGTTCCTTGCTGCTCCCTTCCCTGAACGGGGTCAAGGCAGACTCGGTAGATGTCTCCTCTGCATATCTTTTTCATAAAAGTTCCTTGCCCTGCGGAGCGGAGTTAAGCCATTGTTCATCTTCCAAGGTGCGGCTAGTTTTGGATGCTTCAAATTTGTCTAACAAATCATCTAGCTTTGTTTTTTTTCTCACCGTCTTTAAGGCTTTGAGGATGACCTTACCGTCTTCTACTTCCCACGTAAGTTCATCCCCGATTTCTAGTTTCAAAAAATTACTAATGAAAGAAGGAACGGTTGTAATTGCAGAGCCCCCGGCTCTTCTCAATGTCGTTGTAGTCATGGGCACCTCCCTTAATAAGTTATATAAAAGTATAACTGAAAAGTTAAGAACTATGTACCCGGACGTATTAATGGAAAAGGAAGTCAATTGAGTTACGAAAAAATGACACGTGAGGCTTCGGATTACCGAGAGATAGCAGAAGATATGCTCGCAGCAGGACTGACTTGTATGCAGGTTTCACAAATTCTTCCGGTTAAGAGAAGAACGGTTATTGACTGGGGGCATTTGAAAACTCACGGGAGAAAAGAGAATTTTCTGGAGAGAATGGGACTCGAACGTGAGGCGTTTAAACCCATAGTCGTTGCATTTATCGGTTCCGGCTGGGGCTACAGGAGTCTTTCCAAATTCCTTGACTTAAATCTGTGGTTCGTCAGAGATGTGGCAAGAGACTATCGAAGAGGAACTCTTAAAGGAGGTCACGATGCCTAACGAAAGTTCCACAGGCTTCAGTCTTCGTCAGTTCACGAAGATCCTAGCCGGAGGTTTGATTTTAGTTGCCTCAGCAAGTGCAGCCGCAGACGACTTCGAATTGCTTGCCAAACGGTGCGCTCCAACGGTGGCAGTCGACACACTGCGTGCCTTAGTCAAAACAGAATCGGACTTCAATCCATACGCTATAGGAGTGGTCGGAGGTTCAGTTGTTCAACCTAAAGCGTTTCATGAAGCCATGAGCACGATAGCCAAACTTGAGTTATCAGGGGCTAATTATTCAGTTGGACTAGCGCAAATCAATAAAAAGAACTTTTCGAAGTATGGGTTGGACGCTGCTCAAGCATTGGATGCCTGTACGAATTTAAAGGCTGCTTCAAAGATTTTAGGTGCGTGTTACGCCAAAGCGCAAAGAGAGGGAGCCAGAGGCCAGCAAGCTTTGCATGATGCATTGTCTTGTTATTACTCGGGAAACTTTAAAACCGGCTATGACCATGGTTATGTCAACAAAGTAAGAACTTCTGCCGGGCTCCAAGCGCAAGTGCCCTCTATTACAGCACCAGAACAAAAGAATTTGCCGGAAGAAAACACTTCCAGGCCTTTGATTTCCTCGTCATCACAGCAGACGAGGGGACTTATTTTTTAACTTTCCTAAAGGAGATATTTATATGAAATTTATCAGCAAACTTCAAGCCCCCGCATTCCTTTCTCTGTTCTTAATTGCTGCCTTTGCAGATCCTGCACTGGCGGCAGCAGGAACTCAGAGCGTCAACAATCTTTTTCAGACGATTTTAAATGTGCTGCAGGGAGTTTCTCTTGTAGTAGTGACCATTGCTATTTTGTGGGCAGGCTACAAGATGATTTTTACAGCAGCTACTATCCAGCACGTTGCCGGCCCCTTCTTAGGAGCTATTGTCGTGGCAGCTGCTCCTTGGCTTGCAGAGCTTCTTGTGGGTTAGGTCTATGGATTTGCAAGCTCCTTTGTTTAAGGGTGCGACGAGGACACCGTGTGTTTTCGGTGTCCCGATCAAAGCCTTTGTCGCCAATATCGGACTTTTCTCTCTGCTTGGGCTCTGGGTTTGGGTGCCCCTGCTGCTTCTGTGCGTACCTTTGCATTTTTATCTCAAGTCTGTTGCAGATAAAGACGATCAAATTTTTCAGCAAATTCTTGATCGTCTTCCGCTGGCTAACGGAGCCAACAAGAACTACCAAGAGGGAATTGTTTCGTTTTCCCCGAAACAAAAAGCCGACTGTGTTTGTGTTTTGAATGACCTACAGAAAAAGGAGTAAACGGCAGTGTTCTCAGAAAAACAGTCTAAAGAAAAACAAGAAAAGTCTTTATCTGCCTATTTGCCTTATTCGGCAGTGATTGCGCCAGGAATTGTGATCTGCAAAGAAGGAGATCTTGTCGCAACGGTAAAAATTTCCGGGAAGGTCTTTGAAGCTGTAAGCAACGAAGATCTACAAAGAGATGCAGAGCGTCAGAACAACTTTTTGAAAGTGATGGCCGGTGCCTCTCAAACCGATGAAATATCCATCAAAGTTCATCGGATTAGAAGAGTAATCCATGATGAACTGTCGGCTCCTACCGATCCCAGAACTGATTTTGTAAACAGATTCATTTCTGAGTACAACAGGAACGTTTCCGACGGTAATTTAATGGCAACAGAGCTTTATGTAACGTTAGTCAGTCATAAAGCAAATCCTCTTAGCATCTTTACGCTTTTCGGAGGAGATAAAAGAAAACCGGAAGAAATTAAAGAAGAACTAGACCAAAGAATTGAGGACTTCAAAAAAGTTTTCTTAGCTCTTTACGAGTCCCTGCAGGACTATGAGCCGGTTATTCTTTCCGAGTATGCGGAAAACGGCATCACTTACTCTAATCAGTTAAGTTTTTACAACTATCTGATTACCGGCCAATGGCAGAAAATCAGAGTCCCTTCGATGCCTTTGGATGAAGCCTTGGGCAATGTTCAGATATTCGTCGGAAGCGACACAATTGAATTTCAAACTGCTCTTGAAAACAGTTATGCTCAGTCTATAGAGCTCAAAGATTATCCCTTGGCAACCTTCTCAAGAATCTTAGACGGACTGCTTTACAACAGTAATTTCGACCAGAGTCCTTATCCGTTTATTGAAACTCAGACCTTTACAGCCATGAGCAAACAAAAAGGTCTGACTGTTCTGAAGCGGCAGCAGAATCAATTGAACAATGCTGAAGATGACGGCTTAAGTCAGATTAGGCTTCTTTCGATAGCCCGTGATATGGTCGCAAACGGTGAGATTGTTGTCGGTGAATACTGCTATTCGCTTTTCGTTTTCGGAGATAAAGAAAAGGTTTATAAAAACGCCAACGATGCCGTAAAGAAACTGCAAGACGCAGGATTTCTGCCAGTGAAGTCTACTTTAGCTTTACCGACAAGTTATCTGCATCAAATCCCCGGATGCAAACAACGTCCGAGAGTCGCAAGAATTACGAGCATGAACTTTGCTCACTTGGCAGCGTTTCACAATTTCCCGTGCGGAAAAAGAGACCGTAACCCGTGGGGAGAGGCTGTAACTCTGATGAGAATGCCCTCGAATCAGCCCTACTACTTTAATTTTCATTACACGGATGCAAAGGCGGATTCTTTCGGAGAAGTCCCGCTAGGCAACACTTCTATCATCGGAGCATCTGGAGCTGGTAAAACTGTTCTTCTGAATTTCCTATTGTTTTGTGCGCAGAAATATAGAACTGCAGAACATAAGCTCTCAGTCATTTTGTTTGACAAGGATAAAGGCGCAGAACTTGCCATTCGAGCTATGGGAGGCGGCTATCTCACAATTGAAAACGGCGCTCCTTCCGGGATTAATCCGTTTCAGCTGGAGCCGACACAAGCAAATATTCAGTTTTTAATCGGTTGGACCAAGCGGCTTTTAGCCCGAGACGGACTGCCGATTGATCCGATGGATGAAGACCGAATTGCTCAAGCCGTGACAACGGTTATGAGTCTTCCCAAAGAAGACAGACGGTTAGCTTACTTATCTCAGCTTTTTCAACAAGGAGATACTGCAGCGGCTGCCAGAACATCATTGAAATTGAGGCTCAAAAAATGGATTCTCGACGGCCCTCTGGCTTGGTGCTTTGACAACGAAGAGAACACTTTAGATCTAAACGAGTATTCGAATTTCGGCATTGACGGAACCGATTTTCTGGAAAATGCCGAATGCCGTGGGGCATTTACAGAACTGATCCTGCATCTTATCGAAACACAGGTTATGAAGGATAAGAGACGCACCATTATTGTCATGGATGAGTTTTGGAAGTATTTGGCCGATCCTGTTACGGCAAAGTATGCCTTCGACAAACTGAAAACAATCCGTAAACAAAACGGCATCTTTGTCTTTGCTACGCAGTCTCCGGAAGATGTGCTTAAAAACGAGAGAGGCAGTGCATTTATTGATAACAGTGCAACAAAGATTTATCTGCCGAATCCCTATGCCAAAGAAAGCGATTATGTAGAGGGCTTCAAGACAACTAAAGATGAGTTTTCCATTATCAAAAAGATGGATACGCAAAGCCGCCTTGCTGTCATCAAGCAGGGGCCAGTCTCTGTGCTTGTAAGACTGGATCTCGGACCTTTTAAAAAAGCTCTGAAAATTCTGTCCGGCAATGCCGGCTCTGTTCAGTTCGCAGAAAAATTGTTCAATCTTGTGGGAGAAGAACCTAACGAGTGGATTCCTTACTTCTTAGGGGAAAAGTCACTGCCTCAAGAGGAAGGTGCGGCATGAAGAAAGCGACTCAATCAAGGCCTCAAAGAGAATTGTTTTTGCAAATGAGAGGGAAGATCCATCCGAGAACTCAGGATACGGACAATATCAACAGTTTTACTTTTTTCATCAATGACAAAAATGACCTGCCAGGGGTCAAGGATCAGAGTTCTGAACTCAATGCCTTGGAACTTCTCCTTGGTAAGAAAACATTTACACCTGTAAGGAAACTGCTTAAGAGACTCTATGCCTTCCAGAATTCTATTGCGTTGGCGTTCTGCGGTGATGGGGACAGCACAGTCGACGGCCAAATAAGTAGTGAGCTTTACAAGATCCTCACGGGCTTTTTTGGAAATAGTTACTTTGTAGCACATTTTCTTAAAATGCGGTCAGTGTCTTTCCTGACATCTTCTAAAGAAAATGTCTCTTCGGTTTTCAGGGAGTTATATCCTTCCAAGACTTCTGAAACCAATTGCTCTTCGGTCATCAGAGCTGGAATTAATGGCTCGTTTTTAGATTTCAGATCGAAGGGCAATCTTTGTTCTGCAATTGATCGAATCAGAAATAGTCTGACTGCCTCAGAAAGACTCATGCCTAATTCTTCAAATAAAGCAGCTGCATTTTGCTTTATATCTTCTGAGACTCGGACTTTAAGAAAAGTATTCGAATTAACCGCTAACAATTGTATTCCTCCTATTTGTGTCCACAGTGTACACCTAAATAACCCGCTTCTGAGAAGAACTACCTTTTCTTTACTTCTTTTGGTTTCGTTGGTTAAAAAACAAAGGTTAAAGGGGGAACAAAGGTTAAAGGGGGCAGAAAACTACTGTATAGGAGAACCACAGTTTTATTGCTCGGAGTCCTCAAAAGAAGCTTTCTGCTGCCTTGAAAGGAGTTGTTCCTAGACAACGGGGATGTAACTTTCAGTTGGATAAGAACCCCAAAAAATGACAGTAATTAGTTATCCAAGGAGAAAATAATGAAAATCAAAAAAAGAAAATTTGTAATTTCTCTGGCTTTCTGTCTGAGCTTAGGTTTGGGCAGTCAGGTTTTTGCCTCCGGCATCCCGACAGTGGATGTGAGTGCAATTACTCAGGCTGTTTTGCAGCTTCAGCAGCTTCAGCAAGCCTATCAGACGCAGCTTCAACAGTACAACACAGCAGTTAACCAGCTGAAAAATTTCACCGGAAACAGAGGCTTCGGCACGCTTAAGTACGATCTGAATCTGAGAAATTTGATTCCTCAAGATGTTCAATCAAGACTTAATTCCATTCTCAAAGGAAGCGGAAGTCTGAGCAATCTCGGAAAGCAATTTTTTGATAAGTTTGATTTAGGAAAGGCTTGTGAGAATCTCGAAGGAGAACCTAAGGAGTATTGCCTTCGCTCTCAAAACTATAAAGCCGAGACTGCGGCAGCCTTACAGCAAGGACAGAATACCGTCGCTCAAAGACTTCAGAACATTGAATCACTGATGTCGAAAATCAATGAGGCAGAAGACGCTAAAGCCATTGCAGATTTATCAGCTCGAATTCAAGCCGAACAAGTAGCTTTAAACGCTTCGCAGTTTGCGGCGCAGTTTCAGCAGGCTCAGATGGCGCAACAATCCAAGGCTCTGGAAGATGCCGCAAAGAAAAAAGCCTTTCAAGAGATGTTCCCTCCGATTACCGAGGCGGATTTAGACAATCTTTTAGCTCCCGTTAATAAACCGAAGAAGAGAAATTGATATGGCAGCCGGCGTTTTTGAGGCCTTCGGAGATCAGGTAAGAAGCATGATTCAGCGATTTGCTGAATCTGTATCGGCGTCAATCATCACCGATATCTTGCCGATAGTGAGCTCTGCAATTTTGATTTTCTTTCTTGTGCGGGCATGGCAAATCAGCAGCGGACGAGTCGAGGGATCAATTGCAGGTTTGGCGGAGAGCTGCGCAAAGATCACCGTCGTTTCCATGTTTGCGCTTAATGCGGCAATGTTTGCGGAATACATCATCCCTGCGGTTTACGGGGTGGAGTCGATGCTTCTTTCGGCGGTTTCTCGGGCTGTAGACGGGACGGCCTCAGTAACTTCAGCGTGGGGAGCTTGCGATTTAACGTGGAAGATATTTATGCGTGGTTTTACAGCCATTCGGGGGGTGTGGGAGAAAACAGGACTTGGGATGTTCGGTGAGAACATTGGGATTGTCCTTTTTATCATGGTGCTCATGCTCATCATGTTTGTGGTTTGTGCTTACTTCATGATTTTTGCTGTCGGCTATCTGCTGCTCTATGAAATCTTCATTGTTATGGGATTGGCCTTCGGCCCGATGTTCATTGCTTGTCTGATGTTTCAATCAACCCGGTCTTGGTTTGACGGGTGGCTGCGTGCGATGATTTGCTGGGTATTTACTTTAGTTGCTATCGCTTCAACCCTTCTCCTAATTAATGGCATATTTAGTGAAAATATTCTAGATATTTCTCAAGCAGCCATTAAGGCTCAGGCCGGAAAGAATTTTTCCGCTTTGTTTATTAAGTTGGCCATATTTACCGTCGTTGTCTTTTCTATCGCTACGGTTGTTAAGTCGATTCCGTCGTTTGCCGCTGGTCTAACCGGAGGCGTGGCTTTGCAGGCTGCTTCAATGGCCGGAATGTTCAGCGGCATAGGACATACTGTAGCTGCCTTTATGGGAGGCGGGATGCTTGGATACGGAGCTGCCCGCGGTAATGAAGAGATTAGAGAAAGAGCAAAAAACATTCTTGGCGGAAGCGGATTAAATCAAACAGGTGCTTTTGCAGCATCCTCATTAGGTTACACGTTAGGGGCTGGTATGAACTTTTTCGCCGGCAAAGATGCAGCGGCTGATTCCGGCAGCCACACGCCTTCCGGCGGTTCTATGGCTCAAAGTCCCGCAGAAGCTCAAACTGCAGCACAAAACGCCATGAGAGTTGGGGCAAATTATGCCTCCGGCAGTTCTTCAATTTCTCCAGGCTACTCAAGCAGTCCAGCAGCGTCTGCTCCGGCCGGCTCTTCCCCTTCGGGCAGTGCCGCTCCTATTACTTCAAACGCTTCTACGGCACAGAGTTCCGGCACAACAACTTTTGGCGGACAGAGTTCTGCAAGTTCCGTTCAAAGTGTTTCTCAATCTCAGAGTATTCCAGACAGTGAATTCGGTTGGGACAGAAGTCAGTTTGACTCCAGAGGAGTTTTCGGAGGCACTCCGGGAAACATAAATATGAATCAACCGCCATCTTCTACCGAGACGATCTCTGCTGCAGAGACTGCAGCTAAAGAGGAAGCGGTGGCGGCCGAAAACCAACGAAAAGCCGAAGAAATCCTAAAAAGGAATAAAAAATGAATAAAAAATTACTAATTCTTTTGACAGCGGTAAGCGTGCTTACTCTTTCCGGGTGCGGTGCTCCAAAAGCTCCGCAGCCTTCAGGACAGAAAGTCTCTGTGGTTGAGTTTGCTAAGCAGAGAGAAGCAGTCCGTAAAGAAAAAGTTTCGCAAGCAAAGCAAGATGCGGCAACAAGAAACTTCAGTTTTGAGAGCGAAAACGATCCGAGACAAGGGAGATGAAGTTGTTCAAGTTCCAGTTTGATCCCAAAAATGAGTTGCAAGCTTATTTAACTTTCTCCTCTCCTTTGGCAGACAAAGATTCCCATTGCTTGTACTCGTTTTCGAATAAATGCCGAATCTTCTCATGTTCTTCTAAGAGGATGCCTAAATCATATTTTTTGATTTTCAGCTTTCTTTTGGCAACACCGTTATCAGAGAGATTCTCAAGCTTTTTGGGGTCGGCAACAGGCATTCTGGCTCCCTTAACAATTACCTTTAAATCCTATACCAAGGAACAATATGTTTTTTAAGAAAAAACCAAAAAAAGACGTTCAGGAACATAAAGTTGTTTCTGAATCTTCCCCCGCAGACAAAAGCCCTGACGCCCAGGTAGAACAAGACAGCTACAACTATCAGGATGCCAGAGACTGGACAATCGAGAGAATGGCATTGAAAGAGAGGCAGGCCCGTCTTGGTTGGAGCGTCTCGGCATTGCTTATCGTCTTACTTTTGATTGTCAGTGCAGTTGCGGTTGTTATTGCTGTAAAAAAAGAGGCATATCCGTTTATTGTCGAATTAGATAAGTCCACCGGCACTACAAGAGTCATTGATCTGCGGGATCCACAAAACATTCCGGTCGACGAGATGATGGACAAATATTGGCTGAATTTATATACGTTAAGTCACGAAAGTTACGACTGGAGAACGTTGGAAAACGATCATGCTCGGGTCAGACAATATTTGTCAATCATCTCGT
>OGKG01003511.1_pt1 | contig 14531 bp, 10 predicted proteins | sample 1572201 | NCBI WGS metagenome assembly OGKG01 (sample SAMEA2582146, study PRJEB24529) | metagenome | biome: Human gut stool | place: China | collected 2011 | reverse complement strand
CCTGTTCGGCGGCTATGAATACACGCCGGCCGAGGGAGGCGGTGTTGCTGTAGTAGGTGAAGCCGTCAAACTGCGCCTCCAGCTCCGGCTTTTCGTTGAAGATATACGGAATGTACGGCCCAATGGCGCGGTCGAGCATGAGCACGACCACGTTTTTGCCCGTCCTGCTCAGGGAGAAGGTCGGGGTCTCGCCGTCGGACTGTGCGCCGGCCTTGATCTCGTTGATCGAGCGGCAGATGCCCACGGTGTTCACCACAGACATGCACACGACGGCGATGATGCCCACGGTGAGGATGCCGGGAATGCGCTGCTTCCACTTGGACGCAGCGAGGGCGAACACGGCGAAAACGGCCAGCACGACGGCGAGGTTCACGAGCATCTGCCCCGTTGTAAACTGCAGCCCGTTGTCAAACACGAGCCCCGCCGAGAGATTGCCGAGATTGCGCCCGAAGAACATATAGTCCACCAGCGCGATGCCGCACAGCGCCCAGACGCACCGATCCAGAAGGGCCTTCACCGAGGGCTTGGTAAGGCTGTAAAAAATGCCGAACCAGATGACGAACGTGCCCACAGAGAAGCAGAGGGCGCTGACGATGTACCACGCCGGGTGCAGGAAGCTGGTCATGTTCACAAACTCCTGCGGCGAGGCGTGGATGACCGCCGAGGGGATCAGCAGCCCCGTGAGCACGGCGAGGAAGACGCTGCCGGAGACAAAGAGCTTCTTGCTCGGCTGCGCATCGCGCAGCTTTTCCGGCAGCCGGACCTTGCCCTTGCACAGCACGGCCAGCAGCGGGAGCTGCAGCACGAGGGCCGCCGCGATGAAAAACACCAGACGGCGCGGCGTCGGCTGCCCGTAGAAAAACAGACCGTACACGGCGGCGGCGATGCCCGCGAGCGAGAAGAGCACGCCGAGGATGATGTGCGCGTGCCTGAGCTTATAGAAGATCGTCTTGAGCAGCGAAAAGAGGTTGTTGAGCGTCCAGTAGAACACGAGGCCCGCCGGAGACGTGTAGAGAAACACGAGGAAAAACAGCGCCATGGTATACAGCTGCACCTTTGTTTTCGGCAGGCTGCCCTTGGTGAAGATGACGCAGGAGACGAGGTTGATCGCCGTCATGAGAAACGGCAGGACGTTGACCGTCACGCCCGCCACGGTGAGCAGGCCGTCAGGCGCGCCGAGGTCGCGGATGGGCCCGAAGGACACGCCGTGCAGCAGCGCCAGATTCGAGAGGAAGGCGTAGGCCGCGATGAAAAACGGGATCTCCAGAAACAGCGACGTCGCGCCCTTGAGCACATAGGTCGGCTTGTAGTTGTTCTGCCGGTAGTAGGTCTGCAGCATCATCATGCGCTCGTCGCCGCGGAAGGTCTTTTTGATGTGCGCCACGCCCTTGTGCAGGCGCAGCTCCGTCTCGCGCTCTTCCTCCTGCATGGCGTCGGCACGCCGGTAGAGCGGCAGCACGAGGAAGTTCATCGCAAGGCTCAGCGCGATGATGGCAAGACCGGGGTCGCCGACGACCCGGTTGGCCATGACGAACACCACTTCAAACAGCAGCTGGAGCGGCTTGATGAGCAGTGTGCCCAGAATGTCCCAGAATGACATGTTATTGTTCTCCTATCTCGGTGTCGGAGGCCGTCTTTGCGGACAGCTCCGTGAGCTTGCGCTCCAGGTAATCGGCCGTGTTGCGCGCGCCCTGCCCGATGTGCTCCCAGGTCTGCGCCCGCGCCTCGTCGCGCCCCGCCTGATAGCGGGGGTCGCGCAGGCAGGCGTCGATGAGCTCGCGCAGGCGCGGCATATTCTCCTCGGTCAGCTTCTGCCCGATGCGCGGCAGCACGTCGAACGTCCAGTAGGGCGTGTCGAGCCACCACGCGTCATAGGGCGCGTCGTCAAAGTCCGTGTCGGTGTAGATGACGGGCTTGTCATACACGAGCGAGAAGTCGAAGATCACGCCCGAGAAGTCGGAAATGAGGATGTCCGAGCGGCGCAGCACGTCGTAGTTGTCCGCGTCGCGGTTCCACTCGAGCTGCGGCGAGTCGGGATAGGCGCGCATGAGCTTTGCCATCATGTCCTGCTCGGAGCGGAACGACTGCGGGTGCGGGCGGATGATGATGTGATACCCCGTCGCAAGCAGGGTGTCGATGATCCGGCCGCCGTATTTTTTGAGGATGGCGCTCTCGCCCCAGGACGGCGCGAGCAGCACCGTGCGCTCGTGCTCCGGCAGCGGCGGGTCTGCGTGCAGCCGCGCGAGCATATCATCCATGTACGGGATGCCGACCTTGACGATCTCCTTGGCGGGCAGCGCGCGCAGCTTTTCGAGCGCGCGCACCTGCTCGACCTGATACTGACCCGAGAGCAGGATGGCGTCATAGTAGTCGATGCCGAACATCCGGTAGCCGCTGATGTCGCTGGCCGCGTGCGGCAGGTGGACGTAATAGTCGACCTGCTTCGAGCGCTTCCACTGGTAGACATCCAGCCCCGGCGTCGTGGCCAGCACGATGGAGGCGTTGAGGAAATTCAGCTTGGCGAAGGCCTTGTTGCCCTCCTCGATGAACTGCGCATGGATGTGCGGGAAGTCGTTTTCGAGCGCGGGGTCGTCCGGCGAGGCGGTCATGTAGACCGTGTCGATGCCCTTTTTGTCGAGCTCGCGGCACACGGGGCGAAAAACGCTCCAATACCGCTTGTCATCCGAAAAAATGACCAGCGGGATCTTATTTGCGCCGGTATCGACCTTTTTGCCGCCGCTGAGCAGAAAACGCAGCTTCAAAAACCACGATTTGAGCATATAGGTCGCGGCGCCGATGATCCCGATGAGGATCGCAAAGAGCATGCTGCCCGTGCCGGGGTCAATGTAAAATCTCATCCTGGGTCTGTTCTCCTTCGATTTTGCGTTGATTTCAAAAATTCAGGCTGCCTCTCTGAGCAGCGGCAGCGCGCACAGCGTGCACAGCGCCGACGCCGCCAGATAGGCCGCGGCCTGAGGCGCGGCGGATACCGCGCCGCTGCCCGTGAGGTTGATGAGCGCGTGGACGAGCAGCGGCAGCGCGATGCTGCCGGTCCTTGCGCGCACCGCCGTCAGCAGCAGCCCCGCGCCGAAGGCGCACAGCGCCTGCACCGCGGCGGAAACGCTCCCGCCAATGGCGCTGCCCAGATGCAAAAGCGCAAACAGCGCCGCCGATGCCGCAGCCGCCCGGACCGCGCCGAGCTTTTCGCCCCAGACAGCCGGCAGCACGCCGCGAAACAGCACCTCCTCGCCGAATACGGCAAAGAGCAGATACACCGCCTCTGCCGCTTCCGGCCGCGCGCCGCCGAAGGCAATGTTCAGCGCGGCGAACAGCAGCACCGGCAGCGACAGCAGCGCATCGCGCGCCGTCAGCCCTCGGCCGCGGCACAGGCCGTAGCTGCGCAGCCGGCCGCGCGTGTGCAGTCCTCGCAGCAGCACCGCCCAATACACCGCCAGCAGCGCCGGCGTGAGCAGCGGCGCCGCGGCCGGCGCGAGCGCGCGGGGCACGGCGAACAGCAGCCCATATAAAAGCAGCCAGAGCCAGAACATACGCGCCGCCCTTTCTCACAATGCAGTCAATGAGAAAATTATATGCCAATTTAATCCCATATGCAAATAGTTTTTACCCGCATTTGACCGGAACCGACATTCTGCGCGCCGGGCGCCCGCAGCGCAGGCTGCGGCGCGCAGCAAACAAACAGGCAGAGCGCCGGATGTTTGTTAACAAACATTTGTTACACATATTGACATGATTCGGACAAAGTTCTATAATAAATATGCGTTAACATTCTGCGCTTGTGCAAAATGTCGAATTTTCATCGACTGCGCGGAATCTGTGCATCGAAGGAGGGAATACGCGAATGAGAGACCTGAAGCATCTGATCTATTTTGAAAACCTGCTGCAGCAGGCAAACAACGACCTGGTTCAGGCCGCCTGTGGGGACGGGCGGCTGGCGCTGGCATGGAACTGTTCGTACATACCGGAGGTTTTGCTGGATACGGACAAGTGCTTTGGCGTGCGTCTGCGCGCGCCGAACTGCACCAACCCCGACATGGCCACCTATTACATGACCAACCGCTCGTGTCCGTACTCCAAGAGCATCCTCGAGCGCGCGTTCGAGGGCGGCTACAACTTTATCTCCGCGCTCATCGGGCAGGAGTGCTGCACGACGATGAACCGCATGGAGCAGTATTTTGAATACTGTGAGCTGATCCCGAACGAGAAATTTTTCTGCACATATCTCGATATGCCGCTGCGCAAGACCGAGTGGCACGCGGGCTACTACCGCCGCCAGATCGAGCAGAAGATCATCCAGCCGCTCGAAAAGGTCTACGGCGTGGACTTCTCGGAGGAAAAGCTGCGCAAGGCTGTCGAGCAGTTCAACGAAGTGTGCCGCATCATCACGGAGATGAACGAAATGCGCATGGCGGACAACCCCGTCATCACGGGGTATGAGTTCCACGTCATCCAGCTGTGCACGCAGACGTGCCCGAAGGACCTCATCCTGCCGTACCTGCGCGAGACGCTGCAGGAGCTGCGCACGCGCGAGCCTGACCCGAAACCGGGCTACCGGGCGCGTGTGCTCATCGCGGGCAGCGAGATCGACGACCCGGAGTTTACGAAAATGTGCGAGATGGCCGGCGGTCTCGTCGTGGCCGACCGCTACTGCTTCGGCTCGATGCCCGGCCGCGAGGAGATCCCGCTCGAGGAGGGCAAGGACGTTCTGCAGTCCATCGCCGACTACTATATGTGGCGCAACCAGTGCCCGCGCGCCATGGGCCCCGAGAACATCATCGCGCGCAAGCGCTACATCTTCGATCTCGCGGAGAAATACCACGCCGACGGCATCATCGTCGAGAACATGAAGTTCTGCGAATACTGGGGCTACGAGCGCGCGCAGGACGGCATGTGGTTCTACGAGGGCTATGAGCTGCCGCGCAGCATCCCTGTGTGCCAGATCGAGAAGGATTACACGAGCGCCGCCTCCGGCCAGCTGCGTACCCGGTTCCAGGCGTTCATCGAGTCGCTGGAGATCAAAAAGATCCAGGCGCAGCAGTAAGGGAGGGGCTCAACTATGTGGAAACGCAAACGCACGCTCAAAGAAGAATACGGCACACTCGGCCACTTCCTGCGGGGTGACAACGCGTGTCATTATCTCGGCGACCTGTACATCGAGGGCACGAACTTTTACTTCCACCGCGAGTGGCGCGGCGTGAAGGACACGGCCTATGCCTTCGCCCGCTGGCTGCAGACCTGGGGCAAGATGGCCGGGCTCATCGGCCGCGACCCGGTGCGCATGATCCGCGCCTTCTGGAAGTATCGCTGGCTGAGCGCGTATCTGGCCACGCCGATGATGGTCGATAAATGGATCGAGGGCGACCGCGGCATGGTCCTGCGCGCCGACCTGACGGCCATCGACTGCATGGTGTCCGACTCCATCACGACGCTCTGGCGCGAGATCCGCGCCGACCGCCGCTTCGGCGAGAACAAGTGGACCGAGCGCACGATCGCCTTTGACTACACGCTGCCGAAGCACATCATCTACGGCTTCCCCGGCTACTACGGCATCAACATCCAGCAGCACGCGGCGTTCATGGTGCCGATTCTGAACAAGAACCTCGGCTCGTACTACGTTGACCAGGCCGTCAGCTGCGGCATCCCGGGCGACATGTGCACGCTGCCGCTCGTGGAGACCGGTGTCGCCGTCGAGGGCGAGTACCCCGACATCGGCAACTGCTGGCTCACGACCAACAACCCCTGCGACGCGAACATGATGGACAACGTCGCCATGTACCGTGCGCTCTCGAGCGACGGCAAGAAGGCCGTGCACCCGTTCACGACGCCGCTCATGTATGACGACCCGACCTGCAAGGAGCTCGGCGTGCACGAGGTGTACGACGCCATCCACTTCCTCGAGGAGCAGTTCCACCAGCCGTTCAACTGGGACACGTTCATCCAGCACATTGAAAACACCAACCAGTTCAACCGCGAGGAGACCGAGCGCTGGGACATCTACGCCAAGACGAACAACGGCGCGCTCAACCCCGTGTGTCAGGGTCTGTTCCGCATCTACTTCTACCAGCAGGGCGGCAACGAGTACTTCCTCAAGGCCTCGCACAAGCTCATGCGCATCTTTGATAAATGCGTGCGCAAGAACATCAATACCTTCCCGCTCACGCGCCACCGCGCCATTGCCTGGAGCTGCGGCTCGACGTACTATGCGCACGGCGTGCAGTGGCTGTATAACTGCTGGGGCATCCTGTGCCTGATCAACATGGACTCGCTCACCGGCCACAACATCGTCGACACCGAGGACCGCGACATCATGATGAGCGACGTGGCCGACTGGCACGCCCGCACCCCGATGCGCACGCACACCGTCGGCGGCAACCGCCACATCATGCAGATGTGGGAGACGGCGGAGAAGTTCAACTGCGACATGATCCTCATGTACGACGACATCGGCTGCAAGGGCATGGCCGGTGCGCAGGGCCTGATCGAGGAGGAGATCCGCAAGCACGACGAGCGCTTCCACACGGTGTGGATGCCGCACTCGCTGATGGATCACCGCATCGTCTCGCCGGCCGAGGCGCGCCGCACCGTCAACGAATACATGATCAACGTCATGCACGAGGAGCCGGTCGATCCGTCGCTGCTCGACTTTGACGACAGCATGGGCTGGTAAAGGAGGTCCACCGATATGAAATGCAAATTTGCGCAGTTCCTGTTCCGAGCTTTTGGCATCACCGGCGGCGCGCTGGCCGTGCTGTTCGTGATCTATTACTATAACCTCGACATGAAGCTCATGCGCTCCGTCGTCGTGCCGTTTTTGAACAAGCACTATGACAGCGTCAAGCGCGAGCACCAGATCTGACAGGGGAGGAGCAAACCATGGCAGTCAATCATAATGTCAATCCCCGGCCGCTGACCGCCGAGGAAAAGGAAAACCGCGCCCGCGGCGTGTACGACAGCTTCGCGACCTATGTGGTCTTCTGCGGGCACTGCCGCCACGTGCGCAAGACGAATATGTACATCATGCGCGCCGAGGCCTTCATCGATGAGCTCAAGGCCCGCGGCGAGGTCTGCCCCCAGTGCGGAAAACAGGAGTGGACGCTCGGCTACCCGATGGGCACGACCACCGGCTTCGTCAAATTCTGACACATGCACCGCAACAGGCCCCCGCTGCTTTCCGGGGGCCTGTTTTTGCGCACATTCCGGCACATTTGCACATCACTTGTTTCATATTGCGACAAGTGGGAAATTTTGTTTCCCCACGTGCGTGCGCATATGTTATAGTAGTGGCAATCTCAGCGCAACAACATGAAGGAGGAGAGACCATGGCACAACTCAGACCGAAGATCGTGAAGCTGGCGAAAATCATTGGGGGCGTCACCGGCATCACGACGAAGATCGACGAAAACGCGCCCGAATATTACTGCATGGCGGGCATCCTCTCGGATGACGAGGCGGACATCGCCATCGCCGCCGGTCTGCGCAAGGAGCGCACCGCGGGCTACCTCGCCAAGAAGGTCGGCAAGACCGTGCAGGAGGTGCAGCCCCTGCTCGACAACCTCGTGTACTACGGCATCTTCCGCCGCTCGCACAACGAAACGCTCGGCGAGGACACGTATTACATGCAGATCTTCGCGCCCGGCATCCTCGAGATGATGGTCAACCAGAAGGAGCTGCTGGAAACGCATCCGGAGGTCGGCCGCGCGTTCGATGAGTACACCCGCAACCTCGCCGCGAGCATGGGCGCCATGATCCCCGACGGCTACGGTCTCATGCGCGTCATCCCGGTCGAGAGCGCGCTCGAGGGCATCGAGGGCGTGAGCGATTATGAGCGCATCTCGCACTATCTGGATAAGTATGACCGCTTTTCCGTGTCCCCGTGCTCGTGCCGCGCGTCGCGCTCGAGCCTTGGCGACGGCTGCGGCCACCTCGAGGAGGATATGTGCGTGCAGATGGGCAGAGGCGCCGAGCACTACATCCGCACCGGCCGCGCCAGAGAGATCACGCGCGAGCAGGCGCTGGAGATCATTCAGCGCGCGGAGGAAAACGGCCTCATGCACGACATGGTCAACATTGAAGAGCCAGGCGAGAGCGCGGCCATCTGCAACTGCTGCGCCTGCGCCTGCTTCGGTCTGCGCGTGGGTCTAATGTTCGGCGCGCGCGATGCGATCCGCTCCAACTACGTCGCCGAGGTGGACGAGGCCAAGTGCGTCGCCTGCGGCCAGTGCGTGGAGACCTGCCCCGGCAATGCGCTCAAACTCGGCCAGAAGCTCTGCTCGACCGAGGACCTGACACAGAAGCCGGACTACGTCAAGCTCTCCGAGACCCTGCGCCCGAAGCGCAGCTGGGACCCGAACTACCGCGAGGATCACGAGGACGTCGTGCCCACCGGCACCGCCCCGTGCAAGACCGCCTGCCCCGCGCACATCCCCGTGCAAGGCTACCTGAAGCTCGCCGCGCAGGGCCGCTACACGGACGCGCTGGAGCTCATCAAGAAAGAAAACCCGTTCCCGGCCGTCTGCGGCCGCATCTGCAACAAGCGCTGCGAGGCCGAGTGCACCCGCGGCGACGTGGACGAGGCCGTCGCCATCGACGAGGTCAAGCGCTTCATCGCCGACCACGACCTGCACGAGGCCACGCGCTACGTGCCGAAGCTGCTCAACCAGATCGGCCGCCCGTACACGGAGAAGATCGCCGTCATCGGCGCCGGCCCCGCGGGCATGAGCTGCGCCTACTACCTCGCCAACAAGGGCTACCCCGTGACCGTGTTCGACCGCAACCCGGTGCCCGGCGGCATGCTCACACTCGGCATCCCGAGCTTCCGCCTCGAAAAGGATGTGCTCAACGCCGAGATCGACGTCCTGCGCGAGATGGGCGTCGAATTCCGCTGCGGCGTCGAGGTCGGCAAGGACGTCACCATCGAGCAGCTGCGCGCGCAGGGCTACAAGGGCTTCTATGTCGCCATCGGCGCGCAGAAGTCGGCCAAGCTCCGCATCCCGGGCGAGGAGCTCGAGGACGTCTACGGCGGCGTGGACTTCCTGCGCGCCGTGAACCTCGGCGAGCAGCCGGCCATCGGCAAGCGCTGCGCCGTCATCGGCGGCGGCAACGTGGCCATGGACGTCTGCCGCAGCGCGGTGCGCCTCGGCGCGGACGAGACGTACGTGCTCTACCGCCGCAGTGAGGCAGAGCTGCCCGCCGACCCCGAAGAGGTCAAAGAGGCGATGGAAGAGGGCGTGCAGTTCCGCTTCCTGACCGCTCCGGTCGAGATCCTCGGCGCGGACGGCAAGGTCACCGGCATCCGGGTCGAGCGCATGACGCTCGGCGAGCCGGACGAGAAGGGCCGCCGCAAGCCCGTCGGTACCGGCGAGTTTGAGACGCTCGCGGTCGATTCCGTCATCGGCGCCATCGGCCAGACGGTCGACTGGGGCACGCTCGATACCGGCGCGCTCACGACGACGAAAAAGGGCACCGCCGAGGCCGACGCGCTGACCTATCAGACCGCGCAGCCGGACATCTTCGTCGGCGGCGACTGCTACACCGGCCCGAAGTTTGCCATCGACGCCATTGCTGCCGGCAAGGAGGCCGCCATCAGCCTGCACCGCTATGTGCACCCCGGCCAGACGCTCACTGCCGGCCGCGACCGCAGAGTGTACAAGGCACTTGATAAAGACCACGTGCTCATCGAGACGGCCGGTTTCGATAAGGATCACCGCCAGACGCCGGGCTACAACGCCGCCAAAGCCAAGACGTTCTCCGACGCGCGCGTCACGTTCACAGAGGAGCAGGTGCGCAAAGAGTGCGCCCGCTGCCTCGGCTGCGGCGCCACGAAGGTAGACAGCTATCTGTGCATCGGCTGCGGCCTGTGCACCACGAAGTGCAAGTTCGACGCCATCCACCTCAAGAAGGTGCGCGACTGGCACGCAGGCTCGTATGAGACCATGCCGATCAAGGTCGCCGAGGGCGTCGTCAAGCGCGCGGGCAGCATCGTGAAAAAGGCGGTCAGCAAGTAATGCACGAGCTGGCACTGTGCGACGCGATGCTCAAAATGGTGCGCGACATCTCCCGCGAGCAGGCGCTCGCGGGCGTGCGCAGCATCACGGTCCGCGTCGGGACGCTCTCGGGCGTCGTCCCGCGCTTTCTCACCGACTGCTGGACCGCCGTGACCGACGGCACGGAGTATGACGGCGTGCCGCTGCGCGTCGAGACGGAGGCGGGCCGCGCCCGCTGCCTCGACTGCGGGGCGGAGTTCGTCGCCGACGTCGAGGATCTCTCCTGCCCGGACTGCGGCGGGAAAAAGCTCATGCCCCTCTCCGGCCGCGACATGACCATTCAGGAGATCGAGGCGTACTGACCCCATATGCAGCAGGCTCCCGCACCCGCGGGGGCCTGTTTTTGCATCAAAACGCCCCCGGAAGCCGATTGCTTCCGGGGGCGTCGTTTGTACAAAATCGAGATCAGAAGTCGGCGTTTCCGACCGTGCGCGGGTGCAGCTCCACGTCGCGGATGTTGCTCACACCGGTGAGGTACATGACCATGCGCTCAAAGCCGAGGCCGAAACCGGCGTGGCGGCAGCTGCCGTAGCGCCGCAGGTCGAGGTACCACCAGTAGTCTTCCTCGCGCAGGCCAAGCTCCTGCATGCGCTTGGTGAGCAGGTCGAGCCGCTCCTCACGCTGGCTGCCACCGATGATCTCACCGATGCCCGGCACGAGGCAGTCCGCCGCGGCGACGGTCTTGCCGTCGTCGTTCATGCGCATGTAAAATGCCTTGATCTCCTTCGGATAATCTGTGACGAACACGGGCTTGTTGAACACCTGCTCGGTCAGGTAGCGCTCGTGCTCCGTCTGCAGGTCGATGCCCCACTCGACGGGGTAGTCGAACTTGTGGCCGGACTCTTTGAGCAGCTTCACGGCGTCGGTATACGTGATGCGGCCGAAGTCGTTGTCCGCCACGTTGTGCAGGCGCTCAAGCAGGCCCTTGTCCACGAAGGAATTGAAGAACTCCATCTCCTGCGGGCACTTTTCGAGCACGGTGTTAATGATGAACTTCACCATCGCCTCCATGCACTCGAGATCGTCGTCGAGGTCGGCAAACGCCATCTCCGGCTCGATCATCCAGAACTCGGCGGCGTGGCGCTGGGTGTTGGAGTTCTCGGCGCGGAACGTCGGGCCGAAGGTGTACACGTCGCCGAAGGCGAGCGCGAAGTTTTCGGCGTTGAGCTGACCGGACACGGTCAGGTTCGTGCTCTTGCCGAAGAAATCCTTGCTGAAATCGACCTTGCCGTCGTCCGTGCGCGGCAGGTTGTCGAGGTCGAGCGTCGTGACGCGGAACATCTCGCCCGCGCCCTCGCAGTCAGAGCCCGTGATGATCGGGGTCTGCACATAGACGAAGCCGCGCTCCTGGAAGAACGTGTGCACCGCCTGCGCCGCCACGCTGCGCACGCGGAACGTCGCGCTGAAGAGGTTCGTGCGCGGACGCAGATGCTGGATCGTGCGCAGAAATTCCACGCTGTGGCGCTTTTTCTGCAGCGGATAATCCGGCGCGGACGCGCCCTCGAGCGTGATGCTGTCGGCCTTGAGCTCGAACGGCTGCTTGGCGTCCGGCGTGAGCACGAGCTCGCCGTGCACGATGAACGCCGCGCCGACGTTCTGGCGGGCGACCTCGTCGTAATTTTCGAGCTTGCCGCGCTCGAGCACGACCTGCAGGCTCTTGAAGCAGCTGCCGTCGTTGAGCTCGATAAAGCCGAAATTCTTCATGTCGCGGATCGTGCGCGCCCAGCCGCAGACGGTCAGGGTCTGGCCGCCGAAGGTCTCCGGGGATGCGTAGATGCCGGCGATGTGCTGTCTTTTCATATCATCAGCCTCGTTTCCGATGGATTTTTCAAAATAACTTCTTTATTATACGCACTCGGCGCGGTTTTTTCAACCGGTTCTTGCGCGCGTAAACGCAAAGCCGGCGGATTTTCCGCCGGTTTTGCGTATCTTTTCCGCCATTAAGCGATGATATGGATCGCCGCGTGGTTGTTGCGCAGCGTCACGTCCGTCGTCACGCCGCCGGCCTCGCCGTCGCGCGTCCAGGCCACGGGCTCGTCAAACGTGAAGCGCAGCGTCTTGGACTGCACGAGGATGACGTTCTCGTTGTCGTAGTTCTGGTTGAGCACGCCCGAGATGATGCGGCTCAGGTCGCCGAACTGCTGCGGGCGGCGGATGAGCAGCGTCTCAAACAGGCCGTCGCCCAGGCTCACGAGGTCCTTGCGCAGGCGCACCATGCCGGCCACGGAGGTCGAGTTCGACACGCCGCCGAAGATGAAGTCGCCGTCGACCGTGCCGCCGTCATACTCCACGTGCGCACAGTAATGGTCGATGCTGTTGAGCCGGCCCATCGCCTCAAGCACATATGCCAGGTGGCCGAGCGCCTGCTTCTCGTTCTGCGGTGTCTCATAGCTCACGGCCGTAAACGCGCCGAACGCCGCCACATAGGTGAAAAAGCTCTGGTCACCGAAGCTGCCGACGTCAAACGCCGTCGGCGTGCCGGTCACGATGCGCAGGGCCGCATCCGTCGCGTTTTTCGGCAGGCCGAGCGTCGAGGCCACGTCGTTGGTCGTGCCCATCGGGATGTAGCCCAGCGGGGGCGGGTTCGGCACCTGCATCAGACCCGAGACGACCTCGCTGAGCGTGCCGTCGCCGCCGATGCAGGCCACGGTGTCATACTCCGCCGCGTGCTGCGCCGCAAATAGCGTCGCGTCGCCGCGGCCCTGCGTGAAGTACACCGTCGTCAGGTATCCGCCGCTGTCGAGAATGTTCATCACCTCACCGAAGCCGGTCTTGTAGCCGCTGCGTCCGGCCATGGGGTTGATGATCAGCATCATACGTTTTTTCATAGTCAGCCTCCTGTCAGGGTAGCAAAAAGGGCATGGCAAACTGCCATGCCCCCGAGATTCTGTGATCAGCCAAGCTCGTTCATTTTCTGAGCCATCGCAGACTTCTTGTGCGCTGCGTTGTTCTTGTGGATCAGACCCTTGCCGGCCGCGCGGTCAACAGCCTGGACAGCAACTTTATAGGTACTGACGGCTGCGTCACGGTTGCCTTCGGCAACAGCCGCATCAAACTTCTTCAGGTTGGTCTTCAGGGCGGATTTCTCAGCCTTGTTTTTCAGATTCTGCAGCTTGGACTTTTCGTCTCTCTTCATTGCGGACTTGATGTTCGGCATTTCTCAATCGCCACCTCCTCCTATAAAATTCAGTCATGGATATGACCGTGCAATGTTCTGCAAGTGTTGATGATATCATCAAACCCTGCAAATTGCAAGCCTTTTTTTCAATTTTCATTATAATTGTATCCATTTGTGGCAACGCTTCCTGTGAGCCACAAGATGTGGCGTCAGAAAGGAGCCTGTTATGCCGAATTTCCCCCGCACCGACCTCGCCGTCGAGGCCGAAGCCATCCATCGCAGCGCCGCCGCAGTGACGGAGCTGCCCGGCGTGCGCGCCGAGGAGACCGAGCGCCGCGGCTTTGCCGTGACCGAGGTACATGTACTCGACGTCGCCGGTGAAAATGCATTATGTAAACCAATTGGCGACTACTACACCCTTGCGCTCGACCCATTGCTGCGGCGTGAGGACGACGCATTTGAGAACGCGGCGCAGACGCTCGCCGAGCTGCTGCGCGGCGTGCTGCCGCTGATGCCAGGCGCGTCCGTACTCGTCGTCGGCCTCGGCAACCGGGCGATCACGCCCGACGCCGTCGGCCCCGACGCGATCGACAGCGTCATGGTCACGCGGCACCTGCGCGAGCAGCTCCCGGAGCATTTCGGGCAGTTCCGGTCCGTGGCCGCGCTCGCGGCCGGCGTGCTCGGTACGACTGGCGTGGAGTCCGCCGATATGATCCGCGCGCTCGCAGGCCACCTGCACCCAGACGCCATCATCGCTGTGGACGCACTCGCCTGCGCGGAGCTCGACCGCCTCGGCCGCACCGTCCAGCTCACGGACACCGGCATCACACCCGGCAGCGGCGTCGGCAACGACCGCGCCGGCCTCAGCCGCGATACACTCGGCATCCCGGTCGCAGCCATCGGCCTGCCGACCGTGATCGACGCGGGCGGCTTTTCGGACGACCCACGCGCGGCGCAGATGTTCGTCACACCGCGCGACATTGACACCGTAGTGCGCGATGCGGCCAAGCTCATCGGCTACGGCATCAATCTCGCGCTGCACGACGGGCTGACCATCGGCGACGTGGATATGTTCCTGTCCTGAGGCAATGTTTCACGTGAAACATGCCCGCCGCGTTTCGCATTGTTTCACGTGAAACATCACAAAAATTCGCCGCAGCGCCTCCAAGCGGTTGAAAACGCGGCCGCACGCTGTTATAATAGCTGCAAACACAATTCAGGGAGGCAAATCATGGGCAAAATCATTGCCGTCGCCAACCAGAAAGGCGGAGTCGGTAAGACGACCACATGCGTGAATCTGACCTGCGCGCTCAAAAAGCGCGGGCGGCGCGTGCTCCTCGTCGACTGCGACC
>OGKG01003503.1_pt1 | contig 14544 bp, 18 predicted proteins | sample 1572201 | NCBI WGS metagenome assembly OGKG01 (sample SAMEA2582146, study PRJEB24529) | metagenome | biome: Human gut stool | place: China | collected 2011 | reverse complement strand
AGGATCGTGGCCCCCTCCTTACAGATCAGGAAGGCGATCTTGTCCGTTCGCTGGCGGGCCATGGCCCGGGCGATGGCATTTGGAGAGTAGTGGAGCACTTCCGCTGCTTCAAACACCTTCCGGCGGGTGTCCTCCCGGACCCGCTCCGGATTGGAGAACGCGCGGGACACGGTGGCGATGGAAACTCCGGACAGTCTGGAGACATCATAGATGGTTGGATTCACGGTCACGCCCCTTTTCACGTAAGCGTTTTCATATTTTTCGTAGGAAAATAACAGTTTTTTTGTTGTAAAGCTTCCAGTGTTTTCCTGGATCAAGTCAACTTTAACACTTTTTTGCGGTGGAAGCAAGGGATTCTTTGTATTTAATGTACATTTTACACAGGTGTAGAAAAGCTCTAACATTCCTTGTATAGATCGGCAGAAATGTAACCGCTTCCATTAAAAGCACTTATGACAGATGATACTGCTCCGGGAATGTGAGAGGTGCTTCTCTCCAGGCTTGTCTTTTTCCCGCGCCTATATTATACTGTTCACGGAATTCTCAGGAAAAGAGCTGATGGGATGTACAGAGCCAGGTCCGCCCTCCGCCATGGGCAGATGTCCGAGGCATTTTCCACCATGGTTTTTCTGACCCTGTCCGGCGGGCTGCAGGACGCTTACACCTACTGCGTCCGGGGACAGGTTTTCGCCAATGCCCAGACGGGAAGATGCAGACACCGGAACCGGATCACCGATTCCCAGATTATAGAACTCATACACATCTGCCATGAATTTCTGAAAACTGTCTACTTTGTTAACTACCAGGATCACCGGCTTGTGGGAACGGCGCAGCATATCTGCCACCTTGGAATCTGCATCCTGCAGACCCTGACGCACATCCACCAGGAAAATGATCACATCTGCGGTGTCGATAGCGATCTGTGCCTGCTCTCTCATCTGAGCCAGAATAATATCATTGCTGTCCGGCTCAATACCACCTGTATCGATCAATGTAAAATCATGATTGAGCCAGGTGACATCTGCATAGATTCTGTCCCTGGTCACACCTGGCGTATCTTTTACAATAGAAATATTCTCTCCCGCCAGGGAATTAAACAGTGTGGATTTGCCCACATTCGGACGTCCCACAATTGCTACTACTGGTCTGCTCATATTTTAAACCTCTTTCTCTTAATCCTCGATCAAACTGCTGACAAAATCAGCACCGCTTGATTCTACTATGGAAACTTTGATTTGTAAAGCATTTTGCACATCATCCACAGTTACATCATCCAGAAATACCGGTTCCCCGCTCTTCAGCATATGATTGGTGAGCAGCAGCCGGTCTCCCAGATCTTTTCCCTTTAACTGACTGATCAGATCCGTTCCGGTGATCAGTCCTGCCACCGTGATCTTTCCGCCAAAGAATTCATTTTTTATTGCGAGAACCTGAATATCCACATTGGGGTATTTTTTTTGTACCGCATCTACATGCTTCCGCAGAAATGGTGCTGCCAGTTCTCCTGTGGCAATGGTGCGATGAATCTTCCGGTCATCTCCAGCCATACCAGCGAGGGTCTGTGTCACTTCTTCTTCCAGAAGTCTCACCATTCCCACTCCGTTTTCCAGCTGTAAATATCCATCGTAGGTCTTCTCCTCCGGAATCGGCCGCTCTGCCAGAATATACCACTCATCACCCGCATGGATAAAATGATTGCCCCACTCCTTGTAAAGCTTTTCCTGCCAGCCATGGATCAGATCCAGCACTTCACAGGCATCTTCTTTTGTAAATGGTTCCAGTGGGTACAGACCGTCACGATAGCGGGTCAGTCCAACCGGCACCACGGATACACTCTCAAGCTGCGGCATGTAGGCAGTCAGTTCCCGGATGGAGCGTTCCAGTTCCGCTCCGTCATTGACTCCACGGCACAGAACGATCTGACCATTCATGATAATGCCTGCCTCCTTAAGCCGCTTCACCTTATCAAAGATCTCTCCTGCAAATCGGTTGTGCAGCATCTTGCAGCGCAGCTCTGGATTCATAGTCTGGAATGAAATGTTGATCGGTGACAATTTGTACTGAATGATCCTGTCAATATCATGTTCACTCATATTGGTCAGTGTCAGATAATTTCCCTGTAAGAACGAAAGCCTGGAATCATCGTCCTTAAAATACAGAGTCGAACGCATTCCCTTGGGAAGCTGATCGATAAAGCAGAAAATGCATTTATTTCGACAGCTTCTGTAATCATCCATCAGTCCATTTTCAAATTCGATTCCAAGATCATCTTCATATTCTTTTTCAATTTCCAGTTCCCACTCTTCTCCATTTGCCTTACGGATCAGAACCAGAATCTCTTCTTCATTCATCAGATACCGGTAGTCAAAGACATCCTCCGGTGATTTTCCATTTACCTCCAGGAGTCTGTCTCCCGGCTCTATTCCCATCTCCTGCGCAATGCTTCCCGGCGCAACAGAGCTTATAATATGTTCCATATCTAACCTTCCTATCTTTTTCATTCCTTACTATACTAAATTTACCACAAAAATGCAACGATACCCGCCAATTTCCATAGATACCGGTTGACGGGCACTGACGCAAAATGTTATAAATAAAGAAGCAAGTATACACAGGAGGCTATACCCGTGAATTTTTCATATGAAAGCATTTTACCGATCGCTCCATTAAAAATTGCTGCTTTGGAGGGCTGTCGGGAACTGGCTGAAACAATGGACAAATATCTGGTAGAATTTCGTCAGAAAAGTAACCAGGAGTTTCAGGATCAACCTAATTTCCATGGATATCATGAAGATACCTACTTGATCAAAACTGCCTGCCCCCGGTTCGGTACCGGAGAAGCCAAAGGCATTATCTATGAATCTATCCGCGGTGCGGATCTGTTTATTCTGGCAGATGTGACCAACCATAGTCTCACCTATTCGGTCGCAGGTCAGGAAAATCACATGTCACCGGACGACCACTATCAGGATCTGAAACGCATCATCTCCGCTGCCAACGGAAAGGCACGCCGGATCAATGTGATCATGCCATTCCTGTACGAAAGCCGTCAGCACAAAAGAAGTCAGCGAGAATCTCTGGACTGTGCATTTGCCCTTCAGGAGCTGATCGATATGGGTGTTTCTAACATCATCACCTTCGATGCTCATGATCCGCGCGTTTGTAATGCCATCCCGCTCTACGGATTTGACAGCTTTAATCCGCCTTATCAGTTTATCAAAGGCCTGTTCCGTTCAGTGCCGGATCTGAAGATTGACAAAGATCATCTGATGGTCATCAGCCCTGATGAAGGAGCTATGAGTCGTGCCGTATATTTTGCCGGTGTACTGGGTGTGGAAATGGGTATGTTCTACAAGCGCCGGGATTATTCTGTTGTAGTTGGCGGCAAGAACCCGATCGTTGCTCACGAATTTCTTGGAGATGATCTGCACGGAAAAGATGCTATCATCATTGATGATATGATCTCCTCCGGCGAAAGCATGCTGGATGTGGCACGTCAGATCAAAGAACGCGGCGCCAAACGTGTCTTCGTATGTGTAACCTTCGGTCTGTTCACCGATGGCTTGAAGAAATTTGATGAGTATTATGAAAAAGGCTATATTGATAAAGTGGTGACCACCAATCTGAATTACCGGACACCGGAGCTTCTGTCCAGACCCTATTATGTGGAAGCAACCATGACCAAGTTCCTGGCTGCCATCATCGACTGTATCAACCACGATGTATCCACCGAGCACGTCAATGATCCGACAGAGCGCATCCATACGCTGTTGGAAAAATACGAAAATCTTGAAAATAAAGAAAAATAAAGAGGTGTGCCAACAGCGCACCTCAAGCAAAAACCTCTGTAGCTGACATCTGCCAGTCACAGAGGTTTTTTGTATATACAAAACATTTACAGCCAGTTCTTTACAGCATCTTTCCCTTCAGGATCACCTGCTTTGTACTCAGATCCTTCTCTTTCAGAAGAACCATATTTGCAGTCTTGCCCGGAGTGATGCTTCCGTACTGATCATAGATTCCTACGGATTTTGCGGAGTTCACTGCTGCACATTTAACAGCACTTTCCAGTGGAATATTCATCTTCTGTACAACTACTCTTACGCAATCCATCAGATTGGTTGCAGACCCTGCAATGGTTCCGTCTTCCAGAGTTGCCAGATGTCCTTTTTTAATGACTTTCTGTCCACCCAGTGCATAATCGCCGTCCGGCATACCAGTAGCTTCCATCGAATCACTGATCATGATGATCCGATCATCACCGAACATCTTGAAAGTCTGACGAACAGTTGCCGGATGAATATGGACACCATCACAGATCATCTCTGCTTCCACATGCTCATCATCTGCTGCTGCGCCTACCACCCCTGGTTTTCTGTGAGACAGACCTGCCATGGCATTGTACAGATGGGTCACATGATGAACTCCATGCTCAAATGCTTCTTTTGCCTGCTCATAATCAGCCATGGTATGAGCTACAGACAGAACGACCTCATCTTTCAGCTCTTCGATGCACTCTTTCGCACCTTCCACCTCAGGAGCAATTGCCAGAAGTTTTACAATACCACCGGAAGCTTTATTCAGTTCCCGGAACATCTCTGCATCCGGTTTGTGAACAAAATCACCATTCTGAGCACCTTTACGCTCCATGGCAATAAACGGTCCCTCCATGTTGATTCCACAGAGGATCGCACCTTTTTCACTCTTGTAAGAACCTGCTGCTTCGCAGATCTTTTTCAGTGTATCTCTTCCAAGTGTCATCGTTGCCGGAACGATAGTGGTCACACCCTGAGATGCCTCATAGACAGCCATCGCTTCAATGGACTCATGAGTTCCATCACAGAAATCATGTCCCACACAACCATGGAAATGAATGTCGGTCAGACCTGGAATCAGATAACATCCCTTTGCATCCAGCACCTGATCATCCCCGCTTTTTTCAGCGATCAGTTCTCCATCTGTATAGACATCTTTTTCTTCAAATATCCCTGCTTCTGTGTATACTTTTGCATTTATGATCTTCATAAACGGCCTCCTGTTTACAGGTCACATTTGGACAGTGCAGCTTCGTCAGCTACGATCGTTACATCCGGATGCATCTGCAGAATGGATGCCGGAACCTGCGGAGTTACCGGTCCGAAAAATGCATTTTTTACAGTCTCAGCCTTATCTTCACCGCTGACAACTATCAGGATCTTCTTTGCCATCATAATGGTCTTGATACCCATGGTATATGCCTGTTTCGGAACATCGTCGATAGATGCAAAGAATCTCTTGTTCGCCTCGATGGTACGCTCAGTCAGATCTACGCAGTGAGTCTCAGTCTCAAAAGCCTCGCCCGGCTCATTAAATCCAATATGTCCGTTATGTCCCAGTCCCAGAAGCTGCAGGTCTACACCGCCAGTAGAACGGATCACTTCTTCATATCGTTTGCACTCTTCATCTGCATCCGGATTCATACCGTTGGGCAGATGGGTTCTCTCTGGATTGATATTGACATAATCAAACAGATTATGATTCATAAAATAGAAATAGCTCTGATCATTCTCTCTCGGAAGACCTCTGTACTCGTCCAGATTCACAGTCGTCACATCACCAAAGTCCAGATCTCCTTTTTCATACCATTCAATCAGCTGCTTATAGGTTCCAATCGGAGTAGAACCAGTAGCCAGTCCAAGTACACAATCCGGTTTCATGATCACCTGTGCAGAAATGATGTTTGCTGCCTTACGGCTCATGTCATTGTAATCTTTTGCTTTGATAATTTTCATGATGTTTTCCTTTCCATCTTATTAGATTTTATCATTTACTAAATTTTATTGTAAAATCAAAAAAATCTTTTGTCTAGGCAGAATCTTACTGTTCCTATGGACAATTTTAACTTCTTAAGACAGCAGCTGCAGAAATGCTCCAAGATTCCCTCTTTTTCCTTTGCTGGCCCGATGGGAAAATAATACCTGAGGATTACAACAGGTACAAATATCCGTCACCGCAATTCTGTCTTTTGGTACACCCGACTCCAACAGTACCAGCTCATTGGCCCTCCACAGATTCAGCTGATACTTTCCGTTTTCCTTTCTGTATAAGAGCCTGTTATCTGCCCGTCCTTCAAAAGCACTTATGAACTCCTGTGCCACATCCTCGCTGACCTCATAACAATCCTGGCAGATCGAAGGTCCGATCGCAGTCCACACATCAGAAGGCCTTGTGCCAAACGCTTCTTTCATCCGCTGCAGAGTCACTTCGCCCATGCGGTTCACCGTTCCTCTCCAGCCGGAATGAGACAATCCGATGGCACGATGCACCGGATCCACAAAATAGAGAGGCACGCAGTCTGCATAAAAAGTCGCCAGCACAAGACCAGGTACATTGGTGATAAGCCCATCCACATCCTTATAATCCCGGGGTCTTGTGAAGCCTTTGCCCCGGTCCTCTTCGGTCACAAGGCGCACATTGGTAGTGTGAGTCTGCAGAGACAATACCAGATCCTTGGGATCAAATCCCACAGCCGCTCCGAACCGCCAGAAATTCTCCTTTACATTTTCCGGATCATCTCCTCTGGTGGAGCTTAAGTTCATGGTTGCCAGATCTCCTGTACTGCAGCCTCCCAGACGGGTAGAAAATGCATGGCGCACCAGCCCTGTATTCTCCAGACTGGGGAATACCAGATATGGTACGCCATATTTTTCCTGCAGTTTTAAGGTCTCCGCACTTGTTTTTCGTTTCAAAAGCATCATGCGCCTCTCCTATTCTGTATATTCAAATGCATTTTTTATGTGATAAATCTCTGATCCCAGAATACTGACTACGTCAAACCGACAGGGCATATCCTCCGGAATCCGCTTCTGTCTCAGATACCAGCTGGCTGTCTGACAGATCTTCTTCTGCTTATACCAGTTCACTGCCTCTGATGGGTCTCCTGCTTTTCCATCTGACCGGTACTTTACCTCGACAAAGACCAGATACCGCCCATCCCTGGCAATCAGATCGATCTCTCCGATTCGACAACGGTAATTTTTTTCCAGAATCTCAAATCCTTTTCCTGTCAGCCACCGGGCCGCCAGTTCTTCATATTCGGTTCCTGTTTTTCGTTTATTCATCCGATTATCTTTCATTTCTCGACTGTGCAGTCACTTTCTAGCCACAGATATTGCGGATAAAGGTTCTCCGATGTAGCGGACAGGGGCCATACTCCCGAAGTGCTGCCATATGGGCTGCCGATCCGTATCCCTTATTGGAAGCAAATCCATATTGAGGATATGCTTCATCCAATGCGATCATCATATGATCTCTGGTCACTTTTGCCACCACACTGGCTGCTGCAATGGACTGACTCTTGGCATCTCCTTTGATAATCGGGATCTGTCTCTGAGACAGTCCCGGTATGGTCACAGCATCATTGAGCAGGATCTCCGGCTGAGGATCCAGTTTCCCGACTGCCTCCCGCATCGCTTCATAGGTCGCCTGCAGAATATTGATCTCATCGATCCGCTCCTGGCTCACAACTCCCAGTCCTACTGCCACTGCTTTTTCCATGATTTCGTCATAGAGAAGCTCCCTGCGGCGCTCGGTCAGCTTCTTGGAATCATTCAGATACAGGATCTGACAATCCTCTGGAAGGATCACTGCTCCTGCCACCACCGGACCTGCCAGCGGACCTCTGCCCACTTCATCTATTCCACATACGACTCCCAGTGGACGATACTCTCTCTCATAAACCAGCATCCCCTCCAGGCGTTCCAGTTCTGCCTGCAGCTTCCGCTGTCGTTTTAATTCCTGTTCTTCTTTTTTCGTCATTATTGATGCCTCAATATTCCAAACTTGGACAACGGCCAGATTCTGACCCATGCTCTGCCAACCAGTTCACTCTTGTGCAGCACACCGACGCTGGGATCACGGCTGTCCATACTATCATTTCGATTATCTCCCATCACAAAGTACTCATCCTCTCCCAATGTGATTGGCGTCTCAGCGATTCCTCCGCTCTTGAGCACTTCCCGTCCATAGGATTCTTCAAGCACTTGCCCGTTAATATAGATCTTGCCGTCAGTCACCTGAATAGTCTCACCTGGAAGTCCTATGATTCGTTTGATAAAATATGTATTTTCCTCATATTTATATGGAAATACAATAATATCAAACCTTTTTGGATCTGAGAACCGATAGGTCAGCTTATCTACGATCAGATTATCTCCATCGCTCAAAGTATTTTCCATGGAACTTCCACTCACATAAGTCCTCTGACCCACAAAATGAATGATCAAAAATGTAATTCCAACTACAATTGCAACATACAGAAAAAAGCTTAACACTTCCCGTACGATTCCGGTCTTACCTTCCTTACTCCCCATGCTGCACCTCTTTTTCCGGCTCCGGGAATTCCAGTGTGATCCGTCCCAGACGACCACTCCGAAAATCATCCAGCAGAAGTCCTGCTGCTCTGGCAGTATCTGCCTCACCGCCTTTTGCCAGACATCCACGTTCCTTTGCCACCAGTTCCAGGATTTCTTCCTTGCGGCGTCCCTCTTCCGGGACAATATGATATCTCTCTTCCATGGCCTTCGGGAAATTTTTTTCCAGAAATTCTCCCAATTCACATGCCAGCTCTTCCAGATTCAGGATCTCATCATTGACAGATCCCAGCATGGCAAGACGCAGTCCCACCTGCTGATCATCGAATTTGGGCCACAAAATTCCCGGTGTATCCAGAAGCTCCACCTGCTTGTTGAGACGGATCCACTGAGCACCTTTGGTCACCCCCGGACGGTTACCAGTCTTGGCACAGGCACGACCAGCAAAGCTATTGATAAATGTGGATTTTCCCACATTCGGAATACCAACTACCATAGCACGGACCGGGCGGTTGATGATTCCTCGCCGTCTGTCACGCTCCGTCTTTTCTTTACAGGCTTCCTGGATCACAGCCTGTACTTCCTTCATGCCGCCTCTGGCTCTGGAATCCAGCTTCACCACGAAGAACCCCTGTGCTTTAAAAGCTGCTGCCCAGGCATCGTTCCAACGCTCGCTGGCAAGATCCGACTTGTTGAGCAGAATCAATCTTGCTTTTCCTTTTGCCAGATCATCAATGTCCGGATTACGGCTGGACATAGGTGCTCTGGCATCCACCAGTTCGATAACCAGATCGATCAGTTTTATATTTTCCTGCATCATCCGGCGTGCTTTTGTCATATGTCCCGGATACCACTGAATATTCATCTATACGCTCCTTATCTATTTGACAGATGTCACAAACCCAAAATTATCCCATGGATAAGCGACAAACCATGCTTTCCCATATATATCACTTTTCTTCACATTTCCAATATCTGCGCTTCGGCTGTCCTCACTCACATTACGGTTGTCCCCAAGCACAAAATATTCATCAGAGCCTACCTTCAGCTCTTCTTCCGCCAGACCGGCATAATCCATCTGCTCATTGCCGATCCCCGTCTCATACAAATCTCCATTCACATAGACAAATCCATCCTTCACCTGAATCTTGTCTCCAGGCACACCGATTACCCGGCGCATGTAGTAATGGGCATTCTTGTTGCCATTTGGCTTGAATACGATCACATCGCCCCGTTTTGGTGTGGTCATGGCATAACTGAACCGATTGACCAGCACACTATTACCACTGTTGATGGACGGCTCCATGGCCTGGCCTACACAGGTCAGTCTGGACATAAAATAAAAAACAAGAACGCATCCAATGGCAAATGCCAGAATACATTCTCCCGCCCAGAACAATCCTGCCTGTATGGCAGATGTCTCGATCCGTTTTCTTCTTCTGGTAAAACTCAGTCCCTTTCTGCGTCCTAACATAGGTCTCCTCCTCACTTATCAGTGAAAAAAAGGGACATTATACTTTCGTACATGTCCCTCTCCATTCAGAATTATTTTACAAGCTCTTTTACCTTTGCAGCTTTTCCTACGCGGTCTCTTAAGTAGTTCAGCTTTGCACGTCTTACTTTACCATGACGAACTACCTCGATCTTATCTACGTTCGGGGAGTGCAGCGGCCAGGTCTTCTCAACGCCGATTCCGTTGGAATTCTTTCTAACGGTGAAGGTCTCACGGTTGCTTCCACCCTGTTTCTTCAGAACAGTTCCCTCGAATACCTGAATTCTTTCACGGTTTCCCTCTTTGATCTTAGCGTATACCTTAACAGTATCTCCTACGCAAAACTCCGGTGCCTCTGCTTTTAACTGAGCAGCTTCAATGTTTTTAATAATCTCGTTCATTGTGTTCCTCCTTATATGCTTCGATGTTCTTAATGCCACTATGGCAGCAGAGGACCATCTCCTTTTCTCACAACGTGTTTCATTCTATCATAAGTTGCCTGTGTTTGCAACAATAAAATTGAAAATTATTCGAATTTGTCATGCTCTTCCAGCATCCGCAGGAATTTCAGATCTGTCTTGCTCAGATTGGCATCCTCCAGAAGATCCGGCCGCCGCTGTCTGGTCCGAAGCAGAGACTGTTCTCTTCTCCATTTTTCCACATTGGCATGATGTCCGGACATAAGGATTGGAGGCACCGCCTTGCCCCTCCATACTTCCGGACGGCTGTACTGCGGATATTCCAGCAGATTATCATGGAAAGAATCAAATTCTGCCGAATCTTCATTGTGAAGCACACCTCCCACCAGACGGGATACTGCATCCATAATGACAAGTGCCGGAAGCTCACCGCCTGTGAGCACATAGTCTCCAATAGACACTTCTTCATCCACGATCTCTTCCAGCACGCGCTCATCAATTCCTTCATAATGACCGCACAGGAAGAGCAGATCCTCTTCTTCTGCCAGTTCCTGCGCCATAGTCTGGTCAAAGACCCGGCCCTGAGGACTCATATAGAGTACCTTCGGCTTACGCCCAAGCTTCTCTACTACAGACTCCCATGCCAGATACACCGGTTCCGCCTGCATGACCATACCGGCTCCGCCGCCGTATGGATAATCATCCACCCGGTTATGCTTATTCACTGAAAAATCCCGGATATTCACAGTCTCCAGGCTCAACAGCCCTTTCTCCACCGCACGTCCGGTAATACTTGTCTCAAATCCGTCCCGGATCATCTCCGGAAACAGTGTCAGTACATGAAAATTCATCAATCCAGCAGTCCTTCCATCACATGTACGGTCATCCGTTTTTCGTCCACATTTACATCCAGAATACAGTCTCTGATCGCAGGAAGCAGGATCTCCTTTCCTTCCGGTGTCTTCACTGCATAGACATCATTGGCACCAGTCTCGATCACATCGGTCAGCGTCCCAAGAACCTTGCCTTCATCTGTCACCACTTCCATGTCGATAAGGTCCGCAATAAAATTTTCGTTTTCTCCAAGCTCCACTGCATGTTCTCTGTCCACCAGCAGATCTTTTTTCAGATACTTCTCGATATCGTTTATATTATCATATCCTTTGAACTTCAGGATCACCTGGTTCTTGAAGAATTTCACGCCTTCGATCTCAAGAATCTTGTGTTCCCTTCCTGTATCCAGGATTACTTCATCAAGATCCAGAAAACGTTCCGGATCATCGGTCGTGGGATATACTTTTACTTCTCCGCGGATTCCATGGGTACTGGAAATCACACCTACTCTTAAAAACTGTTCCATGTTTTCCATCCTTCTATTGACAACAACAGCCCGAAGCTCCGGGTGGCATTCCTTACGGTTCTCCATCCGGGTGCTCCGGGCTGCACCCTTTTGTGTATCGTCTTACTGTACGATCTCAACAATCACTTTTTTGTCATCCCTTGACGCTGCAGCTTTTACAACCGAGCGGATGGCTTTTGCAATACGGCCCTGTTTGCCGATTACCTTCCCCATGTCTGTGGGTGACACACGAAGCTCAACAACCGTTGCATTATCTTTTTCAGTTTCTGTAACGGTCACTTCCTCCGGATGATCCACAAGTGCTTTTGCGATCACTTCCACTAATTCCTTCATCCTTCCACCTCCAAGGGGCTTTACCGAGAAAGCTCTTATTTGGTAATTCCTGCCAGTTTGAACAGTTTACCAACCATCTCAGTCGGCTGAGCGCCGTTAGCAAGCCACTTTTTAGCTGCTTCTTCGTTGATGTTGAAAGTACTCGGATCAGTGCTCGGATCATAAGTTCCGATCTCATCGATGAATCTTCCGTCACGCGGAGATCTGGAATCTGCTACGATTACTCTGTAAAAAGGAGCCTTTTTCTGTCCCATTCTTCTTAATCTCATCTTTACTGCCATGTCAATTTCACCTCCTTGTCGTGATTTACCTATAGACAAAAGCATATGCTTTGCTAACTAATTAAAAGGGCATCTTAAACTTTCCCATCATACCGCCTAATGCCCCAAGTCCGCCTTTACGTTTGCCGCCGCCCATCATACCTGGCAGCTGCTTCATCATCTTGCGCATCTGGTCAAACTGTTTTACAATGCGGTTGACTTCGCTGATGTCCACGCCTGCGCCTCTGGCGATTCTCTGTTTTCTGGATGGATTCAGGATTGCCGGATTGGCACGTTCTTCCTTCGTCATGGAAAGAATGATCGCTTCTACACGGTCCATGGCCGAATCATCTACAGCCATGTCTCCCTTCATCTGCGGCATACCTGGCATCATGCTCATGATGCTTGCCATACCGCCCATCTTTTTAATCTGGCGCATCTGATCCAGGAAATCATTAAAATCAAACTCAGCTTTCTTTAACTTCTGGGTCAGTTCCTTAGCTTTTTCCTGGTCAACTTCCATCTCTGCTTTCTCGATCAGAGAAAGGATATCTCCCATTCCGAGGATTCTGGAAGCCATGCGGTCCGGGTAAAACTGCTCTAAATCAGAAAGCTTTTCACCCATACCAATATATAAAATCGGTTTTCCGGTCACAGCCTTAATGGATAATGCCGCACCGCCTCTGGTATCACCGTCCATCTTCGTTAAGATGACGCCATCGATGCCGATCTTATTTTCAAAATTCTCTGCCACGTTGACCGCATCCTGTCCGGTCATGGCATCAACAATGAGAAGTGTCTGATGCACCTGAACTTCTCTCTTGATCTCCTGAAGCTCAGCCATCATGTCTTCATCCACATGGAGACGGCCTGCAGTATCTAAGATCACTACATTAAAACCATTCTTCTGTGCATGCTCAATGGCTGCTTTCGCAATGTTGACCGGTTTCTGGTTATCACCCATGGAAAATACCGGAACACCCTGCTTTTCTCCATTGATCTGTAACTGCTGGATCGCTGCCGGACGATACACATCACAGGCAACCAGTAATGGTTTTCTGCCCTTCGCCTTTAGCTTTCCTGCGATCTTGGCGGTGGTTGTGGTCTTACCTGCACCCTGGAGACCTGCCATCATGATCACTGTGATCTCACTGGCCGGCTTTAACTCGATCTCCTTAGTCTCAGAACCCATGAGGGAAATCAGTTCCTCATGAACGATCTTGACCACCATCTGTCCCGGAGTCAGACTGTTTAACACATCCTGTCCAATGGCACGTTCCTGAACGGAGTTCACAAACTGTTTTACCACCTTGAAGCTTACATCAGCTTCTAACAGAGCCATCTTGACTTCTTTCAGGGCAGCCTTAACATCGGCTTCTGACAGTCGGCCCTTGCCACGCAGATTCTTAAATACATTCTGCAGCTTGTCGGATAAGCTTTCAAAAGCCATCGCAATCCTCCTGTTTATGTCTTACAGTTCGATAATCTCGCCTGCGATCTGCTGGATCTTCTGAATCAGCTTCATGTCCTGATTCTTCTGATACTCTCCTGTCAGTTGGCGAATCTCTTCCACCATCCGTCTGGTCTGATGAAATTTCTCAACCAGCTTTAACTTTGACTCATATTCCGCTAATGTCTTGTCACATCGTTTCACCAGGTCATGGACACCCTGACGGCTGATCCCCTGTTCCTCGGCAATCTCGCTTAAAGACATATCGTTAAATACCACATCTTCATAAATCTTTCTCTGATGCGGTGTCAGCAGTTCGCCGTAAAAATCATACAACATTCCTTGTTCTACAATCTTTTCCATCTCATCACCTGTGCTATCATACACGAAAAAGCGCAGGGTGTCAAGTATTTTTTCTTGACACCCTTAATTTTTTTAATTTTTTCTTTTTCGTTCCATATTCAGGCTAGTTCCGGCTTATCTCCGGATCGATCCTGGAAATGATATATCCCTCGACTTCTTCTGCGGTGATACCTAAAGGAATCGCCAGCTCCCGGTACAGATTATCTTTTGCTTTCCGAAAATACCGCTCGTCCACCTCTGTCAGACGCTTGCCGCGAACCATCCTGTCTTTTTTTCTCCGGTACAGGGTCTTGATGATGCCGATCCAGGCTTTACAGTCGCAGGATTTTAAAGCTTCTTTGTATTTCGCCTCCCGCTGCTTCTCGTCACCAATCTGCAGGTCTTTTACATTTCTGATCTCTTCAATCAAACGATCTGCTTCTTCTCTGGTAACAATCCGTCTCATGGGATTTTTATTTTCCGCAAAAGGAAGCAACACAGGCAAAGCTCTATTATGTGCTGGAACCGGTGTCTTCC
>OGKG01003496.1_pt1 | contig 14566 bp, 15 predicted proteins | sample 1572201 | NCBI WGS metagenome assembly OGKG01 (sample SAMEA2582146, study PRJEB24529) | metagenome | biome: Human gut stool | place: China | collected 2011 | reverse complement strand
GTGATCGTTGAGGATGCTTTCCGGGTATTTATCTCCTCCGGTCTCAAAAAGCGTGTGGAGCGCATCCTGGCGCTTGAAAAGGAACCGGATGAGGATGTGAAGAAGCTGGAAAGCCGGATCCGTGCCATCGACGCGAAGCGCCGCGACTACTATCAGTACTACAGCGGCAATGAGTGGGGCAAGCCGAAGAATTATGATCTCTGCTTAAACAGCGGTACTCTCGGGATCGAGCGGTGCGTGGATATCATTGCGAATACGGTGTCATTGGAATAGGATATAGAGATTTTGATCGGCTGGAAATCCCCGGCATAGTCATGAGCACATGGCTGCGCCGGGGATTTTTCGTGATATTCCCGTCTTTCCACGTGTACAAAACCACGATCTCCCCATCTTCTTTGATTTGGGTCAACTGTCCCTGTGCGTCATAAGAGAATTCATACTCGCTATACTCATCACTGGCACTCTCGACATATCCCTTATCACCGAGAATCAAGACATCCGACTCGTCACCGTAATCTATCGTAATCTTATTTCCCTCGTAAGTGTACGTGGTAACAAATCCCTCGCCATAATCAACACTCGTTATTCGACCTTGACTGTCGTAGGTGAAAATTTCCGTTCCTCCTTCCTCGGGATCCAAGTGATCGACAATATTAATTTTACTTACCCGAAATACCGAATTGCCACCACCTTTGTCATCATCGTCATCATCATCCGAACAAGCAACAAAACCGAACGCAAGTAACGTTGCGCACAAAAACATAAAAACTTTTTTCATCGTTTCAATTTTTAAATGTTAATACAAATGTTTATTTAGAAAATATCGTTTCAAACATCTTCCGTTTAAGTTCCTGATTCTTTCCCGTATTAAACTTATGGTTAAGCGCAGGATGGTGAATACAATAGGTAGGGATGCCATCAATCGTGGTTTCCCGAATTAGGTTCCATCCCTCGGCGGGCGTAACCAACAAAGGCTGCAAGGGCTTATCAAAATACCTAACCAAATGCTCCTGTGCGGACTTTCCCATCAACAGCATGTGGCGAGGACGCACCACATCGCATATCAATTCCACCGTTTTCTCCACGCAAAACAGCACGGCTTCTCTCCCGCCCCGGTTCATCCGCCGTTGAAACTCCCGAAAAGTCCCTGTGTTGAAATAAACCACGTTAGTCACCACCGCCTCCTCGAACACCGGGCGTAACACAGCCCCGGAAAACAAATCGCACAAACTCCGCATACTTCCCCAACCGTCATTGGCGAGAAATTGATTGCAATTGCAAATCCCAAGGTCATCCGCCTCTCGACGTTCCCGTCCCCGTTTTCGGTTCATCTCGGAATACTTTTCATTCCCACCGGGATTACTGCCGATAACCATCAACTCCGGTTGATAATTTACCTTGGATTGAAAAGCATAAAAATCCAAGTCCATATCACAATCCGGATTCACGGCTATCTCGTGACAGCCATCCGCTACTTCCCGTGACCAACGATTTAGGTTTTGAGTGAATTGATTTTCCATGGTTCAAATTTTTAATGTATTACAACTCAATAATTTCTACATCTTTATAAACAGATATATCTATAGATTGTCCTTTCTTTTTATAAATTGTTTTAAGATTGGGATTAGAATAACAAGTCAATGTTTCTAAAGAGGTACAACCACTGACATCTAACGTCGTGAGTTGATTACTAGCACAGTCCAATGTTGTTAGAGAAGCACAACCACTGACATCTAACGTCATAAGTTGATTATTATAGCACGATAATCTTGTTAGAGAAGCACAACTACTGACATCTAACGTCGTGAGTTGATTACTAGCGCAGTCCAATGCTGTTAGAGAAGTACAACCACTGACATCTAACATCGTGAGTTGATTTTTACTGCATTGTAATTCTTTGAAAGAATTACAATTATCAATAGTCAATGAAGTTATTTGATTAAAAGAACACCTTATTCTTTCTAAAAGTGGACAAAATGTTATCGACACTGATTCAAGTTTATCATCAGACAAAAATACTGATTGTAATTGAGAACAATTTTCAAACTTTAAATATTTCAATTCAGGAGCAGAAATACCAAAAATATTACCGTAATAAAAACTAGTTAAGGCATCATTATTACTTATTTTTAAAGATTCCAATTGTTTAGGTAATGACAAGGAAGCCAATTGAGGACAATTCGTAATCTCCAGATTTTGAATGGGATTATCTCCACAGAATAAAGCTTTCAAGTTCGGGCAGGAATTTACATCCAAGGAAGTAAGCTGATTATTAGAACATGTAAGATTTTCTAACATTGCATTTTCAGGTAAATCCAATTCCGTGATTTGATTATCGTTACAATATAATGTTGTCAATGTTTTACAAGTTGTTACGTCCAAAGATGTCAGTTGATTATTCTGACACTGTAATACATTTAAAGAAGAACAATTCTCACAATCCAACGTTGTAAGTTGATTATTAGAACAGTATAATGATTTTAGATCCTCATGATCTTTCAAATCTAATGTCACTATTTTATTGTCAGAACAATACAAAGTTTCTAAACCTAAATTTTGAGAAAGGTCCAATTCCGTCAATTGATTATTATTACAAAATAATTGTATCAAGTACTTATTTTTACTTACGTCCAATTTTTTTATTCCTAATTGGGAAGTTGTATTTAAAGGCCAGCAAGTTAGATAGCGAAGCTCTGGAAAATAGTCCAAACCGTCGAGATTCAAGTTATCGCCTTGTATAGCTATCGAAGTTATCTCCCGGGCTTCAGAGACGGATAAATGGCCATCGTGATTCTTGTCGAAGTTTTTGAGCAAGTACTTTTGGAACTCATCATCCGGAAAGGTTAAATTTCCGTCCTTGAAGCGTTGGGAAATATAGACCGTGTCGGAACGGAAACGTCCAGCGTTGATCACCCAGCGGGTGATCCGGTCGTCGGTGTCAGGGTTGGCTTTCGTCACCACCTGCACGTCGAGATCCCCGAAGCCCGAGGAGACGGAAGGTTGACACCACGCATCCACCGCCGTGATTGTCCACGTGTAATTGGAAGCGATGGACAATGTGTCGGTTCCCCCATCCGAGGAAAATAGGAAATGAGAAGATGAGATCGAAAGAGTTGCCTGTTCCTCCGGTATATCCGGCAAATCCGGTAAACCGGAATCTTTATCCTTGCTACAAGCAAAGCAAAAAAGAGTGCATAATAAAAATAAATATGGCTTCATAAAATATTTCTTTCTTAGTTCAATACCATTATTATCACTATTTTTCTATAATTTGCGTATTCTCTGGTTTTTCAATTCTTATTTTTTGACCTTTTTTCTTATAAATTGTTTTAAGATTGGGATTACCGACACAATACAATTCTGTCAACGAGGTACAACTGCTAACATCTAACGTCGCAAGTTGATTATTATCGCACAACAATTCTGCCAAAGAGGTACAACCACTGACATTCAATGTAGTAAGCTGATTGTCACTACAATACAAAGTTTTCAGTAAAGCATTTTTACTTACATCTAAATCTGTAAGTTGATTTTCACCACAACTAAGTATTGTTAATTCAGTATTCTTCGTCAAATCCAACGTGGTGAGTTGATTGTCATAACAGGCAATACCTATCAGAGCAAAACAATTACTTACATCCAAACTAGAAATTTGATTCATTTGACAAAATAACTCTTTTAATGAGGTACAACCACTCACTTCCAAAGTTGTCAACTGCTCATTGAAGCAACAACGTAGTTCCGTTAATAAATTGCATTTACTAACATCTAAAGAGGTAAGTCCATTACTAAAACACTCTACAAATTCTAATAAAACATTCTCACTCAGATCTATATCTTCTTGCTTAAAATTCTCCCATGCCAGACTTTTAAGATTAGAAAAATAATACATGTTCTCTAAACTTACACCATCCGATAAAGCAATGGTATCCACGGAAGCTGCCTCGAGTATCGAAAATCGCCCATCATTATTCATATCAAAATTATCAAGCAAATATTGTTGAAATACATCATCCGAAAAAATGAGATATTCTTGTTCTTGAAAAACGAACACCGTATCGGCAAAAGTAGTTGCCTTATCTTCAAAAACTATTATTCCATTTCTTTTTCCCGCAGTTTCGTTTGCCGCAATTTTGAATTTTAGATTTTTGGGTTCCAATGTTCTTGCCTGCTGTATTTCTTTAATCCATTCTTTGCATTCCGCAGGTATGGCAACATTATAGTCTACATTGCTTCGCACTTCAACGGTAATAATCTCCCCCGTCGATGGCACAGTATATTTATCCTTTGCCAGCAAAATAGTATTTTTTTTCTTTTGAGTTACCATGATAAACTGTACACTATCGCCCATCGCTACCGATAATTTCGTGTTTCGATCATAATAGTCTTCATACGAGTCTGTTATTACCGTGATCTCGGCATCTCCAGTTCCGCTTACTGGAACCACTTTACACCACGGTGCAGCACACGATATTGTCCAATCTGAATCGCACGTGATCGTGAATGTCTTTTCTTCCCCTTCAGAAAGAAATATCAAATCTATGGTAGATAATACCAAATTATCCTTCCCGATGGAGCTTGTAGGAGAATCTTTTCCACAAGTGATAAAAACAAAAATCACGAAAAATATAAATAGATTTCTCATAACAAATAACCTACTAACTTAACTTTTGAAAATTGAAATTACTAGTCGTACAATGGCATGAAGACACGGTGACACCGTACTTGTTTTTTATCGCCTCGATAATGTGTTTTGCCTGTGGTTTTCCACTTGTATTCTCCATGATAATCTCAACGGTCATACCTTTAGCTAGTTGTCCTGCATTTTTCACGACATCAACTTTCCACAAATATTTAGCCATAACAAATATATTTGTGCTTTAATTCCCAGAAAAGCGGTTTATTATAAAAAGAGAAGCGTGGGAACTTTCAGTTTATCCATTTTGAGGTATCGCCAAACACCCGACTAGAAATAAACAGCTACCCCACGCTAAACCATATATAGTGTAGATTACTATATGGCAAGCATGAACGTTTGTACTGTCTGTCCTTCTAGTCAAAAATTGGCGATTTTCAAAATGAGGACGCAACTAAACGCTTCAATTATTAAACATTTCACTACCCCGGTAATAACCAGAGTATGGCTACAAATGTAAATTAATTTTCACAATCCAGCAAACGTTCATTCGGGGTAGCCATGTAACAAAAGTAATAATTTATCACAAAAGCCGTATCCTACGTGAACTTTCCGGCACTGTTTAAAATATTTCTAAATGGAAGGATAAAAAGAGAGCGTGAAACTGCTGACTCTTCCTACACTGCAAGGCTCTGGTAAACCTTTTACTACGAAAGCGAAAACAGTCCACGCCCGAACGGGAGTGGAACGTGATTTGGCTTATTATTTGTAGTAATTGAAAATGTACCAGATTTTGCAATGTAAAATAATATCCTGTCCGTTCAACAATATTTTAGTTCAAATGTCTGTTTCTTCCTTCTTGATGTTTAAGTTCGACTTGTTATTAACGATACAATATTAAGAATTATTCGGGAAAAAGCCAAATCGAGGATAAGTATATTTCGTTGAAAAGGATTTTTTCAACATCATCTCCTCAATAGGCCGCCATATACTAATTTAGCTTATCACAAGGGATGTTTGAATATTTTTCCGTGAAAAATCATGACCATTTTCTTTGGATATATCATTTTTCTTTTCTACATTTGCAGTACAGAAAGGTAGTTCTACCTATCATGACAAAGTTCTTTTATTATTGAATTCAAAATGAAGATAGTAGCTTCTGCTACGTTATTTTCAATGAAGCAATCACACTGCTTCAATAACCTTTTAAATCTTCAAAATCAACAAACAGTGGCGAATTCTATTTTTCGTGAGAATAGAGTGCGCATCCTTGAAAAAATGAATTATCACGGGTTACGGCAACGAGGGGGAATATTTTATAAATTTTAAAATGTATCATAAGAAACAGACATAACAATTAGAAAAAAGAAAAAAAGTATATCGCTTGACCACAATTGTTGGCAGCTATTCAAAAGTTGAATGGTAGGTATATTATTCGATAATTTTATATAATCATTAAAATTATGGCAAAAATTTTTGTCGATATGCTCGGTGCCATTATTGGCTCAGTGGGCAAAGTATCGTATTATATGCGATACAGCGATAATATCGCACGCAGAAAAGGTGCGGAGAGGAAAAGTTCCGATTCTCCCGCCGCCGTTGAACAACGGAAAAGGTTCGGAATGCTAGTAGAATTAACAAAAAGTCTGCAACCGGCAATCGTTATCGGTTTTCCGCAGCGCAAAAGGGGACTTTCAGCGGGAAATGCATTCCATCAGCTGAACAAGGACATTTGTACGGTGGAAGGCGACATCATCACGGTTGACTACGAACACCTGCTCTGCGCGAATGGACAACTCGTGGTTCCGGATGTGACAGTTAGCTACCAAACCGCAAATAGCAAACTTGCCTTCGTGCAAACAGCCATGGAGGAAGAGGTGAATTGCAACGCAGATGACCTCGTGTATGGCGTGTTACTGGAGAAAGAAAAAGGCTTTTGCCGATTGGTGCAGCTTCGCGTTCGAGGTGAAGGAGGTTCCACTTCTGCAGCGTTACCGCAAGGGTGGAAGAAAGAAAACCTGATCGTGTACACGTTCGCGCTGAGTGCAAACAAAAAGAAAGCTTCCAAGTCACAGTTTTTAGAATTGGAGGAAGAAGCATGACGAATGTCGAAAAGGGAGTTCCGGAAACGGGACTCCCCTTCTCGTTCACGAATGCACTCCGGCAATCGGACGAGGATACGGTTATGGCTGACTACAAACGCCTGCTTCGCACGAATGGAACATTAGCAGTTCCGAATGTGACGCTTAGCTACAACAACATGACAAACAAGCTTGTTTTCACGCAAACAGGAATGGAAGACGAGGAAAATGCTTACGCGGATGATTTAGTGTACGGCGTGTTGTTGGAAAAAGAATCAGGTGATTGGCAATTAATACAGCTTCGTAACCGGGAAGAATACGGTTCTGTGTTCATGACGCTGCAATATGGGGTGAAGCGAGAAGACTTAGTCGTGTACACGTTCGCGACGAAAGCGGATAAAACGGAAGTTTCTCAAGCACAGTACTTGGAACCGGAGGAGGAAATATGAAGACAACTAACAAAATCAAGTATCTTATTATGAAAATATTCGATTTTTTTAACGGCAAAATCCGTGGCAGAAGAGGCAACATGATTTATTACACGTGGAATGGCGAAACGCACGTCAAACGATATGCCATTCCCGGGAAAAAAAGGAAATGGGAAGTGGAAGGGCACACGCCCAAGCAACGGGAGATAATCACCCGTTTCAAGGCAGTACAACTGTTTTACAAGGAATACATGAAACAGGTATCCCCTACCGTGTGGCGTACTGCCGCCAAGGCACAAGGGAAAATAGCCCCCAATTTGTTCAACTCGACCAATTTCCGTTGTTTTGACGGAACGGGCGAAATCACGGACTTCGAGGGATTCGTGTTCACCGTGGGGAAACTGGCATTGCCCCGTGATTTACAAATAAAGCGGGAAGGTAATCGTTTCCTCGTGACATGGGAAGAAGAAAGAGAGTGGAAAACCGCGGCGGCAACGGACAAAATGCAAGTTGGCGTCTTGTACGACAACTTGACACGCTCACCCCGATTAGCCCCGGAAGTGAATGGCTGCCGGGGAGATTTGCAAGGGGAATTCACTCTTGACGAATCTATCGGCTGCACGGCACACGTGTATATCTTTTTTGCCGGGGAAAATCAACTTGATTTTTCCGGTAGTTGGTACACGCACGTGGAGTAATTCGGTGATTTTACCACACTCGTTTACATTATAAATAAAGTCACTGAATATCAGCGACTTTATTCTAGTTAGCAATATTCTTGTAAATTTATCGACTTAAATTGAGCTGACTTTATCAAATTTTACTTGCATTTGAACCGAAAAGGTTATCAATACTGATAACAGAACTATAATTAAGCACAAAAGCAATGAATGATATGTTCGTTCTTGAAAACGTTCCCTGATAACAATCACAAGATAATTAGCTTACTAACAAATTGCTCAATCAGAAAGTTTGCAAACTTTTCCCTCTCCCCATCGCTTTCAGCACATTCTTTCGAACAGTTCGCATAGATGGTAATGTATCAACTTCCATTATCGTAAGTGCCATTTTTAATTCTCGCATCAATTCAGGAATTGAAAGACATAATTCATAAGCCAATTTCATACAAAGCGATCTTACCCCCGGCAATTCCTGACACGACATCATTTTTTCCAAACAGAAATCAAGAAAATCCACCCTTGGCGGATTTGTTAGTGGCATCTGATAGAGCAAACAAAGAATTACCCTCCGTTTTCCCCCATGTTTACAAGCTAATACTTCATCTATCAATTCATCCTGTTTCCCGTACAACCACTTTCTGTTTTCCGGTGAAAAATGAGTAAAAACCCACGCCGCGTGATAACCGATAACCCCATCATCACCGATAATTAAATCATACAATTTCTGCTTTTGACTGTCATCACTCTCGACAAGAAAAAGTATCTCACGAATATCATCCATTCCGATACGCCGAGATAGTTTAGTTTTGAAATCCATTTGAATACCCCTCATTCGGCCTCTTCTTCTAATGCCTCAATCAAAAAACTAACAGGACGAAAACCGTCATTGCACGATATCATGGCTGACTTCTCATTTTTCATCCACCCGTTATAAAAATTACCTCCGCCATGCGCTAAAGTCATTACAAAAGAAGACATGCTCTCCCAAGCACTATCGCACATACCTTCGGGCTTCTTCCAACCATTAGCTATGAAAATTTGTCCTTCTTTCATATCACAAGCATGTTCCATAGGATTCTCATACTTTGCCATCAAATCTTGATAGCAAGCTATTCTCATAACGGTAATTTTACACTTTTTCATAACTGTAATATTTATGGTGATCGTTAATAATATGGATTTATTTCCCGATGCAGCATATTATGCTAATTGATTATCAATAGCTTATGGGTTAAAAGATAGACTGCTCAAAAATTTACTTGTTTTTTCGTCAAAAATCGCAGATTTAACGTTTTTAACCTTATTTTGTCTTCGAACGAAGGGAAAAAGAGAAAAATCGCTCTCTTTTGCTCTTAAATCTCCGTTTCGCAAAGATAAGGCATATTGGTGATTATTTCGCCGATTCGGGCTGCAAAATGGAAGGCAGATTCACGAGTATTTTAGCTTGTTATTGCAACCAAAAGAAAAAGTCGACAAGTATTGTTCGACTTTGGTGCAGCCATCTCTTTTCTTCCCTTTTTTTAGCTTTATTTTAATGCACGTATACATGAATACGGAAATAAAGTAAAGTTGCTTTTCATTTGGCAAACAGAATGGGTTTTCAAAATGATATTGTAAGAGAAGTTGCTTGAATCTATATAACAAATAATATCTTATATGTTGATGGATATATATGGCGCTTACAAACAATATGATAGCGTTTATATTTTTCCAAAGCAAAATCACCTTGTTTTACGCACTTTTCCAAAATACTTGTCGGAAGCTGATGTAGTTTTTGTAGAATTAACATTGGATTCGCTTGAAAAAATGTTGTGCGATGGAGGAGATTCGCTTGAAAAAGTGTAGAATCGCTTAAATGCCATGTCTCCCAATCTTGTATTTTTTACCTGCAATATATCATTAAATAGATAAAAAGTAATATCTTTGCATATTATATGATAGGTTGATTATGGCAAAGAATACAATGGGAACTAAGTTGCCCCGAAAGTTGGAGCAGAAGATGTCTGTTGTGGGAGAGCAGATTAAATTGGCTCGCTTGCGCAGGAATCTGAGTGTGGCTCAGGTGGCTGAACGTGCTACCTGTTCTCCGTTGACCGTGTCCCGAATAGAAAAAGGCGCACCGACAGTAGCAATCGGAATCTATTTGCGTGTGCTGTATGCTTTACAGCTTGATGATGATATTCTGTGGCTGGCCAAAGAAGATAAATTGGGGAAAGCTTTGCAGGATTTGAGTTTGAAGACAAGGGAACGTGCATCTAAAAAAGAATAGGGATGAAGAAACTGTATGTATATGCCGATTTTGACTGGCTGAATGAGATAGAACTCATTGGCGAGTTGGGCTACGAATCACTTCGTGGCTCTGACAGTTATTGCTTTACATTCAGCGATGATTGGTTGAAAAAGCATGGAGATTTGTTTTTGAGTGATAACTTGAATAATTATCCGGGGCAACAATATACGCAGCCAGGAAAAGATATATTCGGATGTTTTTCGGATGCATTGCCAGACCGTTGGGGGCGAACTCTATTGTTGCGGCGTGAGCAGCTTGCAGCAATGGAAGAAAAGCGGCCAGTACGAAGATTGTCTTCATTCGATTTCCTAACTGGTATTGATGACTTCTCCCGAATGGGTGCTTTCCGCTTCAAGGAAAACCCGGATGGCGATTTTATAAATGTGAGTGAATCGTTGAAAATCCCACCTTTGACGGATATTAGGGAATTGATTGCAGCCAGTGCGGAGATTGAGAGAAGCGAAGAAGATAACGTGCTGCCTGATCGAAAGTGGATTGTACAACTTGTGCAACCGGGTTCTTCATTGGGTGGAGCAAGGCCGAAAGCCAGTGTGATAGACACGGATAAAACGCTTTATGTGGCCAAGTTCCCTTCTCGTAAGGATGATTACGATGCCGGACTTTGGGAGCATTTCAGCCATTTGCTTGCAGCAAAAGCTGGTATAAATGCAGCGAAAACAAAAGTTATTGCCACAGGCGAAAAATATCACACCTTGCTTTCAGAGCGTTTTGACAGAACCAAAGATGGAAAACGGATTCATTTTGCTTCCGCAATGACTCTGTTGGGACTGAATGATGGAGATAATGCGACTACAGGGTATGGTTATCTGGAAATAGTTGATTTCATCATTCAGAACTGTACGGATGTAGATCGTAATTTGCAGGAACTCTATCGTCGTGTGGCTTTCAATATCTGCATTGGCAACAGCGATGACCATTTCCGCAATCATGGTTTTCTTTTGACTGCAAAAGGCTGGTCGCTATCACCTGCATACGATATGAATCCTACTTTGAATGCGTATCAAAGTCTGCTTATTTCTGCAACCTCCAACAAGGCAGACCTCGGCATTTTGCTTGATGCTTGTGGGGATTATATGCTTAATTGTAAAATAGCGGAGAAGATTATTTCAGAGGTTACTGAAGCGGTGAAAGGATGGCGAGAGTTGGCAGTACGATTGAGCGTGTCTAAGCGTGAGATGGATTTGTTTGCGGGAGTGTTGGATGAACGTCGAATGAATAATTTAAGGTAAGGTCTTTTATGAATATCGATATATTATGAAATTTGTGCACTACATAAATAGTCCGTTACTTTGGAAAGATAGTACCAATACGGCTTTTGCTATACTTGCAGGTATAGAAACATTATTTGCAGTTTCTGCAATTTCTCTGGAGAAATTTTGGGGAGATTATAGTTGGATTATTAAATTATTATTTGTCATAGTTATCTTTTTGATTATAGATGTTGTTATTTTTATCATTAAACACAGTCTTGCAAAAGATGGAATATCGTTAAATATTCGTGGTATAAAAGTTAATATAAGAAAAGGTGATATTTTTAAGGCAAATGGCTGGAAAGTTATTGCTTTTAATGAATATTTTGACACACAGGTCGATGATATAATAATTGCGCATAATACATTGAATGGCAAATTTATAGATAATTATGTCGCTGATATAAATGAACTAAACAAAATTATTTCATCAGAGAACGATGATAACACCTCTTTTAAGAGGCGAACTCGGAATAATAGGTCAATTTTTCCACTTGGGCGAATTATTAGATATAAAGATTATATGTTATTGGCATTTACTCATTTTGATAATAATCAAGCTCATCTTACACAAAAAGATTATGAGAATTGTTTGCGAGTAATGTGGGCGGAAATAAGTCGTACCTATGCGAATAAGCCCATATTTATTCCTCTTTTAGGCTCTGGTATAACACGATTCGACGGGACACCACATAAATCAAATTTTGATCTTTTAAGATGTATGTTGTGTACCTTACGAACTAGTGGAGTAAATATAAATCAAACAATAACAATTCTACTGACTGAAGAAGCGATGCAAAGTATTAATATTTATGAAATAAAAGGAGTAAAATAATGGTGTACAGAACAAAAACTTACATTGCCGCAGATTGGGATGGCGATAAAAATGCTGTAGAACAACTCTACAAATGGAAAAAAAGTAATTATTGGAGCTTGGATTTTCATGATGCACATGATTTAACACAAGCACGTGATAGCAGCCTAAATTGTAGTATTAAAAGTTCTCTTGCTACAAGGCTTGATGTATCTAAGACGTTCGTATTGATTGTAGGTAATACCACAAAAACAGTGAGAAGTGGTAGCTGTCAATATTGCGGTAGTTATAATAGTTGGACACAGAGTTGTGCTAGAGGTCATAGTGTTGATTATCGTAGCTATATCGAATATGAGTGTGAAAAAGCTATCCGTGATGGATTAAAAATAGTTGTTTTATATAATGCTGGTTCTGTGAATAAATCCAAATGTCCCGATTCTATAAAATATCATGGAACTCATGTCGCTATGTGGAAATGGGAGAATGGGCAATATTATTGGGATTATCAATCTGTAAAGCGTGCGTTAGAATAATATCATATGTAATCGAATTGTAGAATCTTATATTGTCCATTATCAAAAACGCTTTTTGCAATATAAAAGCATTGAATGTCAAGGTACTGAATAGCAATATAAAAATAAAGTAACCACTCATAACAAGGCAAGAATATGTCAACACAAAGCGAAGCGGCGTTGGAAGCCGGACTGATAGCCACACTCCGACAAATGGACTATGAGTATGTCCAGATTGTCGAGGAAGATAATCTTTATGTTAATTTCAAACGTCAGTTGGAGATTCATAACAAGAAACAACTGGCGGAAGTTGGTCGTACTTCATTTACGGATGAAGAGTTTGAGAAGATATTAATTTATCTTGAAGGTGGAACTCGCTTTGAAAAGGCCAAGAAACTTCGTGACCTCTATCCGCTTGATACGGTAAATGGACAACGGATTTGGGTGGAATTTCTCAATCGTACCCAATGGTGTCAGAATGAGTTTCAGGTCTCGAATCAGATTACTGTTGAAGGACGGAAAAAATGCCGCTATGATGTGACTATACTTATCAATGGTTTACCATTGGTTCAGATAGAGTTAAAGCGCAGGGGAGTAGAACTCAAACAGGCATATAATCAGATACAACGCTATCATAAGACTTCGTTCCACGGATTGTTCGACTATATCCAATTGTTTGTTATATCAAATGGTGTCAATACCCGCTATTTTGCCAACAATCCTAATAGCGGTTATAAGTTTACATTCAATTGGACGGATGCTGCCAATCATCCGTTTAATGAATTGGATAAGTTTGCCGTATTCTTCTTGGAAAAATGTACGCTTGGCAAAATAATAGGGAAATATATCGTGCTGCACGAGGGCGACAAATGTTTGATGGTGCTTCGTCCTTATCAGTTCTATGCCGTAGAGAAAATTCTAGATCGTGTGCAGAACTCCAACGATAACGGCTATATATGGCATACAACAGGAGCCGGAAAGACATTGACTTCGTTCAAGGCTGCCCAACTTGTGTCAGAGTTGGATGATGTGGATAAGGTTATGTTTGTTGTTGACCGACATGACCTTGATACTCAGACTCAATCGGAATATGAAGCGTTTGAGCCGGGAGCTGTGGATAGTACTGATAATACGGATGAACTTGTGAAGCGACTTCAAAGCAATTCTAAGATTATCATCACTACCATTCAAAAACTTAATGCGGCAGTTAGTAAGACGTGGTATAGCAGCAAGATTGATGCTATCCGTCATTCACGTATCGTGATGATATTTGATGAGTGCCATCGCAGTCATTTTGGGGATAGTCATAAGAAGATAATGAAGTTCTTTGACAATGCCCAAATATTCGGTTTTACTGGAACACCTATTTTCACCGAGAATGCTGTTGATGGACATACCACGAAGGAAATATTTGGAAACTGTCTCCATAAATATCTTATTAAAGATGCAATAGCGGATGAAAACGTGCTTGGCTTCCTTGTGGAGTATTATCACGGCAACGAAATAGTTGATAACGATAACCAAGCTCGTATGGAGGAGATTGCAAGATTTATCCTTAACAACTTCAATAAATCTACATTTGATGGAGAGTTTGACGCATTGTTCGCCGTGCAGTCTGTTCCTATGCTTATACGCTATTACAAGATTTTCAAATCGTTGAATCCTAAAATCCGTATAGGTGCAGTATTTACATACGCAGCCAATAATAGTCAGGATGATGAACAGACCGGTATGGGTACAGGGCAGTATGCAAAAGAGAGTGTGGGTGAGGCGGATGAACTGCAAGCCATCATGGACGATTATAATGAAAATTTCGGCACATTTTTTACCACAGAGAACTTCCGTGCTTACTAT
>OGKG01003493.1_pt1 | contig 14576 bp, 8 predicted proteins | sample 1572201 | NCBI WGS metagenome assembly OGKG01 (sample SAMEA2582146, study PRJEB24529) | metagenome | biome: Human gut stool | place: China | collected 2011 | reverse complement strand
ACAGCCCGGAAAACGGGCAAAGCAACCCCCACCTGCTGGTTGGCAGGTGGGGGTTGCTATATTTATCCTACACTAAGCGCCTTAATTACGGCCTCTTCCGCATTTTTATACAGAATAATATCAAATGCAGTTGAAAGATCGTCCGGGACTGAAGCAAAGTCCGACATACTGATCGCAGGCATTAAAATCTTCTTTGCACCACTGTCAAGACATACCTGCAACGTATTTGCCAGCTCATCGACCCGGATCAGAGTACCGCTTATACTCATCTCACCCAGGACTGCCATAGAACTTTGCACGGGACGTCCAAGTGCAATTGAACACAAGGCAATAAGAGTCGGTATAGCCAGCTTATCGGTCATTCCTATTCCCTGGAGGTCCTGATAATTTACAATATAATCCTTGGCATCTGTGCTGATACTGCCACTTATTCTGTTCCCGTTCGCTTTCAGGAAACTGAAAGCCGCATTGGAGGATTCCCTTGCTTCACGGTCGGAGCCTATGCCCGTACGCTCAAATTTTCCTGTTCCATTAAGCGTCTGACTTTCCAGCCGAAATACTCCCAGCATTCCGCTCTTGCCACGGGAAACGGTATACACCTGCCCGGGATTGCATATGCCTTCCGGAATCAGCTTTCCGCCTCCCTGCTCAGGCACCGACACATAATGTTCCTCTAGTGTTTCATTGTCTATGTACGAAAAATTCACATCGTAAAATTCCATACCGCCAAGCTTTTTAAGCTGTTCCTTAACGCGGCGGCGCATTTCCAGGGATATCTGAACTACCTCTTCCAGCTCTTCTTTTGTGAATTTACCGTCAGGATACATCAGCTTCAGATAGCCGTCTATCATTCTGCGAACGGCAATGGTATCACGCTGATTCAGATTTTTCCCAAGACGGAAATAATGATCGAGCGCATCACCATACTGCTCTTTACGAAGCTCACGGATAAATTCTGCAAGATAGTCGCTGATGAAACCGTAATCGTCCGTGAAATGCTCCGGTCTGAATTTTGGTATCTCCCAACCCGGAAGATAACAGTGTATCCTGTCCAGGAATGCAGTATCAGTCCCCATTTCAGGAGGAAACGGGTCAAAAAGGCTGGAGGTTTTCAGCAGGACGTCAACGCTCTGATTTATATTACCTACGAATACCATGGAAGCGGAAGCCGCTTTCTCCTCCTTGCCGCGAGCAAATGAACCGGACGCCATATAATCTTTCATTATCTGAACGCCGTCCTTGTCCTTGAAACGTATTCCCGCAACCTCGTCAAAGGCAACGCAATCCCACAGCCCTACTAATCCGACTGTCCTTTTGCTCATATTATAAAATAAATTCGCAACGGTAGTCTGTCCGCCGGATACAAGAATACTGTTAGGCGATATCTCCTTGTAGAGATGCGATTTTCCGGTGCTTCTGGGACCGAGTTCGCAAAGATTAAAGTTGTTCTCCACAAGTGGTATCATTCTGGTCAGCAGCAGCCACTTCTCACGGTATGTAAATCCGTCAGGCTCCATACCGGTGGAGCGCAGCATTATATCCAGCCATTCCTCTTTGGTAAACGCAGCACGTCCTGATTTCAGCTCGTCAATGTCGATATGCGGCATCTGTATCGGGGTCAGTTTCCGAATACTTATCGGGGAATAATCCTTGTTCTTTTTCTTTTTTGAGCGAAGCGGATTACCGTATTCATCAGTTATTTCCGGCTGATCCTCGTCATCGGATTCATAATCAAGCTGAACAATGCACCATATCCCACCGCACAGCAGCCTGTCGTACTTTTCGGGATATGCGTCATCAATTGGCACTCCGCCAACTCCCAGATTTGAAAAATCTGCAAAGAAACAGTTCTTGTTCATATCAAGGTGCACCGTTACCATATCAATGATAGTATGACTGCCTTTTTTCCGCAGCTGCGAAAGTATTTTCTGAGATTCATCAGGACGTACAAAGTTATCTGCAAGGATACGCTTCACATTATTTACACCCTCCTCGACAACTTCTTCATCGTCAGAGCTGCAATACTGCCCCAGGAGGAATTCCAGTACATATACCGGGACGTTCGCTCCCTCTTTCATCTTCTTGGTCAGATCCTTGCGCACTATTTTTCCGTCAAAATGCTCCCTCAGCTTCTGCTTTATGATATCATGTCTGCTAAGGCTGGTCTCAGTATTTTCAAATTCGCACATTGATTATATCCCCCTTTTATCAGAAACCGAAATCATCTGCAAATGCAATATCGATCATCATCTCATGGCGCAGTACTTCAAGGCTGGTTTTCTCCTCAAATGCTACAAGATAGTACTTTTTATTGATATCATATTTCATATTTCTGAAAGAAAAACGCAGCTTAAAAATACGCTTGGATGTGTCCGCGTCCTTTTTGTCGGCAATGTATATGCATTCGTTCGATATTCTGTTTCCCTTTTCATCAACAAAGTAAACATGATATCTGGTTTCCTTTACCACGTCGCTGACAGGTTCCGTCTGCATGAAATCCAGCACTGTAACCAGATTCGTTATCTTCCTGGTCAGGCTGATGAAGCGTATCTCGGCATTAGTGGTTTCGCAGCGGCCTTTCTCGGTTCTGACGTCTATCAGCGGAATGATCATCTCCTGCGGAGAGCTGCCGCCGTGGGTATAATTTAATCCGGAACCCGGTTTCTTGAACAGGTCGCTTCCCATCGGAAAATACACTCTGCGGGAATCGTCAGCGCCTATGATCGAACTGAAAGGCAGGCTTGCAACTCCTTCGCCCTGCACATCACGGTCGGTGAGCGCATATCTGCGGTCTGCGTCCGGTATCCCGCTTATCTTATCGCTCTCGGAGAGCTTATCTCTCTTGTAGATAAATCCATGGTCTGCGGTAATGATGTAGTGGATAGTATTTGCGCTGGATGTAAGCTTTCTTACGAGAGCATAAATCTCCTCGACCGCTTCCTCACAGGCACTGAATACCTCATTCTCAGTAGAGGCATGGTCGCCTCTGGCGTCGATCTGGTCGTGATAAACGTACACGACATTCTGTCCGGTGAACACGTCACGAAGCGCAGAAACATTCATTGATTTTATATCGTCATACTTTACACAGCGACTGTCCGGGTTTGCCGCCTGCAATACTGCCTCACGCTGTTTTATGTCGTCCGTCGGCTTTCCGTCTGCAAGCGTGCGGGAATCCGGCAGGACCTCAATAGTGTTATGAGGAAGCAGCGCAGCCATTCCGAACTTGGTATAGGACGGAAGTACGCTCTGCATCGCGGAGATGGAAGCGGTGCACTTTGCGTCCGCCTGCAGTTTCTCGAAAAGCGAGCGTCCCACCTCGTAGCGCATAGCGTCTGAAATGATAACGACTGTACGCTCCTTGTTGCTGCGGACAAAATCGTTATAGAAATTGAGCTGGTGCGGCAATCCGGTATCACCGTCCGCAGCCACGAAATTCTGATTCCAGTTTACGCACTGTGCATTCAGGTAATCGTTGGTGTAGATATTTTCAACGAGCTGGCGCAGATCGTCGAACTCGCTGTTGTTGTCCAGTTTATCAAAGTAATAATAGAAATACCTGTACCTGCGGTCTATGGTGTAGTTTTTGTCTGTATACTGCTTTACAACAGCCTTTATGCCGGTAAGTGGCTGATATTTCTCCGGCTGAACCAGCCAGTATGCGTTCTCCAGAACAAAATATCTGTTTCTGAACTCGCTGCCGAAGTGCATTTTTCTTCTCAGAGCGCAGACTTCCGGTATGGATTTTCCTCCGAGTCTGGTGTCGGTGTCCTCAGCCTCCAGCCGCTCACGGATCCAGCTTATTATAACATCATCAATTCCACGGAAAACGCAGCAACTGACAAGAGAATCGACAGGCATTTTCTGGAGCTGGTCTGCCGCTCCGAGAGAATCAAACGCCTGCGCTGAGAGGTCGTCATAATTATCGGAATAGAGAATATTGTTCATCAGATTATCCAGGAACGTGATAATATTGCCAGCCTTGAATGAAATGAACGGCTCCCATGCTTTCGGCATTTCAGTGGAAATAGTCCTGGAAGCGTAGGTCGCAAAGAGGGTCATAATGAAACGCTGTAATGTCGGATCTGCGTCAACATATCCGAACTGTTCCTCAACCATCTGCCAGAACGACCGCAGCAGACCGTACCTTGCAAACTCGGCAAGGTACTTATTATCCTCCGGTTTGTCATCTGTCAGAACACAGCGGACAACTTCTTCAAAAGAAACCGATTTATTCTTGCATAGAATGCTCATAAGGGCAACCTCTATCGTTGCCTTGTTGAAATGGTCGATTTCAAGCTCATAGAACTTCTGCGTTCTGGTTTTCTCTCCGAAGAACTTTATGTAATGCTCGATAACGGGCTTGAATCGCTCATCTATACCGAGGTCGGACGCCACGACCGACGCCTTATCAGTGTGGAACTCCTTTGAGTAAAAGATCATATCCGCAAGATGGTTCTCCTGCACCGGCGGTTTTGCGTACGGTGCATAAATGAGGTAATTCGTTTCTGTATCTTCGCACTCCAGAAAGTATTTCATGCGAAGCTGCTCATGCAGCTCCAGGTGGAGTATCTTCGCATTATTCAGCTCCAGAGCGTCTATGTCATCGACAAACTCCGCTTTTGCGTCAAACCAGAAAATGAGCCTGCGCTCATCTCCGGCGAACTCTTCGTTCAGTTTGTCGGAAATTTGTTTCAGGTTAAGTACTGCCATGAGATATCTCCTCAGATTTTAGTAAGCACTTCGATCTTCTTCCCATCATCGCCGGTCTGAACCTTTTCATAGTTCACCTTAACGCCGTCGTCAAGGTCGATGTCTATGCGGGAAAGTGCCAGGTGCGCTATCTTTTCATCGAAGTCATGAGTTTCCTTGAGCTGCTTTGTCAGCTTTTCTATGCGCTTCTGTGCAGCTGAAACCTCGCGTCCGCTGCCTGTTTCCACAATGTCCTGTGACTGGCGTATCTCATTCTCGTAAATACGCTGGAGCTTGTGCAGGTATTCCACACGCACATTACCGGTGGTGTCAGCGTTCCAGCGGTGCATATATACAAGCGCCCTGAAGCCGTTCTGTTTGCCGCTGTCGAACATCCAGTAGATAGGACGTTTCTGGTACATCTTGATGTGGTCTTTGATGAAGTCGTTCAGGAAGTAGTTCCGGATCCTCTCACGGCTGGTGTTGCCCCTTGTGCCGAGCGCGTCAGCTATGAACGTCAGGTTTTCTTCAAGGGTATCTGCGCCGTAGACCGTTCTGATGAAATCCACAAAACGTACTACGATATCGTCCCGGAAATACTCCTCGTCTGTGACCGGTATGCAGTTATCCGGGTCGGGAATAAAGGTCTTGTATTTACTGCCGTCCCACTCGCCGCCCGCATACGCCAGCCCCTCAACGTCAAGGGAATACCGCCCGAACATACAGCCGACAGCATAGCTTACCAGCGACTTTATATCACGGGTGAGGTCGGCGCGGCGCACGGTAACGTCCTTGTCCTCGACTTCGGGGGTCAGTTCGTCCTGTAAGCCGTAGATGTCTATGAATATGCGGTTGAGTTCTTCTTCGTTGGATTTGAGCCGGGTGAAACGCTTTTCGCATTCGTCAGACCACTGCGCAAATGCTTCGGAGATAAGGGGGACGGGCTTTATTAGAGGGTGGGTTTTGAAGTCCCAGCTGGTTTCAAAGCTGTCCCAGTCGGATTTGGAGAGATTTATACACTCTTGCGTAATACAATCAATTTTTGAGAGATATTCAGTATTAAGAATAATTGGAGAGCGTTCAACTTCGCCACTTTCCAAAGATATTGTTGATGAGCCCATCATCTTCATTACGCAATTATACACTTTACTATTGCAATAAGAAAGCATATATAATAAATACTTTTCATCATGTGGAAATAAACCAGGACCTACTCCAGCAAAACAGTAGCCTTCAGGATAGAACCTAAAACACTTCTGATATGATGTGATATATGTCCATGTTATTCCTTTTCTAAAAAAATAACTGGTATTTTGAGGTCTAGAGCGCAATTTGCCTTTTTCATCTTTGTAATTCTTTATTTCATAACCATCATTCGCCCAATCAACCAGAAAAGAATTATTACCATACCATTTTCTATACTCTCCCCCTTTATTCATAGGAAACCATTTATTAGACCTTGGGTAAAAAAGCGAGAAGTAATGGATATCAATTTCATGCCACAATTTCAAGAATCTATCATCATTTCCTGTAACAGTTCCTCGACGAGCATCAGCAACTTTCCCGTATTTTTCAGCTCTTTCAAATACTTTGTATATGTTTTTAGAACACCAATAAGCCACCGGCATACCGGGTATTTTTGAGAAATTGTCACTGCTTACCTGTGCAAATCTATTTCCTGTGACAGGAAAAGATTTTGGTTTTGCATTTTCAATATCGACAAGTTTTATCTGATTGTACGTCCCCTTATAACCCTTAACCGCACCTTTTCTGAAAACAGACACGGCAGTGCCGAAAGCAATACCCATAACCATGTTTTCCATGTGCATTAAATCAACAAGTGTGTTTTCTGAAAGCAATCTTTTACGCAAGGTCTCAAAACTTGACAGAAACATCCATGACTGCATTGTTACAAGGCTTGAAAAACCATTCTGTTTTGCAATATTAATACACTTCTCCATAGAAACAGCAAACAAATCTGATTTGCTGTCGGAATAATTACTCGCTATATACTCTGTTAAATTATACGGCTTGTATTTATTTTCTTCTTTCTTCCTGTCTAACGCTGCCGGAATGCTTGACGTTCCCATATACGGTGGATTAGTGCAAACCACGTCATACTTCTGCGAAAGCGCCTGCGCCTGCTTCACCAGTGGCAGAATTTTCTCACATACAATGCGCTTGTTTTCCATCGCAATGAGGTTCAGCTCGTCGCTCTGTGCAATTACCCCTATACGCTCAATTAGCCCGCTGAAATCAACGGGCTGAACATTTATAATACTGCCGTACTCACGGGCGTTTGTAAGGTCATTTGAAATGGAGCGCAGGTCGGCTGCTATCTTGCTGTCGCCGTCCGCTATGTACTCTATGATTTCGGGAGTCAGCGCGCGGTTATCGTCAATTACGAACAGATTCGGCTTTATTCCGGAAGTCAGAATACGGCGGTTGTACTGCCGGGCTTTCATCATTACTGCGAAATATGCCAGCTGATACGCACGCCTGTCGATATCCAGACCCCAGAGATTCTTCTCCACGATAAGTTTCGCAGCGTCACGCTCGGAGTAGCCCTGCGCCGAATAAATCTGCATGAGCACATCAAAAGCGTACACTAGTATATGACCCGAGCCCATGCACGGGTCTATTATGCGGATATCCTCCGGAGATATCTCCCTGTACCCTGCACGAATTTCTTCAAGCTGCGCCTGAACCTGCGGCTCCTGCTCGGCTTCGTCAAGGTAGTACTCCCAGCCCTTGCGCAAGTCAGCGTCAGGGTGTCCCTCTATCCACAGTCTGCCGAGGGAGTTCTCGACCATGTAGCGGACTATCCAATGCGGCGTAAACAGCTGGGTCGCAGCCGGTATATTTTCCTTTGTGATTTTGACGTTCTTTTTGAGAGCTGCAAACACCTTGTCCTTCGGTTCAGTGTTGTAGTACTGGTACATCCAGCCGATTATCTCGACCTGACCCTCTTTCTCAATATTGAAATCGTCCTCGGAAATATCGTTCACCAGATGGAACACAACGCCGTCCTTGTCCGTATACGACAGGGAAAGCAGGAGTTCCGAGTAGTCATTCGTAGCCTCAAACAGCTCCGGCAGAATATCATGCAGGTGGTTGCACTCCCTGATGAACAGCATACGTAACAGTTCTTCCAGCCTGTTATTGTCACGGAGCTCATATATACGGCCGCTTTCCTCGCCTGTAAATTCAAGTCCTGCGTCAAACGGCGTGGTAACTATATCCGGCTCATGCTTGCCGGATTCAGAGGACAGCACTCTTATAGGCAGATAGCCGTTCACTTCCATGAAACGAATAGCTATCATACGGTTGAACCAGGTATAGGCTACTTCCTCAACGATATACTCGAAAGCAGCCTTGTAGTTGTCCAGCTCCTCCGCCTTTGCCCTTATCGCAGAAACAAGGGAGTTACGCTGCGAGATACGCTCTCCCTTTACCTCGGCGTAATCCTTTGTTCCGATATCGAACAGCTGCAAATCGCTCCTGGACTGCGGGAGCGGCTCCCCGATGCCGTTCTCATTTACGGCGAGCAGTCCTGCGCTGTATGTAATATCGGATATGAGCTTTTTTCTTGCCCATATTGCAAAATTTTTGAGTGCTGTCTTATTCATCCGGATCTCTCCTTAAAATTCTATTGTGATGATGGTGTCCTCTTCAAGGGTGTTCATCAGCTTGTTTTTTAAGTCGGCGAGGTACTTGTCCACGTCCGCTGCGCTTTCAAGCTGCCACGAGCTGTAGGTATTAATCGACTTTATGCTGACCGCCTTGCACTTCTTCACTTTCGGCACTACCGGAGCGACCGGCTGTATCGGTTCTGCGCCTGTATCATTTCCGGGCTTAATCGGCGGAGTAATCTTAGCTGCCTTTGAGTCTGCAATTTTCTTCTCGGCGGCAAAAATTTCATTAAGAGAACGGGTCATAAGCGCGTCTGCTTCAACGCTTATGTTTTTCAGGTTAGCTATATTGTCGCAAGCCTGCGCCTTGTCTGAAAGGTCTGAAAAGCTCTTTACAAATTTATCAGAAAGCTGCGGCCTGCACTCCTTGCCTTCCAGCTCGTCAAACACACGCCTGCGGGCTTCTGCCACTGCTTCAAGGGCAGGTTCCATATGCTTGTCAAGCTCCGCATTATAAGCGGTCAGGTACTTTTCAATCAGATCGGGGAGCTTGTGCATTTCATTATAAGGTTCCGACTTGTTCAGGATAGTATTTATCTGGCTTACATATCCCTCGACCTCGTCGTTCACGATAAAGGTCTTACTGCTCTCAAAAATATCCATCTGTCTTACGGCATTGTCAAAGATACTCTTCTGCTGACCGCCGAAGAACTTTTTAACAGGCTCGTAATCCTCAGCCATGTTAAGCAAATCTTCTTTCTTGGCAGAAATCATTCCGAAGAATTCATTCGGATATTTCACATCGCAGATGTCAGTCAGAAGCTGCTTGGCTTTTGAAAGAATACGTCTTCCCGGGTACCTTGCGCCATTATTGTAGTTGCCCTCGGTTCGTTCAATCTCGGTCTTGAGGTTGTTTGCGTACCTGACGAACTCCGCCATCACAGCGTCGTCATCGTCGCTGTTCGGCGTAGTATTGAAGAGTTCCTTCATTACCTCACGGACGACTTTCTTCTGATTGTCGCTTGCCTTTGCACGCTTTTCAGCCATCAGCTTTTCGATGTATTCCTTGCGTGTGATGAAACGGAAAATCTCCTCGGAAGTCCTGGACTGGAGCGTTACCTGTTCATTGTTCACAGTCAGGGAAATCTCGCCCTTGCGGAACAGCTTTGCAACAAGCCACTGAACATCGGCTTCAACATAGCCATACGGAGCCTTTGTAAACCGCTCCATCAGCGACTTCATAGATACCTTGAAATGCTGCGCCGTCTTGTCGGCGATGAATCTGGACATCTCGTTCAGAGCTTCCACGTTGTACTCCTGCATTGTGCCATCAATGGTGATCTGCTGTGAATTGTCACGCAGCAGGGCGCGGATATCATCGTCGCCGACCGGTCTGTCAATGTAGGACAGCTTGTGGTACACAGAGTTGATAAGTTTTCCGAGCGCTTCGTTTATGCGGGTCCTGATATCCCTGGATTTAGACTCGACCTTGTCGCCGCAGGTGTAGATATCGGCTTCTTCAAGAGCCTGGCAGAGATACGTTTTCGCATTCCGGCTGCGTTCCTGTATTTCCGCGCGCTTCTGTGATTTCAGCGATTCGGTGTTGACAGCAGTGTTTGCGGCGTCCATGCGCAGGAACTTTTCAATTTTCAGCATGGAGGTAACTTCGTCAAGATACGACCTGTCGCCGGGAAGTACCACAAGAACAACATTATCCTGACCGGACGACAGGCGCAGCGTGTTCTCATCACCGACCTCATCGCTGTTCGGTGTGAGTATGCGGAGCTTGATGTCGTAATTCTGGTTTGCCTTGAACGGGTGGTCGTCAACCGACTGGCAGAAACTGAACTGATATCTGTTATTGAAAGTGCTCAGTCTGAACTTGTTTTCATCGTATATTTCATCAAAAATCATGCTGGAAATCTTGCTGATAACATCTGAGGACTCAACGGGCTGTGCGTCGATAGCCCTGTTTATTTCCTGCTCCTCATTCGTCAGGAACACATAGGCATCGCCGTTTTTCTGTACGAGCGTCTGACGGATAAGGCGGTTCAGAGCCTCCTCCACCTTTTCGGACAGACTTCTGCGGTCTTCGTCAATATAGGAAACCATGAGACTGGTGATGTTATTGAGGTTAGCCTTGATCTCCTTGACGTACTTGATCATAAACAGAGTTTTCAGCACATTTACGGTAAAGCATTCTTCCGCATGGTCGGGATTGAGAATGGAATTGTCAAGCGCCTTGGTGATAACGCCCTTGTGAGAATGGTCAAGGAACTGCTCCAGTGCGTCATAGAACATATTGAACGGAACAAGCGCCCCTGGTTCCTTGTTCATCAGCCTGACGGCGGATTCCTTGAACAGCGCAAGCATGGAACGCTCACCCTCTGCAAGATGCTTTCCGGACGCACCATGCGTTCTTATGGAAGTCAGAACGCTGCCTAGCAGGTCGAACTGATACGGGATAAACGGATATACAAGGGCGAAGTCGTCACCGTTCTGATAGAGTTTCTTTTCAACGCCGTCGTTGAACACGATAAGATTCTTGATGATAGTGTCCTTGGTATCAAACAGCGCTGAAAGAGTGGCATTGCCGGAATCGTTCTTGGCAAGGATCCTCTTCTTGATGACCTCGTCCACATTGGATGAGGAAAGCGACAGCCTTGTATCAAAACGCCCCTGGATTTTTGAAAAGTCATTGCCCTTTATCTTGGTTATTGAGTCAATATCCTGCTGGCTGGTCACAACTACCCATGCCTTGCCGCGGCAGGCTATACCAAGTTCCTCGGTTACGGTCTGGAGATTGAGCATCAGCTTTGAGTTATCGCCTATGTACTGACCGACTTCATCGACCAGAAAAACAACGTGATGGTTCTTTCCCTTTGAGTCAATGTACTTCTTTACAAGCTTTGCAAAGTCCTCGATGGATATTGAATACGGCTCCAGAGCCTTATCGCTCCAGCTGCGGGCTGATTCTGCACTCATATAGCCGATGTCTACCAGAGCGTCAATTACATCGTCCTGGATAAAGTCGAACTCATCACGGGCTTCTTCCCAGGGCTGACCATAGGAATTTTCAAATGTGCTGCGGAACTCATCATATTTGCCTTCGCCGAAAAGTCTGCGCTCCAGGTCTGCAAGCGCAAAATTGGAGCTGCAAAAGCCCTGCATCTTATTGAACACTTTAAGGAACACAGAAACGATAGCGTCATTGTTTTCCTTGCCGTTAGATTCGCTTTTGGAGTCGATATTGAACAGGATAGCGTCAGTCGGAACAGAGGCTGCAAGCTTCATATCCGCAAGAACCATCGGGTCTGCAATCTTGTCGTCATCAACGAAATAGTCAATGGCGGATTTGCCGTCAACAACCTTGTTTTCAAGGACATAGGACAGTATCTTCAGAAAGTGAGATTTACCGCTTCCAAAGAAGCCGGAGATCCACACACCCATCTTGTCCGTATTTCCGGTTATGCCGTTCTTATAGCTTTCGAAAAAGCCTCTGAAATGCTTCTGGAGCTCTCTTGTGACAACGTACTCTTCAAGTTCCTGCCTGATGTTGGAGTCATCGTCCTGTCCAACCTTGATAACTCCCTTGATGTCACGGTCAATGGGCTTTGCGAACATATCCCTGATGATCATTGATATTCTCCTTACTCAACCAATTTGAAAGCACGATAGTAGTTATCGTCCTTGACCTCGCCAAAAAGGACCAGCTCCTGCCCGTCATATTTTCCGGGATAGAACATAACCACAGGAACATTATCCAATACCTGATGAAGATTGTTCAGAACAGTATGCGAACGAATGAGAGGATAGCACTTTCCTATCCCGATTATGAATACGACAGATTTTTCAGGCGTCCGCTCCTGAATATACTTTACGATAAGGTTGTCATCTCCGGTCAGCCGGAGCGTATTCCCCACAGCTCTTATAACACGGTCAAAGCCTTTGTTTTTTTCAAGTTCGAAACACTTTTCAAGATAGCCCTTTTCTTTCAGTATCTCGATAGTTATATCGTAGAGGTCAAACACAACGACCTTAAAACCGTCCGGTGAATCCTCATGTTTTTTGCGGATATACTCCACACGCTTGCGTACAATAAGTTCGTCCTTTGGCATATAGTCGAAAATATAATACCCGACCTCGTTGCCAAGCCCCTTATTCTCCCGGAATGAAGGCTTTGCAATCATTTCTTCGGCTTTATCAAGCCTTTCATCTAATGCAGCCATTTCAGTTGACCCCCGTAAGTGCTTTGATCATCGCAGTTTCGCCTTTAAGTTCAAGATATCGTTCAATAGATATGTCCAGAAGTGGCGGGGTAATGATGTGCCTTTTCCCATCCGTGGTGAGAAGTCCTGCTTCTGTCAGAAAGTTGAAATAACATCCGGACAGCCGATTTTTAGTGGAATCGATCCAGCCCTCAATAAGAGGCTCCTGCAATTCCTTATCCCTGAAAAACTGCTTTATGTCAGCAGCGGTTATCTCGCTGAATCCAAGTATTTTCCTGGTGCGGTACACTTCGTACACGAACTCGGATAAAAGCCTGTCTGTTCTCATAATAGCTATGAGATTAATGATTTTCTGCGTTGACAGGTCTGAATCCTGAAACAGCTTTAGTTCCGTTTCATCAAGAGCTATCGCCCTATTGGTAATGTAGTTTGTTACCCTCCTGGAGCGGTTAGCATTCACTGCGCCGAAAATGTTCTGCTCAATGCAGTACTTCTTGATTTCATCCTGGGCTTTACCTTCCATCACCATTGGAAGAACTTTCTTAAACTCAATAAACCAGAAGGACTGTGACATTAATCCGGCGCTGTATTTTTTTTGAGTCAATATACCCTCTCCTGACTTTATCCCCAATATCACAAATCGGAATAAAATTCCGTTTTTATATATACTATAATCGCAACGCGATTATAGTATAGCATATAATTGAATAAGATTCAAGTGAAAACAGAAAAAAATCCCGAAAGGAAAGTGCAAATGGAGATATATCACTTTGGCACACTATTAAAGGAACTCAGAAACGATGCGCACATGAAGCAAAAGACCCTTGCTGACAAACTCAGTGTTACAGAAGCAACCATAAGCAAATATGAATGCGGAACAGCCATGCCGCCGTTTGAAACCATGAGAACCATTGCCTCTGTTTTCAATGTATCAATGGACTTCCTTTATGGAACGGAAAAAAGATCAACTGTTTCAACATTCGGATTAAGTGACAACCAGAAGGAAATTATTGAAATTCTGACACAGCAGTTTCGTGTTAAAAATGGATTTGATAAGGAACTTTCCGATGATGAATATAAATTGTTAGGAAAAATTGTGGTAGAATTAACCAAATAAATGTCAATAGGCCCAAGAAAACCGGCTCTGCTGCGAGCCGGTTGATACCACCCCAAATCTTGTGTAAACTCCATAAACAGTGTATAATAAAAGCAAACGAATGGAGGAAAAAGAAATGGGCAGAAAAAGAACACCTGGGGAAGAGGCAAGACGAGAGCTGATTCGAGAGCTTCTGAGCAACGCGAATGTTACTGGGATGGAGGATATCCAAAGGCTGTTCAGGGAAACAATAGCGGAGTTCCTGGAGGGCAGTCTCGACGCAGAGCTTGATGAAACACTGGGTTATGGGAGATATGACCATACTGCCAGAACCGAATCAGGAACAACAAACAGCAGAAACGGTCATAGCCGGAAAACCCTGAAAACAAGCGCGGGAAAGATAGATGTCAATATCCCGCGTGACCGAAACGGCGAGTTTGAACCGAGGATCCTACCCAAAAACCAAACCAGCATTTCAACAACAATTGAAAGCAAGATAGTTTCGATGTATGCCAAGGGAATGACAACATCGGATATACAGGCTCATATTAAGGATATTTACGGCATGGACATCTCGGACACAACGGTCAGCCGAATAACCGACAAAATACTTCCCGAGGCGCGGGAATGGCAGCAGAGACCGCTTGAAAGCGTGTATGCTGTAGTGTTCATGGACGCAATATATTACCACGTTCGCAGTGAAGGTCAGATAGTGAAAAAAGCTGTTTAAATAGCGATAGGCGTCAATCTCGAAGGCAGGAAATCTGTGCTCGGAATGTGGGTCGGCGAGAATGAAAGCGCGAAATTCTGGGCTTCCGTGCTGAATAATCTGAAAAATCGAAAGGTCGAGGATATTCTCATTGCCTGCACAGATAACCTCACAGGGTTCAGCGAGGCGATAGCGGCTGTGTTCCCGAAAACTGACAT
>OGKG01003481.1_pt1 | contig 14616 bp, 13 predicted proteins | sample 1572201 | NCBI WGS metagenome assembly OGKG01 (sample SAMEA2582146, study PRJEB24529) | metagenome | biome: Human gut stool | place: China | collected 2011 | reverse complement strand
TAAGCGTAGGGGAAGGCGACCTCCCGGCGGGGGCTTTTCTATTTCACCCCGTACATCTTTACGGACATCTCCCAGCTGACCGCGTAGCCGATGGCGGCAGCGGCCAGAACGGCGGGGGTTGCCAGGGTGGGCAGGGGCGGCAGGGTCTTGACGGCGAAACAGGCGGCGCAGAAGACGCAGATGGCCACGTAGTAGACGATCCGGCCTTTTTCCACGCCGAATTTAAAGAAGAAGGGCATACACAGCTCGATGGAGAGTAACCCCGATGCCAGGGTCAGGCCGCTCAGCTGCGTCAGATCTGTCAGTACGAAGTTACCGGAAATGGCAGCACCCAGGCCTCGAAACGCCGTCAGCACCGCCGCCGTAGGCACCACCAGCAACAGGCCCAGCAGGTACTTTTCCCCCACGATCGCTCCCTTGGACACCGGCAGACAGCCGCAGAATTCGTTCCAGTGGCTCCGCTCGTCGTAGGACAGCAGACTCACCGGCAGCAGGCCCATCATGAGGATGGGGTAGGCAAAAAAGAAGGGATTGTCCTGGGAAAACAGGGATACTACCCCAAATACCCCTACCACCAGCAGCATACTTTTGCAGTAAGCTTTCAGTTGGTAGGCATCCTTTAACAGCAGCGCTTTCATGTTACTCCGCCTCCTTGCTCATATAGATAAACAGCTCTTCCATGGTCACGGGGCTTACCTCCCTGCCCTTGGGCAGGGCGCTCCGCTTCACGAGGGCCTCTACACCGTAGGGGCTCTCTTTTTTGTGGAGCACCCCCTCCTCCGGTAGGTTTTCCAGTTCTGGCTTTGTGCAGTGGACCACTCCGTACTCCCCCAGCAGATAGTCCTTCTCTTCGCAGAGCATGAGTTTTCCCTTGTGGAGGAAGGCCACATAGTCACAGAGCTTTTCCAGGTCGCTGACGATGTGGGAGGAAATGAGCACAGACCCGCCCTCCCGGGCAAAGTCCAAGAGAATATTCACCACCTGATCCCGGACCACCGGATCCAGCCCTGACATAGCCTCGTCCAGCAGGAGGAGCTTTGCCCCGTGGCTCAGGGCAATGGCCAGTCCCAGCTTCATCTGCATTCCCTTGGAATAGTCTCCGAATTTCTTGGTTTCCGGCAGGTCAAAGGTTTTCAGGAACCTGTGATAGGTTTCCGGATCCCAGTTCTGATAGATGGGGGCCATGATCTTCTCCACCTGAATGGCCGTCACACAGGGCGGCAGCCCTACGGTGTCCATCACCACGCCCAAATCCTGCTTGACCGCCACATTTCCCCGGCTGTCCTGGCCCAGGACGGTGACGGTGCCGCCGTCGGAGTGGAGCATATCCAGGATGATCCTGATTGTGGTGGTCTTTCCGGCACCGTTCTCCCCCACCAGCCCCAAGACGCAGCCCTCCGGCAGGGTCAGGGACAGGTTCTCCAGGGAGAATCCATCATAATGCTTCGATAAGTTTCTAATTTCCAGTACGTTCATAGCTGTTCCTCCAGGGCGAATGTTACCATTTCCAGCAGCTCTTCTTTGGCAAGCCCCGCCTCCAGGGCCAGACGCAGAGCTTCATCGATGTGTTCTTCTATTTTTTTCAAATTTTCCTCCCGCAGAAGCTCCACATTCCGGGGGGCCACATAGCAGCCCTTGCCGGGGACGGTGTAGAGGAAGCCGTCCTTCTCCAGCTCCTCATAGGCCCGCTTGGTGGTAATGAAGCTGATGCGCAGGTCCTTGGCCAGGGCCCGAATGGAGGGCAGCAGCTCATTTTCCTGTAGAGCACCGCTTAAAATCTGGGAGCGAAGCTGGGTATAGATCTGGTCGTAGATGGGCGTGCCGCTTTTGTTGTCGATGAGTATATCCATGGAATCACCTCTGTATATATCGATTATATACAGTAGATACAGTTTTGTCAAGAGGTTTTTCTCCCTCCATACCGATATAAGCATACTGATTTCTCTGGACAACTGCCTTTCCCTATGGTATACTAAAGCAAAAACGGAAGAAAGAGGGTTCCCTATATGCCAAAAGTCATTTTCCAAATTGAAGGCGGCAAGCCTGTTGCCGCCGAATGCAATGTGGGCGACAACCTTCTGGAGCTGGCCCGGCGGTCCAATGTGGCCATCGATGCTCCCTGCTCCGGCAACGGCTCCTGCGGCAAGTGCCGCGTAAAGCTGGTGGAGGGCGACCTGGAAAGCATCCAGACCCGGCACATCTCCGACGAAGAATATGCCGAGGGCTGGCGGCTCAGCTGCTCTTCTAAGGTAGCCGGGGACTGCACCATTTTTGTGCCGGACATTGCCTCCGCCTATCAGTCCCGGATGAAGACCGCGGATCTGTCCTCCCCCAAGGAGGTAGCCATCTTCGACAAGGCCCAGGAGGACCTGAAAAAGAGCGGCATCCATTTCGTCAATTCCTACCGCAGCGTGGTCCTGACCATGACCGAGCCCAGCCTGGAGGACACCATGCCGGACAACGAGCGGCTGACCTGGGCCATTGAGGACGCTCTGGGGGTGGAGACCGTCCGCATCCCCCACACGGTGATGGTCCGTCTGGCCACCACCCTCCGGGAGCATGACTTCCATGTCTGCGTCAAGGGCCGCCTGGAGGGAAAGACCTTCACCTGTATGGAAATCTGCGGCCCCCAGGACACGGGTATCTATGGCTGCGCCATCGACATCGGCACCACCACCGTGACCATGGTCATGACGGACCTGACCAGCGGCAAGATCCTGGCCAAGGGCTCCTCCGGCAACGGCCAGATCCGCTACGGCGCGGATGTCATCAACCGGATCATTGAGCAGGGCAAGCCCGGCGGCAAGAAGAAGCTCCAGGATGCCATCATCAAGGAGACCCTGGTCCCCATTATGGTGGGCCTGTGCAAGTCCGCCTCCCTCAATCCCCGGAGCATCCTGAGCCTCTGCGTAGGCGCCAACACCACCATGAACCATCTGTTCGTAGGGGTGGATGCCCAGAGCGTGCGGATGGAGCCCTATATCCCCAGCTTCTTCCACTGGGATGGGCTGCTGGCCGGGGATGTGAACCTTCCCGCCAATCCCCTGGCAGAGGTCCGCATTGCCCCCAACATCGGCTCCTACGTAGGCGGCGATATCACCGCCGGTACCCTGGCCTCCGGCATCTGGGACCGGGACGAAATGAGCCTGTTCATCGACCTGGGCACCAACGGCGAGATCGTCTTCGGCAACCGGGACTTCCTGATGAGCTGCGCCTGCTCCGCCGGTCCCGCCTTTGAGGGCGGCGACATCTCCTGCGGCATGCGCGCCACAGACGGAGCTATCGAGGCCTGCACCATCGACAAGAGCACCATGGATCCCACCCTCTCCATCGTGGGAGACCCAGGCCAGAAGCCCGTGGGCATCTGCGGCTCCGGCATCATCGACATCATCTCCGAGCTTTTCCGCTGCGGCATCATCAACGCCAAGGGCCTCTTCGTCAAAGAGGGCAGCCGCATCCGCCGGGACCACCATGGCATGGGCCGCTACGTTCTGGCCGAGGCCAGCGAAAGCGAGACCGACCGGGAGATCTCCATCAACGAGGTGGATATCGACAACTTCATCCGGGCTAAGGGCGCTATTTTCTCCGCCATCGACACCCTGCTCAAGAGCGTGGACATGACGGTGGATGGCATTGACGACGTGTACGTAGCCGGCGGCATCGGCTCCGGCATCAATATGAAAAACGCCGTGAACATCGGTATGTTCCCGGATGTGCCCCTGGAGAAGTTCCACTACATCGGAAACTCCTCTCTGACCGGCGCTTACGCCATGGTCATGAGCGACGAGGCCAACCAGAAGACCGCCGAGGTGGCCTCCAACATGACCTATCTGGAGCTCAGCACCCATCCCGGCTACATGGACGCTTTTGTAGCGGCCTGCTTCATCCCCCACACCGATTCCCGGCTGTTCCCCCACAGCGTACAGGAGGCATAAATCATTGGAAATCGAAAATCACAAGGAGGAAGTCCCCTTTGCCCACTATGAGGCCCTGTTCAAGGACCTGGACCCTCAGGAGGCTCTGGGCCGCCTGCCGGACGTATCCTTTGCAGAGGGTGCCTTTCAGGTAAAGCTCCTGGGCAGGACCTTTGCCATTACCCACCCCGGCTGTGCATTCACCGCCTTGGATGGAGGGGCCCTTCCCCCTCTGCCTACCCGGACCTTCCTGCTGCGGTATCTGCTGGAAAGCAAGGAAGTACCCTTCGGCGGCACCTGGAAGACCTTCCGGGAAATGCCCTGGGGCGAGATGTACATCAAGCCCTATACAGGCCGGGTCCTGACCAGGGCCGCCTTCACCTTCGGTACCCGGGTAAACGCCTTCCGGGCTGCCGCCGAGAAAATGGGGGCGGTAAAGCTCCCCCACGGCGACGCGGGCTATCAGTTCGACTTTGTCGGCCCCTACCGGATGCAGATCCTGGTCTGGGAAGGGGACGATGAGTTTCCCCCCAACGCCCAGGTGCTGTATTCCGACAACTTTTCAGAGGGCTTCGCCGCCGAGGATCGGGTGGTGGCAGGAGACATCCTCATCAGTACCATCAAAGCGAATATGTAATCCTGGCCCCCGCCGGAGGAAGCCTTCCCCTATGGGGAAGGCTTTTTTCGCCTTTCCGTACATTTCATTTGACTCCCACCCGTTCCTCTGCTAAAATGGTTCCAATACGATGGAAAGGAAGTGGATCCCATGAAGCCTTTCGCTCTGGGCATCCTGGTGGGCCGGTTTCAGGTGGTCCATGCCGGGCACGAGCAGATGATCCGCACCGCCATGGCCCTGTGTGACCGGGTGGGCATCTTCATCGGCTCCTCTCAGGAAAGCGGCACCAGCAAAAATCCCTTTCCCTATGCCCTCCGGCGGCAGCTGCTGGAGAACCTCTTCGGCGGCGGGGTGGAGATCTACCCTCTGCCGGACATCGGAGTCGGCAACACTGCCGCCTGGGGGGACTACGTACTGGAAAACGTCCAGAGCCGCTTCGGCTGCCTGCCGGAGCTGCTGGTCTCCGGCAAGGAGTCCCGGCGGCTGGACTGGTTCGACTCCGTCCAGGGGGTCCGCATTGCGGAATTATACATCCCCAAGACCATCGACATTTCCGCCTCGAAAATGCGGGAATACCTGATCGAGGATGACCGGGCCGCCTGGGAGTCTTATGTAAACCCAAAGAACCACCCTCTCTACCCGCAGCTGCGGGCCCTGGCCCTGGCCTCCCAGGAAAACCGGGAAACACAAAGTATTTAAAAAAGCCCTCTCCTGCTTGGAGAGGGTGGCAGGGCGAAGCCCTGACGGGTGTGGGGCGGCAGCAGAGTCCGCCCCGGTACCGCCCCTCATCCACCGCCGCGGCGGTCCCCCTTCCCCCAGGGGAAGGTAAGAAAACGAAAAGAAGGCTTCATTATGCTACTGGAACCCATTATCACATCCCTTTTGGATACGGACCTGTACAAATTCAATATGGATCAGGTGATCTTTCACAAGCACACGGACCTGATCGGAGAATACTGCTTCAAGTGCAGAAATGAGGGCATCGTTTTTACGAAAGAGATGCTTGCGGAGATCAATTCCCAGATCGACCACCTGTGCTCCCTGCGCTTTACCAAGGCAGAGCTGAACTACCTGCGCTCTATCCGCTTCATCAAGCGGGACTATGTGGAGTTCCTGCGGCTGTGGCACCCTATCCGGGAGTATGTCCACACGGGACTGACGGACAAGGGCGAGCTGGAGCTGACGGTAACGGGGCCCATGTTCTCTGCCATGCAGTTTGAGATCTACCTGCTGGAGATCATCAACGAGGTCTATTTCCGGATGCACTACGACTACGCCGTGCTGGAGGCCTCAGCCCGGGAGAAGCTGGAGCAAAAGATCAAGGACTTCCATTCCGGCAAATATACCTTCTGCTTTGCCGAGTTCGGCAGCCGCCGCAGGCTGTCCCGGGCCTGGCAGGACGAGGTGGTCCGCCGCCTCTCCCAGGAGACGAAAAACTGCGCCGGAACCTCCAACGTGTATCTTGCCATGAAGTATAACCTGACCCCCATCGGCACCTATGCCCATGAGTTCGTCCAGATGTACCAGGGCATCGATTCCATCCCCCTGGCCTATACCAATCACTACGCCATGGCCGACTGGTACGATGAGTACCGGGGGGACAACGGCACTGCCCTGTCCGACACCATCACCACGGACCTGTTCCTCTACGATTTTGACCGGTCCATGGTCAACAACTACTCCGGCGTCCGCCACGACAGCGGGGATCCCTATGTATGGGGCGAAAAGATGATCCGCCACTTCCAGAAATACGGCGTGGATCCCCGGACCAAGGTGCTGCTTTTCAGCGACAGCCTGGACTTTGACCACGCCCAGAAGCTCTATGACTACTTCAAGGACCGTGCCCGGGTGTCCTTCGGCATCGGCACCTTTGTCACCAACGACACCTGCGAGCATGCCCTAAACATCGTCATCAAGCTCCAATATGTCAATGGCCGTCCCGTGGCCAAGCTCTCCGATGCCGAGGGCAAGGAGATGTGCCAGGACGACGATTACCTGTCCTATCTGAAGCGCAGTGTGGCCTTCCGGCTGGACAGAGAAAAAGAAACACAGGAGAGACTCCAATGAAGGCAACCTTTCTCGGCACCGGCTGCGCCATGGTGCTCAAGCGCTACAACACCTGCTTCCTGCTGGAAGAGGATACCAGCAAACTCTTAGTGGATGCTGGCGGCGGCAGCGAGATCCTCATCCGGCTGGACAAGCTGGGGATCCCCGTCACCGCCCTAGGCGGCATGTTCGTGACCCACAGCCACAGCGACCACATTCTGGGCACCCCCTGGGTCATCCGGGCCGTGGCCACCGCCATGGCAGAGGAGGGCTACACCGGCACCTTTACCGTGGCAGCCTGCCAGCGGACCCTGTCGGATATCCGGACCATCTGCGAGATGATCCTGGGCAAAAAGCTGACGAAATTTTTTGACAGTCAGATCCTCTTCCGGCAGGTCACCGATGGAGAAGAGCTGGATCTGGCCGGTTTCCACATCACCGCTTTCGACATCGGCTCCAAGAAAATGCAGCAGTTCGGCTTCCTCCTGGATCTGCCGGATGGGCAGCACCTCTGCTTTGCCGGAGACGAGCCCGTCAAGCCCTCTACGGAAAAATACGCCAAGGGGGCCAAGTGGCTGTTCAGCGAGGCCTACTGCCTCCACGCCGACCGGGACATCTACAAGCCCTATGAGCGCAGCCACGTGACCAGCCTGGACGCCGGAAACCTGGCCCAGGAGATGGGTGTCCGGAATATGGTCATCTATCACACCGCGGACTACGGCTCCGACCGGAGAGACCGGATGACCCAGGAGGCCGCCTCGGTCTTCTCCGGAAATATCTATGTCCCCGAGGACATGGAGTCCATCCAGCTGTGACCCAGCCCGATCACCGGAACAGAAGCTCCAGGCCCATGGCAACGATCCACATATAGGCGCAGGTCTTCCATGGGAAAAGACAAAATGCCGGCAATTAAACACACATCCACCGGCTTCGCCGGTGGATGTGTGTTTATAAAGAGCTGCCCATTGTTTTTCAGAAGGTCACCGTGATTTTTGTGCCCCGGCCCAGGTCGGAGTCCAGGGTGATGGCGGCATCGTGGAGCATGGCGATGTGCTTGACGATGGCCAGGCCCAGGCCGGTGCCCCCCGTTTCCCGGGACCGGCTTTTGTCCACCCGGTAGAACCGCTCAAAGACCCGGTCCTGGGCATCCTTGGGGATGCCGATGCCGTTGTCCTCCACCATGAGCACCGCTTTCCCGGCGGATTCCTTGACGGTGACCTGGACAAAGCCTCCCTCCCGGTTGTAGCGGATGGCGTTCTGGATCAGATTCTCCATAAGCTCCTTCAGCATTTCCCGGTCCCCGGTGACCCAGGCCTCCCGGCCGAAGCATTGCAGACGGATCCTCCGGCTCTCTGCCTGGACCAGCATGGCCTGGCAGACCTCCCGGGCCAAGGCAAAGAGCTCTACGCTCTGGACCTGCCTGGGCCGGTCCGCGTCATCCAGCTCGGAGAGCTGAAGAATGTCGTTGATGAGGCTTAGAAGTCTCGCCGCGTTCTTCCGGATCTCCCCGGCGAAGTGAACCTGCTGGTCCTGGTCCACCATCCGATTCTCGATGAGCTCGGCATAGCCGGAGATGGCGGTGAGGGGGGTTTTCAGCTCATGGGATACGTTGGCGGTAAAGTCCTGGCGGCTCTTGGCGGCGGCCAGGATCTTTTCGTGCTGGGAGCGGATCTTATGGGCAAAGGGCTCCAGCTCCCGGTAGACGGTGACGCTGCCCGGCTCGTCCAGGTGCTCCGCCATCTGGTCGATGGGGGCAATGAGCTGGGCGGTGAGCAGGTGACCCAGCAGCAGGCAGGCCCCGAAAATCACCAGAGAGATGAGAACCACCACCGGCCCCGCCGCCAGAAAGACGCTGCCCATGCTTCTGGCCTGGGCGGCCAGGCGCAGCACCGTACCGTCAGGCAGACGCAGGGCATAGTAGAAGGTGTTCATATTGAAGGTATCGGACCGGCGGACCGTCTCTCCGGTGCCCTGCGCCAGGGCCTGCCGGATCTCCGGCCGGTCGGCGTGATTGGGAAGGCTGGCCGCCTCCGCCTCGTTGTCATAGAGGACGGTGCCGTCCTCCGCCACCCAGGTCACCCGCAGGTCCCCGGAGGGCAAGCTGATCTGCTCCCCCTGGGCAAAGACCTTTGCGGCGGATAGCATCTGGGCGTTGATCCGCAGGTCTTTGCGGACCTGGTGCTGAAACAGGTCGTAGTAGACCCGGGTGATCCCCAGGGTGGTAAGCACCAGGGCAACCAAAGCAACCAGGGCCAGCCGCAGATTGATCTTCTGTTTCATTGGTTATCCTCCGGAGCGCTTTGCAGCACATAGCCCACATTGCGGACCGTGCCGATCTGGCGGCCACAGGGGCCCAGCTTCTGCCGCAGGGTCTTGATGTGCATATCCACGGTGCGGGTCTCTCCCTCGAATTCCGTGCCCCAGACGAAGCGCATAATGCTCTCCCGGGACAGGACCATCTCGGCGTTGATCATCAGATAGCGCAGAAGCTCATACTCCTTGAAGGTCAGCTCCACGGCTTTTCCGTCGGCCAGCACGGTGTGGCGGTCGTGGTCCAGCTGGATCTTGCCCACCGTCAGCTGCTTGCTGCCCTCCTCCCGGGTCCGGCGAAGGAGGGCCTTCACCCGGCTGAGGAGCTCCATAACGGAGAAGGGCTTCTTGATATAGTCGTCGGCCCCGTCGTCCAGGCCCTTGACCATGTCCATCTCCGAGGTCTTGGCGGTGACCATGATCACAGGCAGCCGCTTGGTTACGGTGTTGGACCGGAGGCGGCGGACAATGTCGCAGCCGTTTTCGTCCGGCAGCATCACATCCAGCAGCACCAGATCCGGCAGCAGGACCTCCAGGGCCTTGTAAAAGTCCGAAGCCCGGGCAAAGTCCTTGACCATATAATTGCTGTTTTTCAGGGCGATGGTCTCGATCTCCCGAATGTTATCGTCATCTTCAACGATGTAAATCAGTGCCATGCTTGGTAAAGCTCCTTTCAGTGTCGTTCCCGCCCCCAAAAGCGGGCGGCCAGGCCTTCCCCCTCGGGGAAGGTGGCTCGGCGCAGCCGAGACGGATGAGGGGAAACAACCCCGGATTTTTTGAATGCTCAGATAGGGTAACTCCCCGCCCTCTGTGCTTTCCGAGGGTGGACCGGGCGCAGCCCGGGACGGGTGTGGAGGGGACCCCGAAAAGTAAAAACCGAGCCCCGATGAATGGCATTTTTCCATTCATCAGGGCCCGTTCTGTTTCTCTGGGTGTCCCCTCTGCCCCCGCCGCCGCGGCGGCACCTTCAGGCAGGAGAGGGCAGCACCTTAGCCGTAGCTCTGTGTCCCCGGATGGCTCTCAAGCCACCGGAGGGTGTGGGCAGTGTCCGGAGAGACCTCGCACCAATAGTAATAGTAATCCGTATTGGACCGGTTGTCTCCGCTGATGTTCAGGGAGCCGACAGGGTTATTGGCCCCGGCATTTCCGTAGGTCTCATTCCAAAAGTCGTAATTCAGCATGGTTCCCTCGGCGCAATCTGCCAGGATGGCATCGGCCAGACCTTGCCGGGCTTCAATAATATAGAAATAGCCGTTGTCAGTCTCCTTTTCCGTAGGCCAGACGGAATAGCCGATGTCCTCCGCCCGATTGATCTGCTCCCGCAGCTTCTCCGGCGTCACACCAAAAATCAACTCCGGCCGGGACAGGATCTTTTTAAAACTGTCAAAGGCCGCCAGGTCTGACCGGAGGGGATACTCCCGGATCATGGTTCTGCCGTTTGTCAGCTTGTAGGTCAGCCGTACATTGAGGTAGTTCTGAGGGGTCCAGCAGCCCTCCTTCTGAAGCAGGGAATCCAGAACCTGCCGCTTCCAGCCGACCAGGGAGTCCCGCTGGTAGTCAATGGCCGCCTGGATGTCCTCCTGATCTGTCAGGACCAGGCCTCCGTCCACGTAGCGGGCAGAATTCAAAGGCTCCACAGCGACGGAAAGCACCTCCGACCCTTCCGGCACCCGACGGATGACACCGAAAAGATCTACATAGGTAGCGCCTACCGCCAGGGCGCACATGGCCAGGATCCCCACCAGCGGGATCAGCAAGCGCTTGCGGAACACCCGGCTGGTCCGCCGCAGGAGCATGAGGCCGGACACATAGCCCGCCAGCAGCCCCAGGGGCAGGAAGAAATACTGAGAAATGCTGCCGTTGGCGTACCACTTCACCCCCAGGTGGACAAAGGCCGCCACCATCAGGGTATACAGCACCAGGAACACAGGCGACAGCCCCCGGTAAGCCAGCAGGTCCCCCGCCACCTCCAGCTTCCTTCTGCGGTAGAGCAGCTGGGCAGCGCCTATGAGCACCAGGCCGAAAAACGCGCAGAGGATGGCATGGGAGAACAGCTCTCCTCTCTCGATGCCCTGATATACGTAGGGATAGATGGTGTTGTTATAGTACCCTCTCGGTTCAAAGTAGCTGCCCTGGTACATAGCCACCGTAGGACAGATGCGGGTGATCCAGGTCACATCCAGCTTCAGGCCATAGATCAGCGGCACAAAAACCTCGCTGCAGAACCAGTACAGCAGAATGAACAGGAAATTCACCAGGCCGTAGGCCAGCACCATACCGACCCGGTTTCCCGCCAGCTGCACGGACACCAGAGCCGCGCCCAGATAAAAAATGTACTGTAGGCAGGCGGCACCCAGGGTCAGCAGCGCCGCCTGGGCAACGACAGGGGGCACCAGCAGGGCGGCAATGCCATACACCAGCACATTGGGAATCAGGGCGAAGAGCAGCGCCGCCACCAAATGGGCTCCAAAATAGCCGTCCCGGGTCACGGGCATGGCGTGGAGAGAATTGCACATCCGAGGTGCCAGCAGATCTCCCCACAGGGCCTGGGCCACAGCGAGGGCGTAGAAGCCATTGATCAGCGCCATCTGCCCTGCCCGCTTGGAGAACATGACCACCAGACTGGTATAGGCCCTGTCCCTATCTTCCCCGCCGGCGCCCAAAAACATGAGCACCAGCACCGCAAGCATCAGGCTGTAGCCTCCCCACAGGGGCGCATAGCGGGTAATATCCGTCCTCAGGACCGTCTTGTTACAGAAGGAGACCTTCAGCTTCATGGTCCGCACCTCCCAGTTCATAAATAAATATCTCTTCCAGAGACAGAGGCAAAATATCGAAGTATGCCGGATCCAGCCGCTCTACCGCCGCCTGGACCCTGGGGATGCTGCCCCGGACGATATAAGTATTCAACCGTCCGGAAGAAGCCTTGTGGAGAATGTTCAGCTCCCGGGGAGCCTCCCCCACCATTTGCAGCTTTACGGTGCTGCCCTGCATATCCGCCAGGCTCCGCTCCACCAGCATCTTTCCCTTTTTCATGATGCCCACATGGTCGCAGATGTCCTCCAGCTCCCGGAGGTTGTGGGAGGACACCAACACCGTGGTGCCGTGCCGGGTCACATCGTCCAGCATCAGACTCCAGACCTGCCGCCGCATGACGGGGTCCAGCCCATCCACAGGCTCGTCCAGGATCAGATACTGGGCGTGGGTAGCCAGGGTCAGGTGAAAGGCCGCCTGCTTCTGCATTCCCTTGCTGAACCGGCGGATGGGATTTCGCCGGGGCAATTGGAAAATGTCTTGAAGCTCATCAAAGCGCTTTTTGTCAAACCTGGGGTAGATCCCGGCATAAAAGCGCTCCATATCCAGAAGGCTTGCCCCCGGGAAATAGAAGGGCTCGTCCGCCACACAGCAGATTTTTTCCTTGACGGGCAGATTTTCGTCAATGGGCTTCCCGTCCAGAGTCACGGTGCCGCTGTCTGCCCGGTAGACCCCGGTCAGGTGCCTGATGGCCGTGGTCTTCCCTGCCCCATTTGGCCCCACCAGGCCGTAAATCGCGCCCTTGGGTACCGTCAAGGTCAGCTTGTCCAGAGCACGGAATGGGCCGAAGGTCTTTACCACATTCTTCATTTCAAGCATGATCCATTGCCTCCGTCAACTTTTGTTCCAGCTCCTGGGGCGTATAGCCCATTGACAAGAGCTTTTTTACCGTGTCCTCGAAGGCCTGCAGCAGCTTCAGCTCCTCCCGAGGATCCTCCATAGGCCGCCCGCAGACGAAGCAGCCCTTGCCGGGCACCGTAGCGATCCAGCCCTCCATCTCCAGCTGCCGGTAGGCCCGCTGGATGGTATTGGGATTGATGGACAGCTCCACCGCCAGCTCCCTTACGCTTGGCAGCTTGTCTCCCTGCACCAGCACTCCCGCCGCGATCTGCTGCCGGACCTCGTCTGTGATCTGGGCATAAATGGGACGAATGTCCCGATAATTCAAATGCAGCATAGCCTAGCCTCCTTTTCGGTGCGTATGAAGTGTACTAATACGGATACTATAGCACCCGTTACAGGTGCCGTCAATAGGATGCCGGGATTCTTTAGAAAATCTTAAAAAACGCAAAAACCCTCTCCCGGGAGAGGATGGCAGGGCGAAGCCCTGACGGGTGTGGGGCCCCCGCCGGAGGAAGCCTTCCCCCTCGGGGAAGGTGGACCGGGCGCAGCCCGGGACGGATGAGGGGCCCCCGCCGGAGGAAGCCTTCCCCCACGGGGAAGGCGAAAAGCGCCCCCGGCGGGTGCGCCGGGGGTGCAGGAACGCTTATCTCTTTTTTTCCAGTCTCTTCATCCTTCGCTGCTCCTTCGTGGGGATCAGCTCCTCCGCCGTCGGCATCAGGATCAGGCAGATGAAGGCCGCGGTCAGGCCGCCGTTATACAGGCAGAAGCCGCCGTGAAGCATGGGCACAGAGGTCACCAGCAGGAAGTGGAGCACCCCGGCCAGGAAGCCCACTCCGGTGCCGTAGCGGTCTACGATGGGGGTCATGCCGTTGGTGTAGCAGGCCCCGATCAGAATGGCCTGGGCATTGATGTGATAGGCAAAGGGCGTGCTCATATAGGCGCAGATCCACCGGCACACCGGCACCGCCACGATGTAGCCCAGCAGCATGGGCCAGGCGTTTTTCGGATGGGACCCGGAGTTGCAGGTAGAAAGCATACAAAACATAACGCCGAAGGTAGGCCCGCTGAACCGGGCACCCACCAGATTGTAGTATCCCAGAATAAAGAGGCCGAAGACACCGAAATTCATCAGGAACACATCGTTCCCCAGGGTGCGGCTCACGCTGGCCACCCGCTCCGGGCTATTCAGCAGCCCCCAATACTTCTTCGGCGTGCAGCCCATAAGCGTCGCCGCCAAAACGCAGGTGCCGCAGAGAAGGAGCCAGTAGCCATTGGCGATGACCTTGGAGGTCACCTTCAAGGTCTCCGCATCCGGGGCACTGGGCAGGTCTACCCCCAGCGTCTCAAACAGGATGGCCTGGAGGATGAAGGCTCCCATGCCCACCGGCAGGGCGGCATTGTAGAGATTATAGCCCTTGTGCACATTGGGGGAATGACTCAGCCCCGCCGGGACAAAGAAGCCGCTGACCAGGCCCACAAGGACCGCCAGGATGAGCCGGGGCCAGCTGTAGCCGACCACGCCGTCGATTGGGTGCCGGATCAGGATATCCGTCACCAATGGCGCAATGCCTGTGGTGAAGAGCATGGCGGAGACGTGGTTTTTCAGCGGCTTTTTCTTCACGGCGCAATAGAGCATGGCTCCCCAGATGGTGGGCCAGATATTCTGGATGTTGATGCCCCAGGAGCCGAAGCCCACAGTGAGGATCAGCGCCATGGTGGCCGTGGCATCCATTTTCGCCCCCAGGATCACATAGAGTCCCAGGCACATCAAGGAAACCAGGCCCATATTCAGGAGCGTGGCCGAGAAGCCGCCTACGGAAAAATAGTTGGTGGGGATCTTACAGGGCTGGCTCAGGATCTGGGCCATACCGGAAATCATCCGTGCCCGGTCCGGCATACACACAGCTCCCGCCAGAAAGAACAGGGAGAAGAAGGCGAAAAAGAGTTTGAGAAAATCGCTTTCTTCCATGTTTTGGAGTTTTTTCATTTGTGTTACCTCATGATAAAGAAGTCCTCTGCCCTCTCCTGCTTGGAGAGGGTGCCGCCGCAGCGGCGGGTGTGGAGGGGACCCCT
>OGKG01003479.1_pt1 | contig 14619 bp, 8 predicted proteins | sample 1572201 | NCBI WGS metagenome assembly OGKG01 (sample SAMEA2582146, study PRJEB24529) | metagenome | biome: Human gut stool | place: China | collected 2011 | reverse complement strand
ATTGACAACTCCATCACCGCTTACATCGACATATTTAATATCACCCGGTTGGGTACCCTAGCCTGTACATGCTACTTCTTGCTTCCTTTATGTGACATTTTGTATAGTTCCAAGTTTTTTTCATAATCAAAATAATCTTTTTTAGAAAGTTTGTACCTCTTTTTAATCTTCATGTTGTCTTATTAACAAATGATAAGACAACAGATATATGAAGATAAAGGTAGATGCAGAAAAATTAATAGCCAAATATCTACTCGGTGATCTTACTGATCCCGAAAAGGAACAGCTTGACAATTGGATCAAAAGCTCTCCACAACATGAAGAGTTTTTCAATCGTTTATGCACAAACATGTCTTTTCGTAAACGCTACGAAGCATATACACAAATAAATTCACATCAGGCATGGAAACACTTTAAGAAAAAATATTGCCAAGCATCAATCACATCAATTTTTCTGAAATATGCAGCTATCTTTATATTACCTATAATAATAGTAGCAGGGGGATGGTATTTTTACACTTCTTCCGAAATACAAGTATCAGACAATCTTACTTTGGGAGATGCAATTCAGCCAGGAATTCCTAAAGCTACATTGATTTTAGCTGGCAACAACAAGCAATCACTTACCCCAACATATCCAACACCAGTTAAAGTTAATCATTCCACAACTGCTATAGCGCAGAATGGTGCTCTTATCTATCCGACAACACCTAATACAAATATAGATAGTATTCTGAAACAACGGAGCGAAGTTATAGAAAATAATACGTTAACCACAGAACAAGGTAATGAGTTCAGAGTAACCTTTGAAGATGGAACAACCGTACATCTTAACTATAATACAGAATTACGATATCCAGTAAAATTCAGTCAGACGAAACGTATGGTTTATCTTAAAGGAGAAGCCTATTTTAAAGTTGCCCAAGATACTCGTCCTTTCTATGTTATCACCGACCATGGAACAATAAGACAGTATGGCACAGAATTTAACGTTAACACTTTTAGCCCCGAACGTACAGAAGTTGCATTAGTAAAAGGAAGCATTAGTATTATACCCACAAAAAGCAGCCAAGAACAATTCATTAAACCTGGACAATTAGCCCATATTGAGCAAAAGAACAACAATATATCAATACATAATGTAGATCTAACTCCCTATATAGCATGGAATGAAGGACGACTCATCTTTGAGAATCGCACTTTGGAGAATATTGTTGAGATCTTAGAACATTGGTATAATGTAGACATTTCCTTTGGCACTTCCGAACTTAAACAACTTCGATTTACAGGAAACATGGACCGTTATGCTACCATCACTCCCATATTAAAAGCTATTGCACGTACTACAAATCTACAAATAAATATCAAAGACAGAGAGATATTAATCACAGACAATTAATTACTAATTAAACAAGAAGAAAGAATGAGAAAGACAAAAAGTAGAGAAAGAGTCCGAATACTTTCTCTAGTAATAGTATTATTACTATTACCCACAATGATGTTTGCCATTCCTAAAAGTGGCAAAAAAGTAACTTTAAATCTGGAATCTGTCACTGTCAAAGAATTTTTCGATGCTTTAAGACAACAAACCGGATTAAGCTTTGTCTACAACACAGAGCAGACAAAGTCACTGAAACCCATCACCATCCATGTAAAAGATGAAACTGTGGATAGCGTACTACGCACTGTTCTTAATGGCACAGGACTCACCTATAGCATGGAAAGAGATATTGTTACCATCTCTAAAGCAGAACAACAAGGAGATAAACGCTCCGCAACCGGTATTGTATCAGACGAAGAAGGATACCCCTTACCCGGTGTTAATGTTGTAATTAGTGATCTTCAACGATTTGCTATAACTGACAATAATGGTAAATACAGTATAGAGATTCCCACTAATACAACATGTACTATCACCTTTTCATATATCGGAATGTCTACTCAACAAGTGATGATTAATAGTGGTCGGAATGATGTACGGAAAAATATTACTCTAAAGAGTGATACTAAATTAGATGAAGTTATCGTTACTGGTATTTATACTCGTAAAGCGGAAAGTTTTACTGGGGCAGCAACTACTATTTCAAGCAAAGATCTGATGCGTGTCGGAAATCAGAATGTTTTTCAAAGTTTGAAGAACTTAGACCCTACGTTATACATCGCAGATAATTTCAGCATGGGTTCCGATCCTAATACAACTCCAACAATGTCCATGCGTGGTACTTCCAGCTTTCCAACAACAGAGACAAGTTCATTAAAAAGCAACTATCAAAATCAACCTAATCAACCCTTATTCATTCTTGATGGTTTTGAAACAACTGCCGAAACTGTGATGGATATGGATATGAATCGCATTGAAAGTATCACAATCTTAAAAGATGCCTCTGCTAAAGCATTATATGGATCAAAAGCTGCCAATGGCGTTATTGTAATTGAAACCAAACGGTTGGCAGGAAATGAACAACGTATCACTTATAATGGAAGTCTTTCGTTTGAAATGCCTGATTTAACAAGCTATGATTTATGTAATGCACTGGAAAAACTTGAAGCAGAACGTTTAGATGGAGTATATAGAAATGCAAATTTAGATACTCAGATCGAACTTAATCAGTTATACAATACACGTAAACAAATGGCCTTACAAGGATTAGATACATATTGGTTAGCCAAGCCACTCCATACAGGAATTGGACATAAGCATAACCTAAATATCGAAGTCGGAGATTCACAAAGTTTACGCGCCGTACTTGATTTCACATACAATCAGATAACTGGAGTCATGAAGGGATCCGACCGACGCAATATTTCAGGTAATGCCAATATTTCTTATCGTCGTAACAATATTATATTTAGAAATATATTCTCAATAATATCTAATAACAGTAATGACTCTCCATATGGTTCATTCAGCGATTATAGTAAAATGAATCCTTATTGGCAAGCAACTGATGAAAATGGGAAAGTACTACGTTGGGCAGAGTACAATGATGATTTAAAAGTGGCAAATCCATTATATGATGCCACTATCGGTACCAGTTTCACCAGTAGTTACCTAGAATTCACCAACAACTTTTATACAGAATGGTTATTTCACCCTGATTGGAAAGCAACTATACGTTTGGGAGTTTCACAAAAACGAAATAATTCGGATGATTTCTATCCAGCCCAACATTCCATGTTTGCTACTTACACCTCACAGGATGAAATAATACGCCGTGGGCAGTATATAATGGAAAATGGGAAATCGAGTTCGCTGTCTGGAGACTTCAATATAAATTATAACAAAATGATCAAGAATCATACAATCTTTGCCAATGCTGGTTTCTTTTTATCAGAGGATCAATATTCAGCTTACCAACATACGGCCGAAGGTTTTTCAAACTCCAGTAATGCAGACATAACATTTGCCAAACAATATTTGGCTGGAACAACCCCTAAAGGAAGCTCATCTATTAATCGTGAAGCAAGCTTTTTATTAGCTGCATCTTACGATTATGACAACAGATACTTAGCAGATGCAACCATACGTGAGAGTGCCTCTTCCTTATATGGTTCGGATAACCGATGGGCTAATAGCTGGTCATTCGGGTTAGGCTGGAATTTACACAACGAAGTATTTATGAAAGATATATCTTGGATCAAACAACTGAAATTACGTGCCTCTGTCGGATTGACAGGAAACCAAAATTTCAATACTAGTGCAGCCATAGCTACTTATCAATATTATTCAGGAATCACCTATGGAGGAACAACAAATCCTATGACAGGAGCCTACTTGAATAACCTTCCTAACTCAAAATTAAAATGGGAACAAAAAAAAGATTATAATGTGGGCGCAGATATAAGAGTTGCCGGGCTTACACTAAAATTTGATTACTATTCTGCTGATACAAAAAATATGCTAACCGATGTAAGCATCCCTACTTCCACTGGGTTCAGCAGTATAAAAGACAATCTAGGACTAGTACGTAACTCGGGTATTGAACTCAATGCAAATTATACTATATGGCAAGGACCAGAAGGTTTCGTCAATCTATATGGTACTTTTGTTTATAACAAAAACAAAATTATTCGTTTATCCGACAGCATGCGCGCATATAATGAAAAAATGCAGAAAATGGCAGAAGAAGCAAATCAGTCTGCCCCTGTATTGATGTATCAAGACGGAATGTCAATGAATACAATATGGGCAGTGCCCTCTGCTGGAATTGATCCTCAAACAGGACAAGAAGTATATATTAAAAAAGATGGAAGCTATACTTATGTTTACTCTTCAAATGATATGGTTCCAGCCGGTGATTCCAGTCCTAAATACCGCGGCACAGGAGGATTTACAGCTGAATATAAAGGAATCGGAATTAGCGCAACACTCAGCTACTTAGCAGGTTGTCAATTTTATAATTCCACATTAGTAGACCGAGTAGAAAACGCAGATATTGACTATAATGTAGACAGACGTCTATTGGAAGGGCGATGGACTACATACGGTCAACAAACACAATATAAGAAGTTTGATTCTGCAACAACAACTCGTGCAACAACTCGTTTTGTACAAGACCGCCGTGAGTTATCTATCTCGGCCATTAGTGCTTATTATGAATTTCCACGTTCTATCTACCAAAAATTATATATGCAACGTCTACGTCTAGCATTCAATATGAACGACATCACAACATTTTCATCAATAAAAGTAGAACGAGGATTAAACTATCCATTTGCACGAACAATGTCATTCTCATTAACTGCAACATTCTAAATTATTCAATATGAAAAAGTATATATATATTATCCTCATTTATATGACAAGCCTTATCGCTAGCTCTTGTAGTGACTGGTTTGATGTAACCGCACCATCAGAAATACGCAAAGATGATCATTTTAGTTCTGTTACCGGCTTTCAACAATCTCTAATAGGTTGTTATATCGGAATGACTGATGATGCACTCTATGGTACAAACCTCTCTTGGTTTGCAACAGAAATTATGGCACACCAATTCAATCCTTATGTAAATTCAACAAATATAGGTTTAGCGTATTGGCTACAATCTTTCAATTATACAAATACTTACACAACTCCGACAGTTGAAGAGATCTGGGAGAAAGCGTATAATGTGATAGTCAATGTTAATGACGAACTAGCCAATATAGAAGAAAAGAAAGAAATACTTGACGACCTCAACTACCATATTATTAAAGGAGAATTATTAGCCATTCGAGCTTATATACATTTTGATCTATTACGACTTTATGGTTATGGTAACTGGAGTCAACGAGATACAGAGCTTGATGAGAAACGAACCATACCTTATGCTACCGAAGTTTCCAAGGACCCAGCTCCCCAATATAGTGGTGCAGAAACAATCAAATTACTACTAAACGATTTAAATGAAGCAGCTGCTTTACTGAAAGACTACGATCCTATTACTAAAACCAAAGCTGCTTCTTTCTACCAAGAATATAACGAAGAAGGCTTTTTTAATGAGCGTACTCTCCGTATGAACTACTATGCTGTAAAGGCATTACAGGCACGAGTATATTTATGGAGAGGAAAAAATGAAGATATCGTCAATGCGTTATCAGCAGCTAATGAAATCATCACAGCATTAGAAAATAATATTGCAATCAATGAAATGTATACTTATTGCAATTTCCTGACTCCAGAAACTGTCAACAAATCTTGTACTTCTATGAGTCGTGAGAATATTTTTGGATTAAATGTGTCTGACGTTGCTTCACGAATTGTTAATTATATCAAACCATATTATCTCGACAGTGAAAATACACCTATGTATTTACTCACAACAGATGCTATGAGTTTATACGAAAATTCTGCAACGGATATACGCTTAACAACATTAATGGAGCCAAACACTAACGCCCAAAACACAGGATATACACCATTGAAAGTTTATCAATCTGATCTTGCTAATGATTACAAGAACAAAATATCCATGATTCGTATTCCTGAAATCTACTATATCGCGGCAGAATGTTATGTCAAACAAAATAATCCCAATCTGCCACTCGCTCTTAACTGTTTGAACACTGTGCGTGAAAAAAGAGGATTATACACACCTTTGGAGGATTTAGATGCCGAACAAATTTTAGTAGAAATTCAAAAAGAATATCATAAGGAATTTCTGTCAGAAGGAGTTATGTTTTACTATTATAAAAGAACTGGAACTAAAACCATTCCTAACTATACAGAAGACATGGAGGATGCACAATATGTACTTCCTTATCCAGAATTTGAAATCCAATCCGGACGAGTTCAATAACTTATAAACTACAGAATATGATGAAAAAAATAAATTATATAATTGGAATGATAGTAATTGGCATCTTTCTCAGTTGTGAGAACGAAGCCATTCCCTATTATAATAGCGAAAACGATGCAGTGCGTTTCAGCAATAAAAACAGTGATGGATATGGTGGTAATGGAATAGTATATCAAAGTTATTCATTCGTCTCCAATCCTTTGGATGAATATGTGATATATGATATACCTGTAATACTAATTGGTAATACTAGTGATAAAGACAGAACTGTCAACTATACAATAGATACAGAAAAGAGTACAGCAACAGAAGGATCCTATGAGCTACTGGAAGGAATAATCCCCGCCAATCACAACGAAGGATATATAAGGATTAAATTATATAATGTAACTGGAGATAAGACGTATGAACTACGAATATCTATTCAATCTTCTGACGAATTAGAAAAAGGTCCCTCACTATATTTAAATGCAGCTTTGTCATGGAGTAATTCAATACCCACTCCTCCTAACACATATACTAGAATAACATATAATATGTTAATACAAAGCCCATTATCTTTTTCGTCTTCTAGTATTAGCTATTACAGTCCTAATGCGCTTAAAACCATAATAGCTGCTTTCAACTGGAATGATTGGGATAATCCGGATGCACATCCCGAATATCCGGCTGCATATAAAAGATATTTCACGCAGGCTAATTATAAGTATCTACCTCACTATATTCTATTAAATGTTGAACAAAGCTATTCTAGTTTTGCAACTCAACTAGGAAAATACATAGAAGAATATAATAGCACACATGACACACCACTATTACATGATGCAGGTACCTTATTGGGTCAACCAATTGAAGCTCGTAAATATTAACATAAAATAAAGAAGTATGAAAAAATATATATTTATTAGTCCTCTATTGCTATGTCTACTCAGTTTATATTCTTGCTATGACGATAGTAGTACATTAGCAACTAACAATATAGGCAATATTACTTTTACAGAAAAACAGAGTGAACTTTATGTAGGAAGCATGGAAGAATTAACATTGATACCTGACATTCAAATTGCCGAAGGTACCAATACAGATGCATTAACTTATGAATGGGCTCTAACAGAAACTCCTGTCACTTCCTCCTCTTCCTATAATTTTGAATATGAAATTATCAGTACAGATCCTCAATTAAACTATATCGTAGAACGTCCGGTATCTACCTCACCATACACTCTATTATTAACTATAACAGATACTGTTCATGATAATCTGCAATATACTAAATATTGGAAAATATATGTACAAAGCACTTTTCTTGATGGATTATTAATCAGTGACACACAAAATGGTACAACATCAGATCTAACTCTTATAAACAATCAAGCATTTACCGTGAATTATAATAAGGACGAACAAATCTTTCGAAAGATATTAACATCGCTTAATGGACAGCCTTTTAATGGTCTAATGCAAACACTTGTTTATGAAGTGATGGGATATGGTTCATCTATTCAAACAAATCAGGTCTGGACTATTTTAGGTGATGCAACATTAGCGCGTTTTAATTGTCTTGATTATACACAAAATGGTCAATTCGAGGATCAGTCTCTCATCATTGACAAACCCAACGGATTGCAAGTATTATCGGCTTTTCAAAGCCACAGCAATTTTTATATTAATACTTCCAACAATTTGTATACTCTAGCTTCATCAACAGTAAACAGATTTAGTGGTCCTGCTGGGGCATTAAGTTCATATAAAGTAAACAATAACGTAATAGCATATAGTCCCAATACTGGACATGTATCTAATTCTTTATCTGGAGCCGACCAGCAACATCTAACATTTTATGATAAAGAACGTGCTTCATTTATTACTTGTAATGGCTCCGGACAATTTATGCAAGTGAAAAGCTTTGATGCTAATAATAATTTTGATCCGAACAAATTACCCAATCAAACAGCAATTTCAGCTGTTGTATTTGAAGATATGAGCCAAATCGTATTTCTCATGAAAGATGATACGAACGGAACATATTCTATTTACACTTTTAGTAGATACATTGGAGAAGAAGGCCATTATGATGGAGATAACTGGATAGTCACTTCACCCAGTCAACCTGCATCTGCCAGAAATAAATATACGATTCCATCGGAAGGAACCGCACTGCTAGATAAAGCAATATCTATATTCTTTTCAAACAGAAATCTATTATTATATGTAACTACTACTGATGGTATCTACACCATAAATTACGGGGCTGGTAGTACTGCCACTGTTTCGACAACAGCTAAATATACTCCACAATCCGGAGAAATTATTACGAAAGCCAAAATGTATCAACAAGGACTATATAATTACAATTGTAATTTAATTGTCGGAGATAATCCTACTGTCCCTCAAACCGAATGGAATAATAAAGCTATCATTGTTACTACACAATCAAGCGAATATGAAGGAAAGGTACACATTATCCCAATTACACAAGTTGCTAGTGGCACACTCGACCCTTCCAAAGCCAAAACCTATGATGGTTTTGGCAAAATTCTAGATGTAACGACAACAGGATATTAATCTAATTTCATAAAAATACATTAAAGAACTGATATGAGAAAAAAAATCCTCTTACTTGCAGCAATGGTGGTAGCTTCGTCTACCACCATTGACGCACAGCGTAAATTTCCATTCTTCTGGAAAAAAAAGAAGGCAAAAACGGAACAAACAACTCCTGCAAAAAAGGAAAGTGAATATGATAAACTATTTAAGAAGAAGCATGAAACAGCTAAGGGGCTGATTACTCTCCATCTGCTGGATGGAAAAGTATATTTTGAACTTCCTGTGGATTTAATCAATAAAGATATGCTTATTGGCTCCACTGTTACCAGCATCTCTGATAATGGTAATGCCGTGGTCGGTTCCAAACCAACCGATCTACTCCATGTCATGTTTACACGAAATAAAACACATGTACAGTTACGTCAGGTAAATACTGATTATATTACTGGTAGCACACAAATTGATGAAGCTTTACGCAAAAGTACACTAGGAGCGATTATTAGTAACCAGAAAATTCAGGCATATAATAATGACTCAACTGCTATCGTATTCGATATGACCGGAGTTTTCTTAAGCGACAACAAAAAAATGAGTCCATTCGATCGTAATTCAATCTATGGAATGTACAATCGTACAGAGAATTATCAATCCGACTGCTCTTACATTTCACAAATCAAGGCTTTCAAAGATAATGTTTCTATTAAAAGCTGTCTGTCATATACATTCTCTGTCAGCAATTCACAAGGGACATCACTCATAAAAGACCGTCCATTCACCGCAGAAATGACACGTTCTATCATGCTGTTGAAAGAAAAGCCTTACCGTCCACGTATGGCAGATTACCGTATCGGTGTATTCTTTACCGGACGCGAACAACTAGGCGAAGGAGCTAAAACGACCGCACCTGTTTACTATGCCAATCGATGGGATATACAACCGTCCGACACCGCCGCCTACTTACGTGGAGAGAAAGTGAAACCCACTAAACAGATTGTCTTCTACATCGATAATACTTTCCCGGAGAAATGGAAACCATATTTGCGGGAAGGAGTCACCCAATGGAATGAATTATTTGAACAGATTGGATTCAAAGATGTTGTAGCAGCCAAAGATTTCCCGACTGATGATCCGGAATTCGATCCGGACAATATCAAATATTCATGTGTTCGCTATGCTCCATCAAGCATTGAGAATGCTATGGGACCATCATGGGTAGACCCACGAAGCGGAGAAATCTTGAATGCCTCCGTATATTTATATCATAATGTTATCAAGCTTATCAGTAACTGGTTGTTCGTGCAAACAGCACAAGCCGATAAGGATGTACGCACTGTCAATATTCCGGATGAAATGGTTGGAGACGCATTACGCTATGTACTTTCACACGAAATCGGTCACTGTTTAGGGTTTATGCATAATATGGGAGCTTCTTCCACTTTCCCGGTAGATTCTTTACGTTCACCGGAATTCACGCAGAAGTATGGCACTACTCCTTCCATTATGGATTATGCCCGCTTCAACTATGTAGCACAACCTGGCGATAAAGAACGTGGCGTTAAATTGACTCCTCCCCGCTTTGGTGAATACGACAAATACCTCATTAAATGGACGTATACTCCGGTATTCAATGTTAATTCTGCAGAGGAAGAAGCAATTATAACAGGCAAATGGATCAGTGATGCCATTAAAGAGAATCCAGTGTACCGATATGGAAAACAACAAGTATATGGAGTTGTTGATCCCCGTTCACAAACGGAAGATATTGGTGACAACTCCATGAAAGCAACTCGATATGGCATCAAGAACCTTAAGTATATTATGAATAATCTGGAAAGTTGGATTTCTGAAGGTGACGATACATACGAATACCGTGAAGATTTATTTATTGGTATCGTAGAACAACTTGCAATGTATGTTACCCATGTAGCAGGCAATGTAGGCGGCTATTTTGTCAACGAAGTTAAAGAAGGGGACACAATGCCACGTTTTGCACAGATCCCAAAGGCACAACAAAAAGAAGCCCTGAATTACCTATTCGAGATTTATAACGATCTGAATTGGCTTGACAACAAAAACTTGTTAACTAAATTCCCAATTTCCGGTTCCCCTAAACAAACTATTCAAAACTTCATGTTGAGATATATACTGCCTGTACCTTTTCAGGTATCACAATACGAAGGATTAGAAAAAGATTCATTTACTGCTGCCGAGGCTTTCAACATGATATACAATTTTGTATGGAAACCGACCATTTCCGGACGTACATTAACAGAATCCCAAATGAATCTCCAGAAACAATATATATACATGATGATGCAAACTGCCGGTTTCACAATTAAAGGAGCCGGGAAAGCATTGACCGGAGAAAAACCACTTGACATCAATCACCGCCAGTTCGGATATACTTGTTGCCAGGGACATGCCATCAAAGAGGGTGTCATGCACAACCCTGTAGCAGGTTTTGAATGGAAACCGTTGAATCGTTTTTCTATGACAGCCAAAGTTACCCAGGCAGATGTATACGCATATATAGCTAAAGCGAAACAACTGATGAAACAAAAGGCAGCCAGTGCATCAGGGAAGACTAAAGCTCACTATGAATTATTATTAAAGATGCTCGACATCAACTTAAAATAAGGGAGGGACAAAAGATGAAAAAACTATTTTTATGGTTAATGCCAATTTTGTTGATTATCGGATCAACAAATGAAGCCAATGCCCGCTCCAAAAAGAAAAAAGGAAAAGCAAAAACCGAACAACAGACTGACAGTGTTCAAAAGAAAAAAAAGAGTGTCTACGACAAGCTTTTCAAAGATAAGAAGAAATATACAATCAATAAAGGGACAATCACAGTTCATCAGTACGAGGATAAGATTTATCTGGAACTACCGGTTGAATTAATGGGACGGGATTTTTTAGTAAATTCTGCCATCACTACTGCAAGTGACATTTCGCTGGCAGGCACAAAAGCTGCTCAAAGTAGGTATCTGATTATTGATAAAACCGATTCATTAATATTATTCCGAGATCCGAAATACAATGTTCGCCTCAACGAACAGGACGATAATCAAGAAGCGGCTTTTGCATTATCTCGTAGTAATGCTATTTACAAAGCATTTCCAATTGAAGGATACACCAGCGATTCAACGGCTGTTGTATTTAATGCCACTTCCTATTTCTCTTGTTCCAATAAAGATGTACTCAATCTTAGCGGACGCAGTTATGGAGGTATGCTCACAATTGTAAGTGCTTCCCCTCAAAGTAAAACATCTTTTGTGGACTCTGCAGATGCATTCGACAATTGTATCAGTATCACTCAAAACTGTACTGCAAAGTTGAGCATCAGCATCATGGGATTCGTCTCCATAGAACAACCGGAATTAACCATGTCGGTACAAACGACACTAGCCCTACTGTCGAAAGAAAAAATGAACACCCGCGAAGCCAACCCACGTGTAGGAACAGGTTATATCGCATACACGGACTATCGTAATGAAAAACGTTTCAAGAAAGGATATTATGTAACACGACGTAATATAACGACACAACAACCTGTTGTTTTCTACATCGACACTCTGATTCAAGATAGCTGGGTAAAAGCCATCCAAAAAAGTGCAGATGAATGGAATATAATATTTGAAGACTTAGGAATAGGAAAACCAATCATAATAAAACCGTATGAGAAAGATTCAACTTTCCGTGCTAATAACCCAATGATAAATACGATTGCTTTCCTGAATAACAACAACTCGGAAGTTACCGCATACAATGTCACTGACTTACGCACTGGAGAAATCTTAAGTAGCAAGATAGGAGTACCACGCGACCTTGCCGTCAGCGTACGTCGTAATGGAGTATACCAAATGGCAGAGATTGATCCGCGCTTCCGGACTTATTACATTGCCGATGAGGTGATCTGTGAGAATCTGACAGCACGTATGCTAAAAGCATTTGGCCTTAGTTTGGGATTGGCAACTAATTTGGCTGGTTCTGCAGCATATTCCCCTGAAGAACTGCGTTCTCCTGAATTTACTCAAAAATATGGTATCACAGCTTCAGTCATGGACAATGTATTATACAATTATCTGGCACAGCCCGGTGATAAAGAAAAAGGAGTGGTATTGATTGTCGACAAACCGGGTGTATGTGATGCATTTACGCTCAAATATCTGTATGCCGCCACCAGTGAAAATGAATCAGACATGTTGAAGAAATGGGCTATGGAACACGATGGAGATCCACGCTATTTCTATGGAAAGCGTTCACCAGCTTATGCTACAGACCCGCGTTGCCAAAACTATGATTTAGGTAATGATCCGATAGCCTCTTTAGATGCACAAATCGCTCATGTGAAGTATGTAGTTAAAAATAGTCCTGCCTGGTTTCACGACGATAATATTCCCAATGATTACCGGGAGTTATTTCCTGATTTTGTGATTATTGAATTAATCAATAAAACATTGTCACCTGTATCTTCTTATATCGGAGGTATTTATATCAATGAAGCCAACGAAAAAAGCAATGTTCCTTCATATCAACCGGTATCGGCAGATATGCAAAAGAAAGTCTTACAAAAGATATTCAGTACCTTCTATGATTTAAGTTGGCTGGACTCTAATAAGGATTTCTTGCGTTTAGGTGGTGTCAATCCTGATATGTCAACATGGATTTACAATAACGGGTATCCAATGATGTCTTTGATGTTTCGTTTGATGCGTATGGGATTGAGTGTAGAGAAATCAACTAGACCTTATACCCAAGAAGCATATTTGAATGATATAGAGAAACAATTATTCAAAGAAACTTTAAATGGGAAACCTTTAAGTGCTCCAATGATTGCACAACTGTCTGTATATATCAGTTCTTTAAAAGGAATGTGTCCTACATTAAAGGCTATTGATAAGGCTGTATCAACAAAAGTTACTTCTATTGCTCTCAACGAGCAAACTAATCATAAGTTACAATCATTAGGATTGCTGACAACTTTTGCCTCTATATCTGCAACAGAAAAACAATCTGGTATGGAACCTATGACTTCTGTTAATTTTTACTCCGGTACAGATATCGAAGCCATTTGCTATGATAAGTTGAAAAGTACACGTCGCTATTTGATACAAGCTCGTTCTTTGGCTAGTAATGATATTGAACGTGGAAAATGCGATTATTTGATAGCGATGATTGACAGGGTAATTTAGCCTTTCCTCTACCATTCAACGTGTATGTTTATAAAAAGTTTAGTGACAGTAAAATGTATAACAATTAAAAAAAATTATATTATGAAGCAGATTATTTTATTCATTGTATTCATATTTACTATAATGATGTGTTCTTTTGCACAAGAAGCCCCGTCCTCTCCAATAATCAAGGGAAGAGACAATAAAAGTACTGAGTTTTTCAAAAACAAAAAACTTCAATCTCCGATCTCCCCAATGGTCCTTTTCAGTCAGAAAATCACAGGGGTTGTTTATACTGAAGGAGGAAAAGAGGTACTAATAGGTGCGAGCGTTATCGAAGTGGGTAGTACTAATGGTATTATAACTGATATTGATGGAGAATATAGTATAGGCATTTCTAAGGCCGACAAAAAAATTCTCCAAGCAAGTTATCTGGGTTATGAAACAAAACAAGAATGAATTGGAAGCCGTAGGGTGGTGAACTTCTTCCTAAAAGAAAGTTCACAAGCCTTAGACAATAACTCAAATTCATTATCGGTTAGTTCTTTTAGTAATGTGTGCCTAATTCCATTAATCATAATAGCGGCTCTTTTTCCATGTTCAACGTCATAACCATTATC
>OGKG01003476.1_pt1 | contig 14625 bp, 11 predicted proteins | sample 1572201 | NCBI WGS metagenome assembly OGKG01 (sample SAMEA2582146, study PRJEB24529) | metagenome | biome: Human gut stool | place: China | collected 2011 | reverse complement strand
TTGATGCCGCAATGAAAATTTTCAGTCAGAAATACAGGGACTGTATCCATGCGGGGAAGGTGCCGGCTACGCAGGCGGCATCACATCTGCCGCGATGGACGGGCTGAAAGTGGCAGAAGCTATCCTGAAGCATTATACAGCATTTGATAACAGATAGATGGAAGGTAACAGACAGTGGCAGAATTTACACCAATGATGCAGCATTATCTGCAGACAAAAGAAGAATATAAGGACTGTATTTTATTTTACCGTCTCGGCGATTTTTATGAGATGTTTTTTGATGATGCGGTGTTAGTGTCAAAAGAGTTAGAACTGACACTGACCGGAAAAAGCTGCGGTATGGAGGAACGCGCACCGATGTGCGGTATTCCGTATCATGCAGTGGAAGGGTATTTAAACCGTCTGGTAGCCAACGGTCATAAAGTGGCGATCTGTGAGCAGGTGGAAGATCCAAAGCTTGCAAAAGGAATTGTAAAAAGAGAAGTCATCCGTGTTGTCACACCGGGAACAAACATGGATATTCAGGCGCTTGATGAGTCCAAAAACAATTACATCATGTGTATTGTCTATCTGGCAGATAAATATGGAATTTCGCTCGCGGATGTATCGACCGGAGATTATTATGTGACAGAAGTGGATTCGGAGCGGAAACTGATCGATGAGATCAACAAATTTGCACCTTCCGAGATCGTATGTAATGAAAGTTTTTATATGAGCGGCGTTGATCTTGATGATATGCGTCACCGCCTCGGCATTACGATTTACTCTCTGGATGCATGGTATTTCAGCGACGAGACGGCAGAGACGACGTTAAAGGGGCATTTTCATGTCAACAGTCTGGAAGGACTTGGGTTAAATGACTATGCTTACGGAACAATTGCGGCGGGAGCACTGTTAAAGTATCTGTATGAGACACAGAAAAACAATCTGGATCATATTTCTGCGATTCATCCGTATTCCACCGGAAAATTCATGATCATTGACAGTTCCACAAGAAGAAACTTAGAGTTAGTTGAGACGATGCGTGAAAAGCAAAAAAGAGGTTCCCTGCTCTGGGTGTTAGATAAAACGAAAACAGCCATGGGTGCAAGACTTTTACGTTCTTATGTGGAACAGCCGCTGATTGATAAGACGGAAATTGAAAAAAGACAGGATGCAATCGCGGACATTAACAAACACATGATCACAAGAGAAGAACTCAGAGAGTATTTAAACCCGATTTATGATCTGGAGCGGCTTATCACCCGTGTGACCTATCTCTCTGCGAATCCAAGAGATCTGATCGCATTTAAAAATTCCATTGGCATGCTGCCGCCGATCAAATCATTACTGGATGATTTTGACTCGGAACTTTTAAAAGAAATCCAGGCGGATATGGATGCGCTTGAAGAGCTTTACCAGTTGATCAACGAGTCTATTATAGAGGAACCGCCGATTTCTGTACGTGAGGGCGGTCTGATCAAAGATGGCTACAACGAAAATGTTGACACATACCGTCATGCCAAAACAGAGGGAAAAACATGGCTCGCTGAGTTAGAAGCAAAAGAGCGCGAGAAGACAGGCATTAAAAACCTGAAAATTAAATTCAACAAGGTGTTTGGCTATTATTTAGAGGTAACCAATTCTTACAAAGACCTTGTTCCGGATTATTTTACAAGAAAACAGACACTTGCCAACGCTGAGCGTTACATCACACCGGAATTAAAGGAACTCGAAGATATGATCTTAGGCGCAGAGGATAAGCTGATCAATTTAGAGTATGATCTGTTCTGTGAGGTGCGTAATAAAATTGCAGCGGAAGTGGTGCGTATCCAGAAAACAGCAAAAGCAGTTGCCAAGCTGGATACTTTTGTGTCACTTGCAGTTGTGGCAGACCAGAACAATTACTGTCGCCCGAAAATTAACGAAAACGGTGTGATTGACATTAAAGACGGCAGACATCCGGTTGTCGAAAAAATGATGAACAATGATATGTTTATCGCAAATGACACTTATCTGGATAATGGAAACAACCGTATTTCCATTATCACAGGACCGAACATGGCGGGAAAGTCTACCTACATGCGACAGACGGCGATCATTGTTTTAATGGCGCAGATCGGAAGCTTTGTTCCGGCGTCCTCGGCGAAAATCGGAATCGTTGACCGTATTTTTACAAGGGTTGGTGCGTCGGATGATCTTGCGAGCGGACAGAGTACGTTTATGGTGGAAATGAATGAGGTTGCCAATATCCTTCGCAATGCTACGAGCAATTCCCTTCTTGTGTTAGATGAGATCGGACGCGGTACCAGTACATTTGACGGTCTTAGTATCGCCTGGGCGGTTGTGGAGCATATCAGCAATCCAAAGCTGTTGGGGGCAAAAACACTGTTTGCAACCCATTATCACGAGCTGACCGAGTTAGAGGGAAAGCTTCACAATGTAAACAACTATTGTATTGCGGTAAAGGAAAAAGGAGACGATATCGTATTCTTACGAAAAATTGTCCGCGGAGGTGCTGACAAGAGTTATGGTATCCAGGTGGCAAAACTTGCCGGTGTGCCTGATTCTGTCATCGAGCGTGCAAAACAGATCGTGGAAGAATTAAGTGCTAATGATATTACGGCAGTCACAAGGAATCTTTCCGTTGAAACGGGAACGAAAAAGAAAAAAGAAAAACTTGATGAAGTCGATCTTGCGCAGATGTCCTTATTTGACACAATAAAAGATGATGATATTATTGAAGAATTAAAAAATGTCGATCTTGGCAATATGACACCAATCGATGCTTTGAATAAATTGTATGAATTACAGAATAAAATCAAAAACCGCTGGTAAGGTTCATTTTTTAGAGTTATAAAAGGAAGAATCCTTACGGTTTTTGATCTGAATGGAAAGGAAGTGCTACAGAATGCCGGAAATCATGTTACTCAATCAGGAGACGATAGATAAAATTGCCGCAGGAGAAGTGGTAGAGCGCCCTTCCTCTGTTGTGAAAGAGCTTGTGGAAAATGCGATTGATGCAAAGGCAACCGCAGTCACGGTGGAGATCAAAGAGGGTGGCATTTCCTTTATCCGGATCACAGACAATGGCTGTGGCATTGAAAAAAAGCAGGTTCCAATCGCTTTTTTACGACATTCAACCAGCAAAATCCGCAGTGTGGAAGATCTGCTCAGTATTCATTCCCTTGGTTTCCGTGGCGAGGCTTTGTCAAGTATTGCTGCGGTTTCACAGGTGGAACTGATCACAAAGACTTATGATGAACTGACCGGAACGAGATATGTGATTGAAGGATCCAAAGAGGTGGAAAATGAGGAGATTGGAGCACCGGAAGGGACTACATTTATCGTAAGAAACCTTTTTTACAATGTTCCTGCCAGAAGGAAATTTTTAAAAACAGCGCAGACTGAGGCGGGCTATATCAGTGATCTAATGGAACGCATGGCATTATCCCACCCGGATGTCTCCTTTAAGTTTATTAATAATGGGCAGACAAAGCTTCATACATCCGGTAATGGAAATGAGAAAGACCTGATTTATCATATCTATGGACGTGACATTACATCAGCGGTGCTTAAAGTGGAACATGAGACGGAATTATTCAAACTTCGGGGCTTTATCGGAAAACCGATCATTTCCAGAGGAAACCGCAATTATGAAAATTATTTTATCAACGGACGTTATATCAAAAGTGCTCTGATCGCTAAATCCATTGAGGAAGCCTATAAAGGTTTTATGATGCAGCACCAGTATCCGTTTTGTGTGCTTTATTTTGAAATGAACTCGGATCTTTTGGATGTGAACGTACATCCGACGAAAATGGAACTGCGTTTCAGCCAGAATGAGGAGATTTACCGCTCTTTATTTGAGATTATCCGGAATACAATCTCTCATCGGGATTTTATCCCGGAAGTTCCGGTGCAGGAGGAGAAAAAAGAGACTATCCCTCCGGTTCCAAAGCATACGCCGGAACCATTTGAGATCAAACGCCGGAATCAGGAAGCCTTCTTTGAAAAAATGAAGCAGACGAACGCAAGTCCGCTGTCAGTGCAGGAGGAGAACCTGTTTGCAAAGCCTGTGACTGAATCTGATACAGAAAAAGTTACAGACAATTTAACGGAATCTGATATGGGGATTATTTTAGATACGAAGGAAGTTTCGCATACAAAATCCTCCGACGCAGCAATTGTCTATGAACAGCAGAATTTAGAGCAGCTTGATTCCCACTTCCTTACGAAGGATGCAAGGAAAAAACATAAAATCATCGGACAATTATTTGATACTTACTGGCTGATCGAATACGAGGATAAGTTATTCATTATCGACCAGCACGCCGCACATGAGAAAGTGTTATATGAGCGCACCATGAAAAGGATTTCCGATAAAAACTTTTCTTCCCAGACGATCAGTCCACCTATCATCCTGACATTAAGCAATGATGAAGTACAGGCGTTAGAGACTTACGCAGAGCAGCTTACCACATTCGGATATGAAATAGAGCCTTTTGGCGGAAAAGAATATGCAATTACAGCAATTCCGGCAGATTTTACAGATATTGACATGAAAACAATGTTTATCGAAATGCTTGATGATTTTGCCAATATTTCAGGGAGAGATGCACCGAATCTGATCATGGAAAAAGCAGCGTCCATGTCCTGCAAGGCGGCAGTCAAAGGAAACAATCATCTTTCCAGACCGGAGATTGAGGCGTTGATCGATGAACTCTTAGAGCTGGATAATCCTTACAACTGCCCGCATGGAAGACCAACGATCATTTCCATGACAAAATATGAAATCGAAAAGAAATTCAGGAGAATCGTATAAAAACTATGACAGAGAAACGACCGATGGTCATATTGACCGGACCGACAGCAGTTGGGAAAACAGCCTTATCGATTGAACTGGCAAAAAAAATCAATGGTTCCATTATCTCCGCAGATTCCATGCAGGTATACCGCCATATGGATATCGGTTCTGCAAAAGTAATGCCGGAGGAAATGGACGGTGTCAGACATTATCTGATCGATGAATTTGATCCGGATGAAGAATTTCATGTTGTAAAATTTGTGGAGCGTGCCAAAGAGCATTTAGAAGAAATCTACGCGGAAGGAAAAATCCCGATCATTGCCGGGGGCACCGGCTTTTACATTCAGGCGCTTCTTTATAATATTGATTTTACCGAGCAGGAGTGTGACGAGGCATACCGCACCGGCTTAGAGCAGCTTGCCACGGAAAAAGGCGCCGGATATTTACACGATATGTTACGAGAAGTCGATCCGGCTTCTGCTGATGCCATTCACGCAAACAATATTAAACGTGTGATCCGTGCACTCGAATTTTATCATCTGTCCGGGAAGCGCATTTCAGAACATAACGAAAAAGAACGGGAGAAAAACTCTCCTTATAACTTTGCATACTTTGTCCTGACCGATGACAGGGCACATCTGTACCAGAACATTGACAAAAGGGTAGATCTTATGATAGAACAGGGACTTGTGGGTGAAGTACAGAAATTAAAAGACATGGGCTTTCACCGTGATATGGTTTCCATGCAGGGGCTTGGTTACAAAGAAATCTTAGATTATCTGGACGGAAAAACAACCTTAGAGGAAGCCGTTTACATCATCAAACGTGAAACCAGACATTTTGCCAAACGCCAGCTTACCTGGTTCCGCCGGGAACGCGACGTGATCTGGCTTGATAAACAGACCTACAACTATCAAGATGAAAAAATTCTAAACGATATGATAGATATATTAAAAGAAAAAACTATCATAACCTAAATTGAAAAAGATAATTGCGAAACTCACAAAAATGTAAATTGAATTATGAAGAATTGACAAAAGATTGAGAAGACACTGGGGAGCCGCCGGTTTTTAAACGGCAGACATGGATTTTATGCTGATTTATCAGCAATAAAAGACATGAATGGCGTTTTAGTACCGCTGCGAGCGACACGTAGCGAGAGCGTGTCTTCGAAAATTTTGTTAATTCTTCATAATCTTCGTAATTTAAAGCTGAGTTTCGTAATTATCTGCAAACTGACGAATAAAGAGAGGATTAACAAACAGTCATGAACCAGTTTTTAGAAGAACAATACCAGAAACTCGGAATTTCCCGGGAAGTATATGAATTTGGAGAAAAAATCGAGGAGTCTTTAAAAGAGCGTTTCGCAGAGATCGACGCAAGAGCAGAGTACAATCAGATGAAGGTTGTAAAAGCAATGCAGGATAACCGCGTCAGTGCAGAATGTTTTAATATGAGCTCCGGATATGGATATAATGATTTAGGAAGAGATACCTTGGAAAAAGTGTATGCCTCCTGCTTCAAGGGAGAAGATGCCCTTGTCAGACCACAGATCACCTGTGGAACACATGCACTGGCCTTGGCGTTAATGTCGAATTTAAGACCGGGGGATGAACTTTTGTCTCCGGTAGGAAAACCGTATGATACCTTAGAGGAAGTAATCGGAATCCGGCCTTCCAAGGGATCGCTGGCGGAATATGGCGTTACTTACAGTCAGGTCGATTTACTTCCGGACGGAAGCTTTGATTTTGACAATATCAGAAAGGCAATCAATGAACGCACAAAACTTGTAACAATCCAGCGTTCCAAAGGCTATGCCACAAGACCGACTTTATCAGTTGCAAGAATCGGTGAACTCATTTCGTTCATCAAGAATATCAAGCCGGATGTGATCTGTATGGTTGACAACTGCTATGGTGAATTTGTCGAGGAAAAAGAGCCTTTGGAAGTCGGGGCAGATATGATTGTTGGATCTCTGATCAAAAATCCGGGCGGCGGTTTAGCACCGATCGGCGGCTATATCGTCGGAAAAAAAGAGTGTGTGGAAAATGCCGCATATCGTCTGACATCCCCGGGGCTTGGTAAGGAAGTTGGTGCCTCTCTCGGCGTGATCCAGTCCTTCTATCAGGGATTTTTCATGGCGCCGACCGTTGTAAGCGGCGCGTTAAAAGGTGCTATTTTTGCTGCAAATATATATGAAAAATTAGGATTTTCCGTAATCCCGAATGGAACCGAGAGCAGACATGACATCATTCAGGCAGTGACCTTCAACAATCCGGATGCGATGATCGCATTCTGCGAGGGAATCCAGGCGGCAGCTCCGGTAGACAGCTATGTGACACCGGAACCGTGGGCGATGCCGGGGTATGACAGTGATGTCATCATGGCTGCCGGCGCTTTTGTGCAGGGTTCCTCCATTGAGTTAAGTGCAGACGGACCGATCAAACCGCCATATGCAGTTTATTTTCAGGGCGGACTGACCTGGTATCACGCAAAATTAGGAATTTTGATGTCTTTACAAAAACTTAAGGAACGGAATCTTGTTAATACAGACTTGTTATGCTAAAATGAAAAAAGAGTTTTTTGAGTTGACATAAAAGCACTTTCAGGGAGAGTGAAAGGAATTTATGAATCACTCATTACCAACAAAAGAATTACCGGAATCCGAGAGACCTTATGAAAAGTTCTGGAAATATGGCGCAGCCGCATTAAGTGATGCAGAACTTTTGGCAATCGTGATCAAGTCTGGAAACAGCAGAATGACAGCCGTGGATGTCGCCAGGAGTTTTCTGGCACAGAAGGACAGAAATCTCATGAATCTCTACGAACTATCGTATGATGAGATGAAGAAGATCCGCGGAATCGGAGATGTGATCGCCATGCAGTTAAAATGCATTGCAGAGCTTTCCACGAGAATTTCCAATACAAGGCATTTTGAGGGAATCCAGATGAAAAGCGCAGCGACGGTTGCCGAGTATTATATGGAGCAGCTGCGGCATGAACAGCAGGAAAAGCTGATCGTCTGTATGTTTGACAGCAAATGCAAATGGCTTGGAGATGCGGTTGTTACGACAGGAAGCGTCAGTTCTTCCATTGTTCCGCCACGCGAGATTTTTATCTGTGCTTTGGAGAAAAAGGCGGTACACATCGTAATGGTGCACAATCATCCGAGCGGCAGGGCAGTTCCTTCCGGGGAAGATGATGTTGTGACAGCAAGGATAGCGGAAGCTGGAAAGCTGTTAGGTGTTGCATTGTCGGATCATATTATTATCGGAGACCGTACTTATTTTAGTTACCGGGAAGCCGGTTATCTGACTTGATCGTGGTGTCTGTCACAGAAAACAGATTTTCACGGGATTATCTGATTATGGAAAAACAATACAAGGGAGAAGAAAATGAATAGCAACGTATACGGAATTGATCTTGGAACCTGCAATATGAAGATTTACTGCAAGACTTCCAATAAAATATTAAATGAGAAGAACACCATTGCACTGGTAAAAAAGGATCAGATCTATGCTTATGGTGATGCAGCTTATGCAATGTATGAGAAAGCACCAGAGACGATCAATGTCACATTTCCAGTGATCAGCGGCGTGATCGCTGATTTTAACAATCTTCAGACAATGCTTCAGATGTATTTAGAAGAAAATATGAAGGGAAAAATCCGCGGTGCAGAATTTATCGTTGCTGTTCCAACTGATATTACAGATGTAGAAAAAAGAGCTTTTTTTGAAATGTTCTATAAGAGCAAATTAAAACCAAAGAGTGTCCTGCTCTGTGAAAAACCAATTGCAGACGCTGTCGGTCTGGGCTTAGATGTCAATGAACCGACAGGTATCATGGTCGTAGATATCGGAGCAGATACGACAGAAATCTCTGTCATCTCCCTCGGCGGACTTGTGTTAAGTGATCTGTTACATTTTGGCGGTAACCGGATTGACGAGTCCATTATCACTTATGTGAAGCGGACTTATAATCTTGTGATCGGACAGAAAACAGCACAGGCATTAAAAGAAAAGCTTGGTTCCGGTATTCCGGGAAATACGGATACTATGGTGATCGTAGGACGCGACGTGGTAAGCGGACTTCCAATTGAAATGGAGATCAACGGAGAAGTTGTCTATGAGGCAATCAAGGATAACTTAAACAGCATCTGCAACTCCATTAAGATGATTCTTGAGAAAACTCCACCGGAGCTTGCAAAAGATATTATCCATTCCGGTATTTATATTACCGGAGGCAGTTCCCAGATACATAATCTGAACCAGTTATTCAAAGATATCACAGGCATTGAGATCAACACCTGTGAGGAACCGGAAGAGTGTGTTGTCCGTGGTCTGGTGAAGATTGTGAGCGACCAGAAGTACAAACATCTGGCATTCAGCATGAAAAATAAAATCTTAAAATAAACAGATGCAACTTCACATCTGTTGAAAGAAATTGAGGAATGGAATGAGACGAAAATCAAAATTTTTTCTTCCTGCAAGATATCTGCTTCTGATCATGTCGGGAGTCTGTATTATCATCATGTTATTAAGTTTTACCTTAAATATATCCGGTGGCCCGTTAAATGCGGCAGCCGGTTATGTTTTTGTACCGATGCAGGAGGGAATTAATAAAATCGGCACCTGGATTTCCGACAAGGCGGCAAATCTGAAAAACTTAAGTGATGTTATGGCTGAGAATGAGCAGCTTCAAAGTCAGGTAGATGAACTGACTACGGAACTGAACACGATCAAACTAGAGCAGTATGAGTTAGAGAATTTAAGAGAATTATATAATTTAGACCAGAAATATCCAAGTTATGAGAAGGTTGCAGCCAATGTGATCGGAAAAAACAGCGGAAACTGGTTTAATACGTTCACAATCGACAAGGGAAGCAATGACGGCATTGAAGTGGATATGAATGTCATGGCTGGAAGCGGACTGGTCGGAATCGTTACCGATGTCGGACCGAATTATGCGAAAGTAACCTCGATCATCAATGACACGAGCAAGGTCAGCGGAATGGTAACAACTACATCAGATAACCTGATTGTATCCGGAAGTCTGCAGAAGATGAATGAGGATATGGTGATCGAGTTCAATAATTTGAATGATAAAGACAACGAGGTTTCTATCAATGATCCTGTGGTAACTTCTTCCGTATCTTACAATTACCAGCAGGGAATCCTGATTGGCTATATCAGTTCCATTGAAACAGATTCCAATAATCTGACAAAATCCGGCACGATCACACCGGCAGTTGATTTTGAGCATATTGAAGAAGTACTTGTTATTTTAAATAAAAAACAGACCATTGATAATTAAGGCAGGGAGGACGGCATGCGGAGAAAAGTAACTGTATTTTTGATCATAGCAGTTTGTTACCTTTTGCAGAGCACGGTGTTTCAGGCGCTTTCATTTGCATCAATCGCCCCGAATCTGATGATTGTTGTTGTGTCTGCATTTGGTTTTATGAGAGGAAAAAAAGAAGGACTGTGGATCGGCTTTTTCACAGGACTTCTTTTAGATATTTTTACGGGAAGTATTTTAGGCTTTTATGCCTTACTCTATATGTATGTGGGATATTTTAACGGATTTTTCCGGAAAATGTTTTACCCGGAAGATATCAAGCTGCCGATGTTACTGATCGCAGTCAGCGATTTTTCGTGCAGTCTGATCATCTATTTCCTGTTATTCTTATTCCGCGGAAAGTTTGACTTTTTATACTATCTGCTGAATATTATGATTCCGGAACTTGTTTACACAATGGTTGTGACTATATTCCTGTATTTCATTATTTTAAAGATCAACCAGAAACTTGAAGCAATAGAAAAAAGGAGCGCTGTAAAATTTGTTTGAGAATATCAAAGAGTTTTTTCGTACAATCTTTAAATCCAGACTGCTTGTAGCGGCAACGGTAATGATCCTTTTATTTTCGGTGCTGCTGTTTCGGATGTTCCAGCTTCAGATCATACAGGGAGCTGAATATCAGGATAACTATACGTTGAAGATTGTCCGTGAACGTACCTTAAACAGTACCAGAGGAAATATTTTAGACCGAAACGGCGAGGTGCTTGCCTATAACGAACTCGCTTATTCGATCACGATCGAGGATAATGGTTCCTATGATTCAACCAAGGAAAAAAATAAACTTTTAAATGAAGAGATTGCAGATATCATCACAGCTCTGGAAAAAAACGGGGATGATATTATCAATAACTTTAAAGTGACTCTGAATGACAATGGAAATTATGAATTCAGTGTAAGTGGTACTTCGCTGAAACGTTTTCTTGCGGATGTCTTCGGACAGGCATCTTATTCAGAACTGAAATACGACAAGAAGCTTGGGTATAATCAGGCAGAGGCAACTGCAGATCAGGTCATGGATTATCTGAAAACTTCCAGATTCGGAATCAGTGAAGATTATGATGAGGACATGGCTTACAAAATAACGGTTGTCCGCTATGCGATGTCCGAAAACAGTTACCAGAAATACATTGCAACTACGATCGCAAGCGATGTTTCCGAGGAATCTGTGGCGTATGTGAGCGAAAATACCGCAAAGCTGCAGGGTGTGGAAGTGATTGATGATACGATCCGTAAATACAATGACGCAGAGTATTTTGCGTCGATCATCGGTTACACAGGAAAAATTTCTACGGAAGAATATGAAAGCCTGTCAGAAGACAATGACAATTACACGTTAAATGACGTTGTCGGAAAAGCCGGTATCGAGCAGGTTATGGATGCCTCTCTGCAGGGAACAAAAGGCTATGAAAAGCTGTATGTCGATTATCTTGGAAAAGCGGTAGAGGTGTTAGAGCGTGAGGAACCGTCCGCCGGAAATGATGTTTATCTCTCCATTGATAAGAACTTACAGATTGCGGCTTATGATCTGTTAGAGCAGGAGATCGCAGGTATTGTATACTCGAATATTGAAAGCTCCGGTTCTGAGATGAACATTCCAATCACAGATGTTTATTTTGCATTGGTGAATAATAATGTGATCGATATTGAACATTTTACGGATGAAAAGGCTACAGATAATGAAAGAGCAGTCCAGCAGATTTTTAATGGAAGACAGCAGAGTGTATTAGCATCTGTTACAAATGAGTTAAAGGGAGCAGCACCGACCGCTTTTGGCTCACTCGGAGAGGAAGATCAGGATTATTTTACTTTTATTATCAATCAGTTAAAAGAGAATAAAATCCTTCTGCAGAAATCAATTGATAAAACAGATGAGGTATATCAGCAGTGGCAGAGTGGTTCTATCAGTGCACAGGAGTATTTGAATCATGCCATTGCAAAGAACTGGATCGACATTACGCAGTTTACAATTGATGAGAAGTACTCAGATTCGACAGAAATCTACGATGCATTGTGCGATTATATTATGGATGACATTGCCACAGATACCGGATTTTCAAAAATCATTTATGAGTATCTGATCAAAGCCGGATCTGTTTCCGGAAAACAGTTATGTCTGATCTTATACGATCAGGGCGTGCTTGCGTATGATGCAGAGGAAATCAGCTCTTTGGAGTCAAATGCAGTCAGCCCGGTCAGCTTTTTAAAGGATAAGATCAAAAATATTGAGATCACACCGGCACAGCTCGCATTAGATCCTTGTTCCGGTTCCTGTGTGATCACAGATGTTAAGACAGGAGAATTATTAGCACTGGTAAGTTATCCGGGGTATGATAACAACCGTCTTGCCAATACGGTAGATGCAGATTACTTTGCAAGCCTGAACACGGATCTGTCAAAACCGCTTTATAACTATGCAACACAGGAACGAACCGCCCCTGGATCTACTTTTAAAATGGTATCCTCGGTTGCAGGTCTTGCATCCGGTGTGATCACACCGACCACACAGATCATGGATAAAGGTGTGTATGAGAACATCAGCAACCACCCAAGATGCTGGGCATTAAATCATGGCTATACGCATGGACTGATCAATGTATCAGAGGCACTGAGGGATTCCTGTAACTATTTCTTTTATGATGTAGGTTACCGTCTTGCAACCAATAATTTTACGACATCCTATGATGATGCAACCGGTATTTCGAAGATCACGGAATACGCATCCCTGCTTGGCCTGGATGAGACGACAGGCGTGGAGATTGAGGAGAATGATCCGCAGATTGCCAATGAATATCCTGTCATGGCTGCAATTGGACAAAGTAATAACAACTATGCGACGATACAGCTTGGCAGATATGTGTCAGCGATCGCCAATGACGGTAATGTGTACGAATATACGTTACTCAGCAAAGTCTGTGATTCGGACGGTAATACTTTAGAGACAATTGAGCCGAAGGTAAGAAATACCGTGGATGTTTTAGACACCACACAGTGGAATGCGATTCATACCGGAATGAGAATGGTAGTAGAAAATCTTTCAACATTTGATAATTTCCCAATCGAAGTTGCAGGTAAGACCGGTACGGCACAGCAGAGTCCAAACCGTCCAAACCACGCTTTATTTGTTGGATATGCTCCATACAATGATCCGGAGGTTTCCATTGCGACACGTATTGCTTTTGGTTATACGTCACACAATGCGGCTGAATACGCAAAAAATGTGTTCTCTTACTATTTTGGTGTTCAGAACGCCGAAGATTTATTAAATGGTCAGGCAGAAAATGTAGGTGAGTCATCAAACAGCTTTAATGACTAAACGATAAGGAGGTCTTACTTCATGGGTGAAGTGATCACTTTCACGTCAGGAAAAGGCGGCGTTGGCAAAACAACTACTACAGCAAACGTCGGAGTTGGACTTTCACTATTAGAGAAAAAGGTTATTTTGATCGATACGGATATTGGACTTCGCAATCTGGATGTTGTCATGGGGTTAGAAAACCGGATTGTATACAATCTCGTAGATGTGCTCACAGGACGCTGCCGGGTAAAGCAGGCAGTCATCCGCGACCGCAGATATCCGAATCTGTCGGTTATTCCTTCCGCGTGTGTCAGGGAGCATCCGCCTCTTACGACGGAAGCGATGCAGGCCCTCATGGAGGAATTGAAGGAATCCTACGATTATATTTTAGTAGACAGCCCGGCTGGAATTGACAGCGGATTTGATCTTGCGGTGTGTGCGGCAGATAAAGTTATTGTTGTGACAACACCGCAGGTTGCGGCTGTGCATGACGCAGATTGTGTTTTGCGTCTGCTTCGGAGAAGAAAAGACATCGAAACGTTTTTACTGATCAATTCGTTCCGGAAACAATTAGTCAAAGAAGGAAATATGCTTCAGATTTCCGATATCTGTGAACTCTTAAATACCGACCTCTTAGGAGTCGTGTTAGAGGATGAACATATTATTATCTCACAGAATCACGGCGAGACTATGTTTGGAAGAAAAAGCACTTCTAAGACCTGTTATGAAAATATTTGTAAACGGCTGACAGGGGAACAGATTCCGATTCCTGATTTTTTGCAGGAAAAGCACCGTTTCAGGAGGATTTTCTGGAACAAACCTGCAAAAGAACCTGTCAATTCATAGCAGCCTTTGTGGCATAGCAGAAATGGAGAAAAAATGAGAGAACAATCTGTAACTGCCGCAAAAGAACGTTTAAAATGTATGATCCATTATGAAAACAACATTTTAGACGAAGAAACGATGGGATACATACGGCGCGATATCGGAAATGTGATCACAAAGTATGTAGATGTAGAACCTGAGAATATTGAGATAAAAGTCATTTTAAAAGAATACAAAAAGAGAGAATTGCAATGTTTAAACAGTACAAACTGAGAAATTATAAGTTCATATTGGTCATGTATGTGGTGATCTTAAATGTGATCGGAATCCTTCTGATCGGAAGTGCCAAGCCATCCGTGCA